>WNFM01339756.1_pt2 | contig 26769 bp, 23 predicted proteins | sample 5400271 | NCBI WGS metagenome assembly WNFM01 (sample SAMN13153352, study PRJNA577476) | soil metagenome | isolation source: 60 cm saprolite on Douglas fir-dominated hillslope | place: USA:California | collected 2013-09-17 | reverse complement strand
GAATGGAACGAAAGGTCGGAATACGAGACGCTCTAGCTTGTTGTGAAAGGGCCCTGCCAGGAGGAGGGAGTGTTAACGTAGCTGACACCAGCCGCAATCTAGTGAAACAGGCTCGCTTGGTGCGGACGGAGATGGAAGATGGGAGATGGAAGATGGGAGATGGAAGATGGGAGATGGAAGATGGGAGATGGAAGATGGGAGATGGGAGATGGGAGATGAGCGACGAGGGCAGGGTTGATTCTGATTCCCACTGCGGTGGGATTGGAAGTTCAGCAAGAAAGCCCTGCCCTATTGCTGCACCTCCCAAGTGGGCACATCATGGTGGTGCAGGGGATGTTAGGGCGGCGACTCGGTTGAAGGGCGCGGGCGCGGGGCAAGGGAGATCTGCCGGAACGGGTTCGGACCTGCGGGCACCGTACGGTCAATGAACAGCCGCAGCGCGGTCACATGCCGGTTGAGCGTCCCGGCGGGGACACCCTCGGCCACGAGCATCTCGCGGTACCTACGAGCATCCTCACTGGTGATGTCGGCTGCACACCCAGCGGCGCGCCGCTGGGTGTGCAGCCACGTGGCGAACCGAAGGGCTGCGTGCCGATAAGCCCGCGCCGTGTGCGGCGTCACCCCCTCGTCCTCAGCGAGCGTCGCCGCCCAGGTGGCAATTTCCGCCCACAGGGTCGCATCACGTCCGGACATGGGCTGTTTCCTCCAGGCGTGTCGTGTCGGCCTTTACGTAGTAATGGGCAATCAAGCTCGGCATCGGACCATACGGAGCCCATTTGTACGCCGCGCCCGGCAGCGACGGGTCGGGCGCCGCGAAGTGGTCCAGCATGCACTGTTTGCGTGGCGCAAGGCAGGAGACGCGTTCACGCGATTTCTACCAGCAACTCCGCGAGTGCCCGTGGCGTGATGATCATGGCGTCATGGCCCGAGGACAGCCGACGCAGTCGCCATCCCGGCTCTTTCGGGGGGAGCGCGCGCGGCCCCACCAGTCGGCGCAGAAGCAACACGAGAGGACCGCCGCCGGTGCACCAGATATGTGTCCGCGGGAAGCGCGCGACGATGCCCGGATCGGCCAGCTGCAGCGGTTCCTCGAACGACTTCAGCGACTGGGGCGTCAGCATCGAGCGTACCCAGCTGAGATCGGGTTCTGTGGTGACGCCAAAGAGGCCGCCGATCCCGAACGGCCTCTGCGTGGGGGGATCCACGCGCCACCCGTCGCCGTGCCGGCGCGCCTCCCTCCGGAATTGCGCGATCACCAGCGCCCCGACGTCCACCATCGACTCGCCGGTGCGCGGCACGAACGAGTCGAGATACACCAGATGCCGGACGCGGTCAGGCACCTGATCCGCCACGCCGGTGATGACCATCGCCCCGTAGCTGTGCCCCAGCAGGATGACGTCGTGCAAATCCCTCTCGCGGATGAGGCCCGTGATGTCCTCGACGTGGGTGCTCAGCCCGACCTGCGGCGAGAGCAGAGATGCCCGGTCGCCCAGGCCGGTCAATGACGGGCCGTAGGCGACATGCCCGGCCGCTTCGAGGAAGGGAATCAACCGGCTCCAGCACCAACTCCCATGGAATGCACCGTGCACCAGGACGTAGGTGACGTTTGAAGCTAAGTCTTGCCGTTTCTGATCCAAAACGCTGCCACTGCGTTCGTGGCAAGCTTCTGCTTCATGGAAGCAGGGGAGACAGTGAGTTGTCCCCACGCGTGGGCGGGTGAACCGGAGGAGACGACGATGAGCGACGCCATTGCGGCTGTGCTCGCGGACATCGCGCAGGAACTGCGCCAAGCGCAAGGCAAGCATGCGAAACTCAACAGTCATCATGAGGCATACGCCGTGATCGCCGAGGAACTGGATGAGTATTGGCATGAGGTGAAGCGGAAGCAGGAAGAGCGAGACGCACATGCCCTGCGTACCGAACTGATCCAGGTTGCTGCGATGGCGGCTCGCACTATTCTGGACTGTTGTGTTCAGCAGGTTGGGGAAGAGGACTCGGGGGGTCTTGAGTCGTTCCGAGAAGTCGCGCAAACTGACGCATATTTTCGATCTGGAATCGCTTTGAGCCGTGGTGCGCTGTAACCACGATGTTCCCTCCCGTCGCCATCGAGCAGCATGCGACCGAGGTATATTCGGCCCACCAACCCGAGAGCGCGTCAATGCGGTGACAGACGAGTTGTGCCTCAGCGTAGGTAAGAAAGTGCATGGTTCGTGTCTCCTTCTGCGTATCTACTCGCCGACAGCGTATCCTGTCACTCTGTAATACAGCCGATTGAGCACGATTTCGCGTCAGGTCTGGGATGGGCGTACCTCCTTGGTCCTCGTGGCAAGACATTGGTTCAGGAGTGCGCACCGTGGCAACATGTTGGTTCAGTCATTGGCCGCGAGAGAGCCGATTTGGCACCCAATAGCGGCAAGACATTGGTGCAGAGACGGCAAAACTTTGGTTCAAACGACAGTAGGTTGCCATGAAGCCCTCCCTCTCAGCAGGTCTGGCAGTCTCGGTCATTCCGTGCGGAGTCGGGCGAGCAGGGCGAACACCCACATCTCGGCGCGGTTGATCACCCGACCTCGTTCAGCAAATCGCCGGAACGTTCCAGGGAGACACGCCAGAGCTCCGCTCCCAATGATGTTAGCTCATCATACCTCTCGCGGTTCCAGTTCGAGCCCTCTTCGCCGTCTGCTGCAAGCAAGCTAGAGCGGCGAACACATCATGAGCACGCAGGCGAAACTGGTGGTTTCCCGCGCACCGCTCGCTGGCTGCATCAAAGAGAGGAGCAGGGGCATGCAAGTTCTCTATCCGGCCTATTAGGCCCGCCGACGCTCTTTTGCACGCTAAGGGTGCGAACCGCTGCCCTGGTGGTGTCGGAGCAGCACGCTAAGCCAGAGACAGCGCGACAGACAAACCGTCGATTGGCTGTTGAACCAGGCGATTAAGGCCGCTGAGGGGTAGAGGGATGGAAGCTGTCACGAAGTGCAAAGTAATCGATCAAGCGGTCATCCCCTGCCACGCCGCCACGCCTCGCCGCAGGCTTGGTCTCCCTCAGCCCTGCTGCGCCATCGATGTCATCGATGACTTGGGCAGCGGGTGCTTGCCGGGTGTGCTTGCCAGGTCAGCTTGGCGTACGGATTCGGGCACGCCACGCGTGCACAGGCGCAGGAGATGAGCGCGGGCGCTCATGGCCTCTGGGGAGGAAGGGAACGAGTCGGAATAAGCAACGATACATCGTCATGGAACTGTCGGCGTTCATAGAGAACGATCGCGGAGAGGAATGAGGCGAAACGTAGGGGTGCAAGACGATTGCCATGTCTTAGGAGGACGGAAGTGACTCCTGCGCAGGTGTGGGACAACGAAACGCTGGTGGTTGTTGAGGAGCTTGCTTCTGTGCACCCGACAGTGGCCGTGTCTGTGTCCATCGCCCCTCACAGGTTCCGACGGCATGTCTCTCCCTGAGCCCCCCATGAAGCGACCACCCTACGCTCTCTTCCAGGCCGGTTCCACTGTCCTATCCTTTCCTCTGGAAAATGCGACGATAGCAGCAGGAAACCGATCAGGCGTGCCGACTGGACCACGTCCGTTATCACGGGCTACGGTAGCCATTCCTACGCCGGCTGTCAGTTTGGCACCTCCGCCTCACTCACCGTCTTCGGGGTGAAGCTGATACGGTGTCAGGAGCCATTGGGGTGAGAACGCAGTTGGCGTGGTCGTTCGTCACGGACTGACCTCTCGTCGGAGGCGATAGCAAGAACACGTTGCATCGGCCATCTCGCTCGTGTGCTGCTCACGTCAGTGTGTCGGCATCGGGCCGCAGATTGCCTCGGAGATCCGCCGCCGAGGCAAGCAGCGCGGCGTAGCCGCAGTCGGGCCGGCACACTCCGCCCTCATGCACCTCCATCGTCCCTGGAGAGCACCGGTAGCGCTGCGCCCCGGCACCGCCAACCCGGCGCTGCCCCGTCACTAGGCCGACGAACTGCAGCACCTCGTGCGCCGCGACGCTCAGGCTGAATGGATAGACATTCTGCCGGGCGAGCAAGGGATCGAACGCGGGCCCGAGGCCCTGAATGTAGCTGGGGTCGTCGAGCTTGCCGGCGCGGTCGAGGGCGGTATCCCCCGACCTGAGCGCCCCGCTGCACACGAGGCATTGCCACGTGGGGCCGGCGATCTGGATGCGCCAATCGGCATGCAGCAGGCGCCCGTCGCGGACCTTGGCAAAGATGCCGCCGTCGACGACGGGGATCAGATGCGCGTAGGCGATGGCGTTCAGTAGATGTCGTGGCCAGGGGCGGTCGACGCACGAGAACAGGACGTCGCAATCGAGCGCCCGCGAGAGCCCCTCCTCGCTAAGCAGCGTCCCCTCAAACGGCTCGACGCCGACACTAGCCGCCGTGTGGGTCTCCTCGATGTGGCGCCGCGCGACCTGCACCTTCGGTGTCGCGTTCGCCACGTCCTCACGCCGGGCGCCCGCCGTGCGATCCAGGTTGCGCTCCTCGATGTGATCGTGGTCGAGCAGTGCGATCCAGGTCGCGCCCATCCGGCTGAGTGCCTCGGCGACGATGCTGCCCACGCTCCCCACGCCCACAATGCCCACACGCACGCGTACGAGGTCTGCCTGCACGGTCTCGCCCCAGACGCTCACCGTCGCCACGTGCGTGTCGGAGACTGGCGGCGGGGGCCGATAGATGGGATGATACGTGACGCGTAGACGTTGCCCAACCACGCGGACCGTTGCGGCCCACCGCCGCCCGTAGGTCCGGCGCCCCTCGCGCACCCAGAACCGGCCACTCCAGGCGCCGTCGCTGCCGCGCGTCAGGCCGACGAGCGGCAGCCCAGTGCGACCGGCGACCGCGCCGGCGAGGCGCTCACGCTCGGCGATCTCGTCGTCACAGCTCATGCCCTGCCACCCTGGCCCGAGGTGGCTGTGCAGCAGTGCGATTCCGTACCCGCCGTCGGCCCCACCTCCCCCTTCGGCGAGCTGCAGCACGCGCCGTACGAACTCCGGCGTGAAGGCCACGTTGCCCTGCAGGATCCGCTCGCTCTCCTCCGGCAGCACGACCCGCTGGAGGATGGCCGTCAACCGCGTACGGCCAAGGCTGGGGCGCCAGAGTGCGAACGCGAGATCCTCCTGGTCGGCACCCTTGTCCAAGTGGGCGGCGAGCTCGGCGTCGAGCGCCTCGGTCATCACGATCGAGAACTCGACGCCCTCCAGGTCTGCCGCCCCGAGCAGATGGGCTTCGTGCACTTCACACCCCCGCGCCGCTGGCTGCGACTAGACTTCGCTGAACACAGTCGCAATGTGTGCGACCACACCGCGAGGAGTCTGCTCGCGCACGATGCGACTCCAATACTCCCACTCCGGCCCAAAGCCGCTCGCCTGCGTGTTGTGCTGCCCGAAGGGGATCAGGATCGGCCGCGTGTGGATCGCGGCCGGCGCCTGATAGGGGACGGAGGAGCTCCACTGGATCGCCACGTCACACGTGATTCCGGCGAGGGTGCCCGCCGGAATCACGTAGTCGCGGACAACGATGTAGGGCAGGTTGTCCTGCCCTACGGCCGTCTCGACCGTCCATCCGATGGCTCGGAAGTGGGTCTCGAGTGCTTCGTTCGTCACTGCATGCCCTCCGTCCTCCGCTTGACCTACGACGTCGGGGTCGGTCCCGTGTAGAGTGCGGTGAAGCGCTCGTCCTGGTGGATTGGCACCTCATCGTCGAAGGTGGGGAAGATATGATGGCCCTCGTCGCGCTCGAGCTGGTAATTCTCGACCGGAGTGAATCCGGCGTCCGAAAGGATCGCGCGCACCGTGCGCTTGTGGTCACGCGACTGTTCGCGCTCGCCATTGACGAAGTACGTGATGAGGTCGGTCTGTGCCACCGCCTGCGGATCTGCCGTCATGAGCTGCTGCCCTCCTCGTGGTGGGTGCTGGTGGGAAACCGTGAGGAAACCGTGGGGAACGCGTTGCCGTGGAGAAACAGCACCTCCTTCGTTCGCTATGGTGGTGTCAATTCGTTTACTGGAGAGAACTTTACCACGTCTCAACTAGACAGTCAAGGTGTACTGAACGAAAATAGTTTACGATCATGAACACATAGAATAAAATGGAAACCGCCGTGCACTGGCCGGCGACGAGCGCTACCTAGAGGGGAGACAGAATGGCACTCTCTGACCAGATTCGCGCGCGGCGGCTCGCGCAAGGACTCACCCTCGCCGAACTTGCGCGTCGTGCCGCGGTGTCGAAAGGGTACCTCTCGCAGCTCGAGCACGGCACCGACACCCCACGGCCGTCGGCGGACATCCTCTACCGCATCGCCTTCACGCTCGGCGCCTCGGTTGGCGAGCTCCTAGAGAAACAGCTCCTCCGCACGGGGGAGGAGTTGACCGCTGTCCCCACGGGCCTGCGCGAATTCGCGCAGCAGGCGCATCTGCGCGACGACGACATCAAGATGCTCGCACAGATCAAGTACAAGGGAGCCCGCCCCCAGTTCGCCGACGACTACCGCTTCATCTATGAGTCTATCCGGCGGACCATCGAGCTCGATCAGCGCGACCAGGACCAGGGTCAGAACCAGGATCAGGACCCAGAGCATGCCGACGAGCTGGACGGGGAGAAGTGAGGGCGAATGCCGCGACGAGCATGGAAGAGCGCGGTGGCACGGAACCTCACGGTGGCGACCGGCCTGCCCGACGCGGAGATGGCGATGCGGCAACTCGCCCGCGACGCGCTCGCTGAGGTCGAGGGGGGGGCTGAGCCGGGGGATCTGGCGCTCGTTGCCTCGTTCCAGGGCGTGCGCGCCATCGAGGTCGTGGAGATGGCTCAGGCGGGTCGTCTCATCCCGGAAGAGGGAGGCTACCGCATCCAGCTGAATGCCAGTCACTCCGGTCGAAAACGACGGTTCACCACGGGCCATGAGATTGGCCATACACTTCTCCCAGGCTACCAGAGCCGCCCGCACCTCGTCCAGGATGTCGTCACGGGGCAGTTCGACATGGGCCGGGAGGAGGAGTTCCTCTGCGACGTGGCCGCGGCCGAACTCCTGTTGCCAGACCACCTGTTCCGGCCCGCCGCACAGGCCCGCGGGTGTTACCTGGAGGCCGTGCTCGAACTCGCTACGCGCTTCGAGGCCTCGCGGGAGGCGACCGCGCGCCGTCTCGTGGACCTGAATCTCTGGCCATGCGCGCTCGTCCTGTGGCATCAAGCGTACAAGAAGCGTGAGGCCGCCCTCACTATGCAGTCAACATTTGGCATAGAATGGGTTCCGCCCCAGCCCAAGCTTCGTGTGCGCTACGCCGTGGCGAGCGCTACCTTCGGGTATTTTGTCCCCAGGCAGCTCTCAGCGCCGCGTGATGGACTCATCGAGCAGTGCTTCGCCGACGGAGGTCCGCAGAGCGGCGAAGAGGTGTTGCAGATAGGTGGGCACGCGGTGGCGTTTTATGCCATGGCCGTCGCGCGAGACTTCGTCTCCGACAGTGGTCCAATCCGCGAAGTGCTCTGCCTCCTCCTGTCGTCGGGCAGAGAGCCTCTGGCGCGAGATGAAGCGCCCGCACTGTGGAAACCGCCTACTACTCAGTCCAGACTGATGTGAATGGAGTTTCCCTTGCCGGCCTCGCCGGCCTCGGTGCCGATGCGCGTTGGGCATGTTGTAGGTGCCCGGTGTCAACGCGCAGCGTTGCACTGCTTGTCAGCGGACGTAATGAGGCCGTTTTGGCGCAGCAGAACCTTCCCTGCTATGCTTCGAGACGATCACCGGTCGGCACGCTAGGCCTGTCCGCAGGATCATCCGTCTGCGCAGAAGCGTGCAGCGCACCGGCGGCGTCAGCACTGTCGGCGCTGAGGGACGTCGCACCCTGGAGGCGCGCTCTGGCCACCCCGGCTTCCGCACGGGTACGCTCCTGGAGCTGGTGCAGCAGCCTAAGCAACGCCGCGTAGGCCTCCGGCGTCGCAGCGGCCAACCCACTTGCCTCCACACCCGCCTCACCCGCTGCTCCCGCTACATCCGCTGCTCTCTCGGCGTGCTCCACCTCGCTGCGCACATACGCCCACGCATCCGCAGCGTCGAGCAGGGGATCGTCCGCGGGCGCGTAGCCAGCCGCGGTCATCAGCTGGCGGACGGGGAGGCCCATGGCGCGCGCTAGGCGTACGACAACGGGTGGGGCCGGGACTGCATCGCTGTTCAGCCAGGTCGAGAGCGCCTGCTTGCGCACGCCCATGCGGTCGGCGAACTGGTTGGGCAGCAGTGGCGGGCGCTGGGTCCACATGTAGTCGACGAGCGTCCGCGCGAAGGGACTGTACGCGTCCAGGGCGCGCCACTTGGCCATCACGCTCTCCTTCCTGCTCCTGCTCCTGCCCCTGCTCCTGCCCCTGCGCTGATGCTGCCGCCGAGGACGCGACGACGCGAGTGCCTGAGTCGGAGTTCCGACAGTATGCACACGTCTCGTCACCGTGCGTCCGCATTTAGGACTTTTGTCGCTTGCCGGACCGAATGAAGCGCAGTCCGCCATCTGCAAGCAGGTGAGGGACCGTATCGGCTTGGCGCGCCAGTGACGGCGCGCCAGAGACAGGGCATGCTCAGCGCCGACAGCAAGATAGTACATTGCACGCAGCCGTGTATCCCAATGCCAGTTGACTTCCGGCGGACGTCTGGTAGACTTCGTCTAAGTGCGATTAGTGGTAGTTCCTTTCGGGCGTCTGCGGAGCCGCGGGCGGGCGTGGAGGGCACGAGACGCATGTCCATACTACGTGACAGCGGTCTCGATATACGGAGTGCTGGTGCGCTCCCCGAAGAAAAGCGCGCAGAGACCAATATGGCGCAGGACCGAGAGATGGTCCTTATATCACTATATGAGAATGACTTCTAGACGAATGTCGTAGAAACGGACGATCACACGCTGGCGCAGCGCACCACCGCAGCGTCGCGCTGTGGCGACCGCGGGACGGCAGGAGGGTCGGGACGGGCGACACGATGGGCGACACGACGGGCGACACGACGGGCGACACGACGGGCGACACGACGGGCGACACGACGGGCGACACGACGGGCGACACGACGGCGGGGCGCGTGCGCAGGTCTGAGCAGACGACGCCGGCGACGGCGGAACACGCTGCAGAACAGGCGGAACAGGACGAGCAGGACGAGCAGGCGGAGAGCGAACCGCTTCCGGCGCGGCGGCCGCCGGGCGCGACGAACCGCCGCGTCGACCTCGCGGTGGCGGCGTGGCTGCACGCCAAGTTCCAGCGCAGCGGCAGCGCCAAGACCCGCACGGCCTACACGGCGATCCTGGGCGAGTTCCGCGCCGCCCTCGCGATGGAGGGGCTCGACACCGACCTCGCTGGGCACGGCAACGTGCCGGCGGCGGCGGTTGGTGCTGCTCCCAGCGAGGACCTGAGTGCCGCGCGCGCCGCGGCGATCGCGCTGGTGGCGCAAACCTATGCGGCACGCCCTGCCCAGACGCGCTATGGCCCGCGCCCGGTGGCGCCCACCACAGCCAACCTGCGCCTGGCCGCGCTCTCCAGCTTCTACACCTATGCGACCCGCCAAGACCTGCTGCGTGGGCCCAACCCCATCGCGCGGGTCGAGCGCCGGCGGGTTGAAGCCTACGCCGCCGCCCGCCCGCTCGCCTACGACGACCTGCGCGCGCGCCTGGCCGCCATCGACATCGCGACTGCTGCGGGGCTGCGCGACTATGCGCTGCTGCTGGTCGCACTGCACACGGGGCGCCGCGTCGCCGAGTTGGCGGGGATGCACCGCGAGCACCTGCGCATCCGCACACGCGCGGTGGAGATCGCGTGGCCGCGCTGCAAGGGAGGCAAGGCCATGCGCGACGAGTTAACGCGTGGGGGCGCACGCGGGGAGGCCGCTGATGCGCTCGTCGCCTGGGTGACGCGCCTCGACGGCGAGCACGGCGAGGGAGCGGGAGTGGCAGCGGGAGTGGGCGGCGCCGGGCCCACAGACGACCACGGTGCCCGAGATGGGCTCGCGGTGGTGCCGTTCGCGCCAGCGCCGCCCGGGCGGGCGCCTGAGCGGCCACTGTGGGTGAGCCTCGCAGGCAATGGCACCGCTGGGCACCCGCTCACGGCGCGGGCGATCGCCCACCTGTGCGAGAAGCGGCTGGGGACGAGCAAGGTGCACGCCCTGCGCCACACGTTCGCACGGGCCTTGGAGGACGCGGGGGCCAAGGTGAGCGAGATCCAGGCGGCGCTGGGCCACGCGGACCTGGGGACGACGGGGCGTTACCTGGCCCGCCTCCACCAGGGCGAGAACCGCCACCTCGCCCGGCTCAGTGGCCTCTACGGCCTGGGCGGCCTCGACCGCCGCACGGGCACCTCACCCACCTCACCCACCTCACCCAGTTTACCCACCTCTCCACCACCGACGCCGCAAACGGAGCAGGCTGAGCAGGCGGCAGCTGCCGAAGAGGCCGAAGCATAGGCATTGGCAGCGCCGACACATTCCAATGGGGGCTCCGGTGTGCGCATGTGCGCGTGGATGACCGTCCTCGGTACGTAGTCAGTGGCTATAGGAAGTGCCGGGCGTGACCACCTCGCTGCATCCCTGCCGCACCAAACTGCTGGATCCTCACACTGACGCGCACACCTAAGCTGGTGGTGGGCATCTCCTCACCGACACCAGTAGCGGCACCTCAGGCTGAACCCAAGGGGCTGGCTGAAGCCCTGTCGTTCCTGCGACCCAGCGACACGCTGGTCGTCTGGCGCCTGGACCGCCTGGGGCACTCGCTCCGGCATATGATCGAGACCGTCAACAGCCTGCACGCGCGTGGCGTCGGCTTCAAGAGTCCCACGGAGCAGATCGATACGACGAGGCCGTCGGGCACGTTGATCTTCCACGTCTTCGGGGCGCTCGCCGAGTTCGAGCACAACCTCATCCGCGAGCGGATCCAGGCCGGGCTACAGGCGGCACGCGCCCGCGGCCGCCGCGGAGGACGGCCGCGGCTCCTCACCAGTGCGAGGAAGGTCGCCTTGGTTCGGACGCTGTACATGGACAAGCGCACCACCGTCGCCGCCATCTGCCAGATCCTACACATCTCCCGCGCAACGCTCTACCGTTACCTGAGACGGGCCAGTCGCAGTCGTAGACAGGTCATCGAGCGTTGAGGTAACGCGAGGCGGATCGAGGCGTCAGGGAGTGCCGCCTGCGACCTGTGGGCCGAGCGCACGGGCGAGTGCCGCGGTGACGTCCTGGTGCGTGCCGATATACTGGACGATGAGCCGGCCGCTCGCGTAGAAGTGGGGCGGAGCGATCCAGTCCACGCTCGCGGCGCTGCCGCCCAGCGGGCCGAAGCCGGCGCCGAACGTGCTGCCATCGGGCGAGATGCGGGCGGCGTCGGCCGCAGCATGGACCGTCGTGGCATAGTCGTAGACCTCGACTCGCTCGCCGTTGACGGTGAGGAGGTGGTCTGCGCCCGAGAGCAGCGGCTTTGACGCTTCAGGACTGGACGTGTCAGGCCGGTTGGCGCCGCCCTCGATGACGGTGGCACCTCCGGCCCGGAGCGTGGCGACGAGGTCGGCGTAGGACAGGGCCGTGACCTGGGTGAAGGCACCGAAGCCGAGCAGAACGAGCAGTAACCCAGCGATGGTCAGGAGCAGAGGGCGTTTCTTCATGTGAGCGTCTCCCTAGGCAGACGAGACACGGCACTCATCACCGCGGCGTCGTAGGGGCCAGTGGGCGCCTGCCGCGCCAGATGACGTAGGCGACGGCACCGGCGCATGCCAACAACAGCACGATTGCCAGCGCCACCTGGGGCGTGCCGAGAGGCAGTTGCGGCAGCCAGCCGGGCAGGCTACGAGCCTGGGGCGCCTGCACGAGGGCGTCCGGCCTCGTGCCAAAGGGAGCGAGCCGGAGCACGCCATTTGGCGCGACAGCCATATCGTACGTGACCTGCGGTCCAGGCGTGTCCAGGGTCAGGTAGGTGAGCCAGGCGTCGCGAGGGACCCAGTTGCCGTTGCGGTCGGTCGAGAGGTCATGGTAGAGCGCCTCATTCATGCGCTCCTGAAAGGCAACCGTGAAGCCGGGCGCGCCGGGCACCTCTGTGCCGACCGGCGACTGGCCGACGAGCGCACCAACGTCGCTGGTATTGACCGGCGTGTCCGTGAGCAGGTAGAGGTCAGCTTGGACGCGTGGGTTGTTGATGGCGAGTACTTCCAGCGGCACCCAGAGGTGCTTGGTGGGCATGGTGATCAGCACGGGAGCGCCATCGCCCTGGAGCTGACCGCGGGCGCGAGCGCGCTCGGTGTTATACTTGGCGGCCATGAAGATCGGGCTGCCCTGGGCGTAGCGAACCAAGTGGGCGCGCGTCTCCTGATCGAGGTAGAAGGTGTTCTGCCGGCCCCACTCGATCACCTCCTGCCCGCTGCCCTTGAGTACGGTGATATCGAGTGCCTCGACCTGCACCTGCTGGATCACCTGCGCGCTGGCGGCCTTGTCGTCGGCCGCGCCAGCGGCGAACAGGCTCACAGGCACAGGATGGGTCTCGCGCTGGAGCCGCTGGAGCGTCCAGGCGCCGCCCGCCTCGATCTTGGTAGGGATTGCGGGCAGTGGCACGATCCAGCCGAGGTTGGAGACGTCACCCTGGTAGGTGAAGGCGGTCAGGTAGTGCTCGACGCCGTCATGCCAGGCAACGAGGGTCGTAGCGCGTGAGAGGCGGACGGCGCCGTTGGGGGCGACCAGGCTGCCGCAGGCCAGCGCCGGGAGCGCCTGGGTCAGCAGCATGCCGATGGCCAGTGCGGTGGGAACCAGCAGTTGGGGGAGTCTGCGCATGGTATGCCCTCCGATACCTCCAGGAGCCTGCTCAACGAGTCCAAAGAGCCCGCATGCTCGAACTCTGTCGGAGGCTCATGTAGCATGACGCCGCCCCGCCGGTGAAAGTTCCCACTCACGACCGGTGGCTATGCGGTCGAACGCATCACCGCAACGTTCCAGGTGACCGCCTCCCGTAACCAAGCCACGTATAATTGGACGGCCCCTCACAGCCTCACTGTGATCAGCGTGTCGGCATGATGGAGCACGGTGTTGAGGATGTTGTACTGGAGACTCAACAGGGAGGAAAGCATGAAACGCCTTGCGTTCACGGCAGTCTCGGCGGTCTCGGTCATCTCACTCGTCGTCATCGCCCTTGTGTCCACCCACGCGCGCCCCGCGCAAGCCTCCTCCGGAGGCAGCGTCGGCTCCGGCGGCGGGACGCCTGGCACGGCGAGCAACTTTACGCTCGTCGGCCACGACCCCCTCTTCAACCGCGGCATGAACGCCGCCCTGGCGCTCTACGGCCACTTCGTCTATGTCGGCAACCGCACCGATGGATCGGCTACCTGTAACGGTGGTGGCACCGGCTGCCCGCATCCACATCCCGGCGTGCTCATTGTAGATGTCTCTAATCCCGCTTCACCGCAAGATGTCGGCGAGATTGGCCAGCCATTCGAAGGGAAGGTCGGTATCACCTCGCGTGAGCTGCGCGTCTGGCCCCAACAGAAGCTGCTGCTGGTAATGAATTTCCGCTGCAGCTCGGTCATCCATGTCTGCCCTCGAGGCAACGACACCATCTTCCCCTTCGACATCACGTTCTTCGATCTCACTGACCCTGTGCATCCCGTCTTCCTGCGCAGCTACGTCCCCACCTCGCGAGCTGGCCTCAAAGTCAAACCGCACGAGCTGTTCCTCTGGGTGGATCCCAACAACCCCGCTCGGGCGCTGCTCTACCTCTCCACGCCGACGCTATCGGTCGATCCCGCCAAGCCCAACCTGCTGATCGCCGATATCAGCGCGGTGCCCAGCGGTGGGTCGGTGACCGAGGTGGCCGAGGGCAACTGGAACAATCAGTATCCAGGAGCCAGCAACCCGGCCAACTATAACTTCAACCTCTTCGTGCATTCGATGGGCCTGACAGCCGACGGCACGCGGGCCTATCTGGCGATGGAGGCGGGCGAGTTCCTCGTGCTCGACACAAGCGATGTCGCCAAGAACGTCCCCAACCCGCAGCTGCGGCTCGTCACCGATCCCACGAACCGGCCGCTCTGGGGCAATCCGGCCCCCTGTGCCAAGGTGTGCCCCAACGGCCACTCGGCCGTGCAGGTCCCTGGCCGGCCTCTAGCGCTTACCACGGACGAGATCTATGGCACGTTCACGGACCCCAGCTTTGGCTGTCCCTGGGGATGGATGCGTCTGATCAACGTCACAGACCCAACCCATCCGCAGATCCTCGGGGAGTACAAGATCGCGCAGGATGACCAGGCGTTCTGTGGCTCGGCTGGGGACGACCCGCTGACCGAGCAGTTCACCAGCTATTCGTCGCACAATCCGACCGTGCTGCCGAACATCGCCTTCATCGCGTGGCACTCGGGGGGCTTGCAGGCGGTCGACATCGCCGACGCCAAGCACCCTTCGCAGGCCGGGTGGTTCTCGCCCACGCCGCTCGCTTCCGTGGCGACAGGGGACCCCGCACTGGGCGGCGGACCCAACAAGGTCACGATGTGGAGCTACCCCATCATCAGCAACGGGCTGATCTATGTGATCGACATTCGCAACGGCCTCTACATCTTGCGCTATACGGGCCACCACCACGGCGAGGTAGATGCCATTACCTTCCTGGAGGGCAACTCCAACCTGGGCGATGCGCTCACGCTCGGGGAGGGGGGCGAGTAGTCTCATGACGTGCTGTTCATCGATCGGGTGTCGCCAGCAGGCTACGCCCGGTCGCGACCGAGGCAGTGCAGATGGCTACACAAACCGACGTCGCGCCAAGCGCCGGCGTCGGCCGCCGAAACACGCCCAGACACGCCTTGGCGATCCCATGAGCGGTTGGACCTGTGCGTCGTCGGGCAATTGGGAGAGTAACGATGGCGCCCAGATCGGCAAAGGCCGATCCGCACAGCAGATCTCGTACATGTGTACCGGGCTCGATCTGCATCCTTCAGTTCACGGAGGTGGTGAGGCTGGCGGGTGCTGTGGGGAGCGAAGTGGCGGCGGGCACACCGGCCGAGCGGGCGCCTGGCACCTGGCACGCTAGCGGTGCGATTGCCGAGCGCAACGGCGAGCAGTGGGGTGATCGCACGAAAGAGTGTCCGGCGATGGGACATGACCGCAGTCCCCTTCAGACACGGGCGTGCGGTCGCTGGTTGCCCGCTGTGGGTGTGGAGTGTCGCCCGTACGTGTACGTGTAGTGGACCGGCAGAGTTCCTTCCGCGACGTCTACCGCAACACACGTACGAACCGTGCGAACAAGCGTAGCAAGAGCGCACCACGGGTGTTTGCGGTCTGGCGCGCGTGTGTGGTGGCCCTTGCGACGCGCCCATCGACGAGCGCGCCGACGCTGAGCGCGATTCTGGTACTTTGGGTATCTCCGCATCCCCACACTATGGCACATCTCATTGTTGGGGGTGGGCCATGCTGCAGCGGCGCGTGTTGAGGCAGCCCCCTTTGAGGGACCTCGCTCCATACACGTTGCGGTGGCTGTGGTGACCTACAACAACGGGAAGCACTCATCCCGAGGGCATGCGGCGTGGCGGGGTGTTCGCTAACAGCGAGCACGTGGAAGCCCCCACCACTACTGGCCGGGGGTGTGTGCCAACAGAAGCTCCTGGGCCCGCTTCCGCGATGCGGGTATCCACAGCTGCCGTGCTGTCTGTTACTCCTCAGGTTGCTGGTCCTAGAGTGACCATGTCAGTCACCGACACCGTGCCGGTTGGGAAATAACACGAGTTCCAGGACGTATTTTTCTGGCTTTCGGGGTCAATGTTCGGCAATTCATGTCGGGCAGGCCCGCGTAGAGGTCGCGGTAAGACGGTGAGTGGGCGCGTGTGTAGGCCACTAGCGCGGCGAGGCGGGCGCGCTGGCGGAGCGACAGTGCGGCTGCGCCCTGCTTGCTCGCCCTGTGCGCGTCGCGCACCAGCCACAACACCCGTTCGCTCATGCGCTCCCCTATTCTCTTTCCTCGGCAAGATCAGCCCGATCAGTGAGACTGGTACGTGTTCACGAGCCAGACTGGAGGGAGTAAACGACCGGCGATGAGAGCGATGCTGACTTTGAGCACGGAGTGCCCCCACGTGCGCTCAGTTGAGGGGCAGCGTGCGGATGCGATAGGCGCTCGCGGCTCCCGCCTCGCCGCCGAACGGGCCGGAGACGTTCTGCTGGACCTGACGTATCCGCGGGCACGCTCCGGCTGATGATCGTCGAAGGGCACGCCGATGTCTCGCGGAACCCGAGGCCTCGAGCTGGTCATCAACACGCGGTCGGACAGGCTGTGGACCGGGCTTCGCTTGGCCGCGCGTGCGACGTCCCCATCGTTGCGGAGGGGGGCGCAGTTGAGCGGACAGTCTTCCAGCGATACGCCCCATGCCCGCGAAATCACCACGTCACTGCTGCGGCTGTTGTGCGAGGTAGCGCTGCGGGTCCTTGTCGAACTGCCGCTTGCACCCGGCCGAGCAGAAGAAGTAGGTCGTCCCCTGGTACGCACTCGTGCCAGCCGCCTGCTGGGTGTCGACCTGCATGCCGCAGACCGGATCGGTCGCCGTTGCCATCTGTCCTTACCGCCTTTCCGCTTGTCTAGCTCGTTGGTCTCGTTGCAGAGGTCCACTCCTGGGTTCACACGGGCTTGCGCGCCTGATAGAGCGTGAGCGAACCAAAGAGCGTGGCCTACTGTGCCGATTGGCGAACGTCCTCGAATCCAGCGGCGGCGAACACGTGCGGCAAAGCGCCGCGCACGTTCGCCGTCGTGGTCTCGAAGCCGTCGAGGAGTTGCACCAGCAGGAACGCTGCACGCATCATGCCATGCCGGGCCTTCCCCCAATCAGCGACGTGCAGCTCTCCTCCCGGCCGTAGGACGCGCACCACCGCGCGCGCGGTACGTTCCTTGTTCTCATGGGTCAGGTGATGGAACAGCAGACTGGACAGCACGCGATCGAAGGCGTCATCTGGATAGGGAAGCGCGAAGGCCATCCCGCGATCAAATGTGACCTGGAGACCGGCTGTGGCCGCTTTCGCCTCGGCGATGCGGAGCGCGTGGGGGTCGGCATCGAGCCCCACGACCTCCGCGTCTGGATGCACCTGTTTGAGCCGCAGCGTAAGCGTCCCCGTCCCGCAGCCCAGGTCGAGGGCCTGCTCCCCGCCACGGATCTGGGCTTGCCGGATCAACTGCCCCTTGAAGGCGGACTCGCGCATAGTCCACCGTAGGAGCGGATCATACAGCACCGTCAGCACGTGATATCTGAGGGCCGGGAGGGCGTTTCTCAACTGAGCGGATGTACTGGACTCGCCGGCCTGCCCCAATACAGTGGCCGCTATCCCGCTTGGCGCCCCCCGCGTCCTGGATCTGCTGTCCTTCCCCGATGTGCTTACGACGTACACCGTGTCCCGTCACCCGTCATCTGGGTGTACACTGGGTCCAGCATGCGATCATCCTGCATGTGTGCCAGACGATTCCTGGCATCCGCGGAGAGGACAGCAGAGGTGACACACGATGATGGATGTCCAGCTCATGCGGCACATCGTGGACGAGGTGGAATGTGGCGCCCTGCCTGAGATAGTCCAGACGGCAGCGCGGCGCTGGTGTGGGCAGGAGGCGGTGAGCGAGCTCACCTACGTGCGGAGCAGCGCCAACCACCTCTTCCGCTTCCAGCACGAGGGCCATCCGCGCTATCTGCGCCTCGCACATGCCGCTGAGCGTCACCCATCCGCCATCGCGGCCGAGCTGGACTTTGTTGATCACGTCGCGCGCACTGGACTCGCCGTCGCGCGCCCAGTAGCATCCGCGCAAGGCCGGCTCATCGAGGACGTGTCCAGTCGGGGGCAGCACTACTCTGCGGTGGTCTTTGCGGGCCTGCAAGGCCGTCAGCTCGAATTCGATGAGCTCGATGAGGCCGGATATCGGGCGTGGGGGCGCGCGCTGGCACTCGTGCATCGCGCCTCACAGACCTTTCCCCCGCATCCCGCTCGCCCCGACTGGCGCGACAAGCTGCGCGCTACGCTGCGGACGCTGCCAGCCGAAGAAACCACCGTGGCCCAGGTCCTCGCCTCGGGACTGCGCTGGCTCGACACGCTTGCCCTCCAGGACCGGGACTACGGGCTGATTCATGGCGATTTCGAACTGGACAATCTCTTCTGGGACGGCGAGCAGGTTCAAGCCCTCGATTTCGATGAAGCGGCGTATGCGTGGCATGTGGTGGACTTCGCGGCAGCGCTGCAGGATGTCTGGCTCGCGGGCAACCCGAGCAGCGTGATGAGCGCGCAGCGCGACGAACGCGTCACCTGGTTTACGCAGGGCTATGCCACGCTGCGTCCGCTTCCCGACAGACTGCGCGAGGCCATGCCACGATTGTTCAGGCTATTGCTGGCCCTCAAAGTGGCGCGCGTGCTGCGGGCCTACGCGACCACGAGCGATGGGGGCAGTCCCGCGTGGCTGGCTCAGATGTGGACCGCCCACCACCAGTGGCTGCGGGCGAAGCGCGCGGCCCTCATCTGGGAATGAGTGCGACGTCCAACTCGACTCCCTCCCACACGTGGGCCAGGACGAGCCGCGGCGAGCGGATGAGATGAGGAGATCCGGCCTGCCAAGCGGCAATGGCAATGACCCAAACGGCCGCATAGGTCAGCGCGACCCGCGTCTCCACCGCCGACCAGCCGAAGACCGGCGGGCACTGCAGGCGGAAGAAGACCAGGACCCGGCCGAAGAAGCGTTCAATGGATGTGCGCTTGCCCAACTCCTGGGCGGTCCAGGTCGGCGGCAATCCGTCGCGCTGCTTCTGTCGCTTTGGGTTCCACGGAATGACAGCTCGGGCGTGCAGGGTGGTATGTATCCAGGCGATGAGCTTGAGGCCCCAATAACCAGCATCCAAGCGGACCACCCGTGGGCGCAGCGCCAAAAGCCGGACGGCCAGCTCCAAGAGGGGCCGAGCGAAGGGCGCATCATGGACGTTGGCCGGGGAGAGGCGGAACAGCAGCGGCAGGCCGGTCCCACGGCAGAGCAGCGTATGCAGCCGGTACCCGCGCAGCAGCGGGCGGGGATGATGGGCGGGGGCATGGCCAACGGCAGCATCGGGATCGGTGCGGCGCCAGGCCAGAATGGGAGCGCTGTCGACGATGAGGTCGCGAGCGCGTGTCAGGCCCATCCACAGCCCGGCGCGCACCAGGAGCAGGAACAACATCTCGCTCGGTGGGGCGCCTGCCGCGCGCAATCGCTTGCTCTGCTGCGCCTTGCTGGGCACGCGCGGCCGTCCCTCGGTCCCCAGCGGGAGCCCACAGGCCAGGGCCAACGCCGGCCAGTCACACAACCAATCGTGGAGTTCCTGATAGGACAAGCGCCAGAGCGTTCGTAGGAGCGCTAGCAGCAACAACGATTCCTCGGCATAGAGCCGTGGTGCCCCGCCTGGACCAGCGGGGAGCGGAGGGGGACACTGCTGCTGCGCTAGCCGGACGGCTACCCGGCAGACCTCCAGGAGGTGCAAACGGGTGACCAGCGTCAGCCCGTCCAGATGCAGCGCAGTGGTTGTCGCCCGGCGATAGGATGGTGGCGGGACCGGCGCCTGGTCAGCACAAACGTCAGGGTTCACGGGATGCCTCCTGCACGCGGGAGCACGCCGCGCTCAGGGGCATCCTACCTCTCATTCTTCAGTTCGGAAATGCCCTCCTCCCTGTCCATTACCCATGATTGGATAAAGTCTAGGGTAGAGGGTGTTGCGGAAGGGCTTGATGCAGGCGTACCGCCGATGCGCGCGGGAGTAGTTCCCGCTTTCGTAGGCCACGGGTGAGGTGCCCGCCAAGGCTTGCACACTCGCCGCGCTCGCGTAGCGCTCCCGGTCGTCGCCCCATCCTGCCAGCAGCCGCGGCGCGAGGCGCTTGCCGGCGCGTGGGAGACTCAAGAAGAGCTGGCTGTCAGGATGGCTCAGAAAAAGGCGGGTGATCTCCGCGTCGTAGTGCTTGATCTGGTCGAGCAGCGGCGCCAGCTGGCTGACCAGCGCCAGCAGGAGGCGCGACTTGGTCCGCGTGGTGATGGCGTCCGCCCGCAGCTGGGGCTGGTGCAGCCGCCCGCCGCAGCCCCCGCGCCTCCGCGATCCGCGCCGCCAGCGCCTCGATGCGCCCCACGATCCGCCGCTGCTCCTCCACCGGCGGCAGGGGAATGCTAGCCCCAAGCAACGTTCTTGGTCGAACAGCGGCATAGCCGATTGTGCCTTGTGCTGCGGCATCAAGCTGATCTTGCAGGTAGTTGGCGCTGAAGATCGCCTGAAGCCACCTAGGCTCAACCTTCTCGTGCGCCACATCGAACAAGAAGAAGTGACTCGTGCATAGAGCGCCTTCGCCGTCTGGAGGTACTATCCCAATCGCGCCTTTCTTGCCCCAAATCTCCGAAAGGGTCGCCGCTGCCTCAGCCTGCCTCATCCTCACCGAGCGCTTCAGCGACTGCCTCCTCCAGCGAGAGCGCCCGGCCGGCTGCGTAGGCCGCCGCCCACACATCCTCGCCGAGCGCCGCCCACGCCAGCGCCACCGCCTCCTCCGTATCCTGTCGCTCCAGCTTAGGCTGCGGTGTGCCGATCGTCTCACGCAGCGCCGCCGCCGCCCCAAGCAGCCTTGCTGCCCTCTCCAACTGCCCAAACAAGCTGGCTATTGCTGCCAGTCCTGCCAGGTCTTCGATGATACTATCCCTCCAAGTGCCCTGTTCCCGATTGAGCGCGTGGCTCTCGAGACTCTGCTGGTAGAATGAGAAAGACTCGTGATACTCACCCATGCGGAAGGTGATGGTTCCCAGGTGGGCCAGCGCGTCGGCGATATATTGCTCGTCCGCCGTCTCCCGAGCAACTGCCAGTGCTTCCTCAAATCGGGCGCGCGCAGCAGCATAGTCTCCCCGTCTCATAGCCACAAGCCCCAGTGCGTTGAGCGGCAGCGCTAAGCGCTGCGTGTCCCCGACAACGCGCAGCCGAGCCGCACTCTCCTCGAGGAGAGAACATGCAGTCGCCAGGTCACCCAATTCTCCTGTCGCTCTGCCGAGGAGACACAACGCCATGGCAATACCCCACGGTTCCCCCATTTCTTCGTACACCTGCAGACTCTCTCCTGCCAGCCCACGCGCGGTGCCGGGGTTGCCTTGCCAAAGTGCCACATTTCCCAGCAACTCCAGTGCGTGCGCCAAGGATCGTTTGCCTTCTTCGCCCACCTCACGGCCGATCGATACACTCTCCTCAAGCAGCCGCTGCGCCTCTGGGAAGTCGCCCTGGAAGTACGCCATTGCTCCTGCGGCCCTGAGCGCCCTCGCTCTCGCTGGTGTACGCAAACTTGCACCTGGTTGTGCCAGCACCTGCTCGCACCAGTTGCGCCCTTCACGCTCGTGATCGCAGTATCGCCAGAAAATCAAGAGCGCTCCCGCCAGCCGCAAGCCCAGCTCCGCCTCCTGGTGCTCCAGTGTCCAGTGCAATGCTGTTCGCAAGTTGTCATGCTCGGCCTCCAACCTTCTGCGCCACGAGGATTGCTCAGTGCTCCGCAGCTTCAGATCGGTATCCTCTGCCATCGCCAGGAAGAATGCTGCATGCTGCCGTTGGACGCCTTCCCCCTCCCCGCTCGCCTCCAGCCGCTCCAAGGCATATTCACGGACGACATACAGGAGCCGGAAGCGCGCCTCGCCGCTCCCCTCCTCGTCTACGGTCTGCTGCTGCACCAGGCTCTGGTCCACCAGCTGCTCTAACCCTTCCAGCACGTCCACCCCCAAGGGCTCAGCGCCCTCTGGCGCGGCGCAGACTGCCTCGGCCGCCTCCAACGTGAAGCCACCGACAAATACCGAAAGGCGGCGGAAGAGCCGCTGTTCCTCCGGCTGCAGCAAGTCCTCACTCCAGGCCAGGGTGTCGCGCATTGTCTGCTGGCGATCCTCCAGGTCGCGCGCCCCGCCCACGAGCAGCGGCAGCCGGCGCTCCAACCGCTGGAGCAGCACGGACGGCGGCAGGAGCCTGGTGCGCGCAGCCGCCAACTCGATCGCCAGCGGCAGACCATCCAACCGCGCGCAGATTGCCGCGATCGCCAGCGCCGTCGCATTCGTCAGGGCGAACGCCGCGTCGGCGTCCTGGGCGCGCTGGACGAAGAGGGCCACCGCCGCATTCCGCACTAGGTGCTGGGGTGGCGGCAGGTGGGTGGGGTCAGGCAGCGGCAGCGGACGCACCTGAACCTGCTTCTCGCCCCGGAGATGCAACGCCACGCGGCTGGTCGCCAGCACGGTGAGGTGAGGACCGGCCTGGAGCAAATCGGCCACCTCGGGCGCCGCCGCCGCCACTTGCTCGCAGTTGTCCAGCAGGAGCAGGAGCTGCCGCGCCCGCAGGTGCGCGCGGAGGAGCTGCTCGATGGGGCGGCTCCCCACCTCCTGCAGCCCCAGCGTGCGGGCGATGGTCGGCAGCACCAACCCAGGGTCAGTCAGGCGCGAGAGCCGGACGAGCCACACCCCATCGGCAAATGAGTCGTTGAGTTCCGCCGCCACCTGGAGCGCGAGGCGTGTCTTGCCCACGCCGCCGGCGCCGGTCAGCGTGACCAGCCGCACAGCCTCGCGGCGCAGCAGCGCCACCACCGCGGCCACCTCCTGCTCCCGGCCGATCAGCGGCGTCGGCTGGATTGGCAGGTTGTGGGGGTGAGCATCCAACGTCCTGAGCGGCGGGAAGTCGGCGGGCAGGCCAAGGCCATTGGGCAGCACGAGTTGCCACAGATGCTCGGGCCGCTGCAGGTCCTTAAGCCGATAGGCGCCCAGGTCGCGCAGCGTCGTGCCCTCAGGCAGTTCCGGCTCGGCCAGCACCCGCGCCGCCTCCGATAGGAGCACCTCCCCGCCATGCCCTGCCGCGGCAATGCGCGCGGCGCGGTGCACGTCCAGACCGATGTAGTGGTCGCCCGCGAGCTGGGCCGTGCCGGTGTGCAGCCCCATACGCACACGCACAGGTACCCCCTCAGGCCAGGGATGAGTAGCTAACGCCCGCTGGGCTTCAGCCGCGGCGGTCACCGCGTCGGGCGCGGTGGCGAAGACCAGGAAGCAACTGTCCCCTTGACTGTCCACCTCGTGGCCGCCCTGCGCCGCCACGGCCGCGCGCAGCAGCCGCTGGTGCTCGGCGCGCACCTGGGCGTAGCGCGCCACCCCCACCTGCTGGAGGAGCTGGGCGCTACCCTCGATGTCGGTGAACAGAAAGGTGACGGTGCCCGTCGGCAGCGCGGGTTCAGTGATCGGTGGGGCGGTGCTGGGGGTAGGCGGCCCCAGGGCGTGGCGACCCGCGGCGGCGAAGGCGGCGCGCTCGGCATCGGACAGACCCAGCGCCGCGGCCAGCAAGGCGACGGTGTCTTTACGCGGCGCCTGCCGCACACCGCGTTCCAGGTCGTTGATGCCCCGCACGCTCAAGCCGGCGCGCTCGGCCAGCTCAGCCTGGGTCAATCCAGCAATCTGACGATGGCGGCGCAACAGATCGCCAAAACGCGGGGTCACCATCTCTGCCATGACGCAGCTCCCTTCCCGCGATATCTTCCGCGGCAAAGTCGCGCGTAGTGCCTTACCCTGTTCATGCTCTTGCATGATAGCACCTACATTCCTCGCACCCCAAAGCACTCCCCGCGTGACGACTGGGTCCTCCTCTCTGAATGCGTGCGTCGTTGCGTTTCTCGCTGCGTGCCTTGCGTATCGTGCTTTGGCACCGGTCCGGGCACACTGGTTCCATAGAGCACATCGCGTCTGGAAGACATGGACAGATCAAAAGGAGGTGAACTGCGATCAAAGAGGGACGGCATGTTTCGTAGGTTGCTCGCCAGTGGCCTATGGCGAGAAGCCGACGATAGTCTCCCGAAGACGAAACGAGGTGAGTCACATGGCGACACTAGAAATCAGCACCGTCATCAACCGGCCCGTCGAGGAGGTCTTTGCCTTTGTGAGCAACCCTGAGAATTACCCGAAGTGGGTCTCAGGGAGCAGCGAAGTGACGATCACATCGGCAGGGCACATTGGCGTGGGTACCACCTTCCGATCCGTCGTCACGTTTCTAGGTCGGCGGATCGAAAGTGAGGTCGAGTTCACCGAGTACGAGTCGAACCGGAGCTACGCGCAGAAAACCACATCGGGGCCCATCCCAATCCAAAGCCGGGTGACCTTCGAGCGCGTTGACGGGGGGACACGGTTCACCAATCACCAAGTCGCGGAACCAGGCGGCTTCTTCAAGCTGGCGGAGCCGCTCCTGGTGCGCATGGTCAAGCGCCAGTTTGAAGCCGACGCGGCTAACCTGAAGGACTTGATGGAAGCCCACGCGTTGTGAGCGCGTGACGCCACCGGGTAAGAGTCGCAAGAGCGACGGCGCATCGGTCGTAGCTCGTGCATCTTCGTTGCAGCAGGGCTAAGGCGGTCCGCCGCGTCGCGAGCCGGTCGGCATGGTGAGGACCGGAGGGTGAGGGCGCTTCCGCACCCATATGTTCGGCGCCGCAAGGCGGTCTGCGTGGCCGTTGCGACCGCGCGGTTGCTGCTTGAGGGTGCTGCTGACACATGTGACGGTGTGCAGTGACGACCGCGAGCATGCCAGCAACGCCGGATGCACGCGTTGGGAAACGCCCGCTGTAAGACCAATCCGCATCAACACACAAGCAAAGGAGCCCATGATGTACGCACGAGTCACCACGTTTCACGCCCATCCGGGCAAGTCCGATGAGGGCATCCGTATCTTCGAATCGCTGCTGCCGCAGCTCAAGGGTGTCAAGGGGTTTGTCAGCACGCAACTGCTGATCGATCAGACGGCGAACACCGCCATGGTCGTGACGCTCTATGAGACGCTGGCGGACCTGGAGGCAGGCACGGCCGTGTTCCAGCAGACGTTGGCCACTCCGAGTGCCGCGGCGATCCTGGCGAGTCCGCCGGTCGTTGCCGTCTATGAGGTTGCCGTGCAGATGGCGGCGCAGAAGTAATGGCGTGAGTGCTTCAGCCATGGCATGACGGCATTGCAGCGGTGCGCGTTCGTCCACGTTGCTGGTCTCGGCAAGAGATGCGAAGCATGGCACGAGTGGCGTCACGTTAAGCCTCGCGGGTCCAAGCGCCAGTTTGCGTGCTTGGGCCCCCGTCCGGTTCATCCACCTCACATAGCAGGTTAGGCGGAGATGCTCAGCTATGTAGTGGAGCCGTGAGGCGGCTGTGAAGTCTATCGGAAGAAGGGCTTCGGGAGCGTTTATCAGCAAGACCGGCTGTAACGGCGCGGTCTCATGGAAAGAAGGTCGTGTCATGCACCAGCGGTCATGGAACACTCGCCTGGCGGTGGGCGCTCTGGTCGCGATCAGCGTGCTCATGCCGCTGCTCAGCGGATGTACGTCGACCCAAGTGTCCAGCGCCGTCAACGGCCTGGTGAAAACCTGCTACAACGGGAAGTGTCTCACCTACAAGACGTGGGGAAAGAACATCGACGCGCTGATCCAGGGCCAAGCGGTGGGATACGCCTACGTCATTCTGCACAATGGGGTCCAAACCCAAGCGATCAACGTCTTCGGACAAGCGCGGACCGCTGCGGATCCACCCGCGACCGTGATGTCGTTCGATGAACCCTTCAATATCGCCAGCGTGACCAAGACGCTGACGGCGGCGGCGGTGTTGCGCCTGCTGGCGGCGCAGCAGATCAACGTGAACAGCTCCATCGCGCCCTATCTGCCGCCGAATTGGCTGTTGGGCCAGGGTGTGAGCGCCATCACGTTCGCACAACTGCTCACGCATACCAGCGGCATCCAACTCCCGCCGAACGACACCGATGGCGTCAGCTATACCGACCTGAGAGCGCTCATGGGCCAGAATATCGATCTGAGCCCGACGGGGTACAAGCAGGGCTGCATAAATTCGTACCTCCAAGGCAAGTTTGCGAGTTGCTACCAAAACACCAACTTTGCGCTGTTCCGCATCATCATTCCCTATATCCTCGGGTCCGCGAATCCTGTCCCGCTCCTCCAGGGGCTGCCGCTCTTCTTTCTCGATCCAGCGAATGATGACGCGACGGCGCAGGACTATCTCAGCTATATGAATAGCGTGTACGGCAGCAGCTTCCCCATCTCGTGCACGCCTCAAGGCAGCCCGCACATGCTGGATTACCGCTACCCGGGCACCAGCTCGGGCTCGGATGCGGGCGATTGGGAGCACATCTGCGGGGCAGGAGGGATCCAACTCTCAGTCGATCAGATGGCGGCCTTCCTCTCGAATCTGACGAGCGGCGACTATATCCCCACGACGTCGTCGGCCGACCCCTACGACCCCTCCTCGACCACGCTCTTCGCGATGGTGAAATACATGTATGGCTGGGACGTTCGGTTCCCCATCATCGGGAATGGCGCCACCTATGGCACCTGTGTGCAAAAGAACGGGGGCCTGGGGGTCTTCTTAGGCCCGAACAACACAAACTTCCTTCCCTACCTCACCACCTTGATCGTGTATTGTCCCCAGACAGGACTCGCGTTTGCCGGCCTCGCCAATTCTGCCCTAGGGCCCTCTCAGACCTCCTGGGACAATATTGTCAGCAGCGCCTACAATGCGTCCTGGCAGTAGCCGGTCAGGCGAACGTGAGTGAAGAGGGGCTAACCCACCGCCCATCGCGCTCGAGGTCGCTGATCCCAGGCGCTCAGCCCCGCACGCTCGGCCAGCGACCCGAGTTGCGGCTCCTGCGACGCCCAATTGAGCGTGCGGACTGCCCTTCTGCCCCAGGAAACAGGGTTACGAAGCGCGATGGCTGGCACAGCCATGAAAGCGGATGAAAATGGGGCCGGGACGGGGGTATGCTGGAGGGTGGAGCCAGCGAGATGAGATCGTGGCGTA
>WNFM01041327.1_pt3 | contig 26778 bp, 29 predicted proteins | sample 5400271 | NCBI WGS metagenome assembly WNFM01 (sample SAMN13153352, study PRJNA577476) | soil metagenome | isolation source: 60 cm saprolite on Douglas fir-dominated hillslope | place: USA:California | collected 2013-09-17 | reverse complement strand
CTCGTCGAATCACGGCATCACGATCGATCACAAGGGCAACGTCTGGATCGGCGCCAACGAGGGGACCGACGCGCACCTGCTGAAGTTCACCAGGGACGGAAAGTTCCTGATGCAGTTCGGGAAACCCGGGCAGAGCAAGGGCAGCAACGACACGGAAAACTTCGGCCGCCCGGCCAAGATCTTCATCGACGCGAAGACCAACGAGGCGTACGTCGCCGACGGCTACGGCAACAAGCGCGTGGTCGTCATCGACGCCGACACCGGCAAGTTCAAGCGCTACTGGGGCGCATACGGCAACAAGCCCGAGGACACGAACTTCGGCAACTACGATCCGAAGGTGCCGCCGATCAAGCAGTTCCGGAGCCCTGTGCACTGCGCGGAGCTGTCCAGCGACGGCCTCCTCTACGTATGCGACCGGCCGAACGATCGGATCCAGATCTTCAGGCCGGACGGAACGTTCGTCAAGGAGGTGTTCGTCGCGACGAGCACGCTCGGCGACGGCTCGGTGTGGGACATCGCGTTCTCGAAAGACCCGCAGCAGACGTACCTGTTCCTCGCCGACGGCAAGAACGAGAAGATCTACATCATGCTGCGCGAGACGATGGAGATCCTCACGAGCTTCGGCGACGGCGGCCGCCAGCCCGGGCAGTGGTTCGCCGTCCACAGCATCGCGGTCGACTCGAAGGGGAACATCTATACAACCGAGACCTATGAAGGGCGCCGGCTGCAGAAGTTCCTCTACAGGGGCCTGGCGCCGGTGACGAAGAAGGACCAGGGCACGGTTTGGCCGAAGTAGGGGCGGCTCGCGAACCGCCCATACACTGTCAGAGCGAGGGCACATGATATCGGCACGCCGGCTCGGCATGGCGCTCATCTCCATCGCGTCGGTCGCCCAGCCGACCAACGACCTGCCGAATCCGTACCGGACGGTCGAGAACTTCTTCACGATGCCCGAGGGGCGCACGTGGGGCGCGACGAGCGCCGTCGATGTCGACCGGGACGGCACGTCGATCTGGGTCGGCGAGCGCTGCGGGGCGAACACCTGTCTCGGCTCGACGCTGGATCCGGTCCTGAAGTTCGACGAGTCTGGGAAGCTGGTCAGGAGCTTCGGCTCCGGCCTGATCATCTTTCCGCACGGCATGCACGTCGACACGGACGGCAACATCTGGGTGACCGATGGCCAGGACAACAAGCCGCGTCCCGCGCGCGGCGCCGCGCCGGGCGCGCCGCTGCCTGCCGCGCCCGCGAAGGTCATCGGCCACCAGGTGTTCAAGTTCAGTCCCGAGGGCAAGCTGCTGATGACGCTCGGGACGGCCGGCGGCGGGCGCGAGCCGGATTATTTCTACCAGCCGAACGACGTCCTCGTGGCCCCCAACGGCGACATCTTCGTGTCGGAAGGACACTCGTCAACCGAGGGCTCGAACGCCCGGGTGTTGAAGTTCGACAAGGAGGGCAGGTTCCTCAAGTCCTGGGGCAGGTTCGGGAAAGGGCCCGGCGAGTTCGATCAGCCGCACGCGCTGGCGATGGATTCCAAGAAACGGCTGTTCGTCGGCGATCGCGGCAACAACCGGATTCAGATCTTCGATCAGGACGGCAAGTACCTCGCCGAGTGGACGCAGTTCAGCCGTCCGAGCGGCATCGCGATCGACAGGCAGGACGACATCTACGTGGCCGACTCGGAGTCGGGCTCGGTGAATCCGGCGCACGGCGCCTGGAAGCGCGGCATCAGGACCGGGAGCGCGAAGGACGGGACCATCTCAGGATTCATTCCGGACCCGGACGAGAAACCCACCAACACCAGCGCAGCCGAAGGCGTGGCCGTGGACCGCGCGGGCAACCTGTATGGCGCCGAAGTCGGGCCGCGGGCGCTGAAGAAGTACGTCCGCAAGAATCCCTAGTCGCTGATCCCTGATCCCGCATCCTTCATCGTGAATCAAAAAACCCGGCTCCGAAGGGAGCCGGGCTCGTCGATCAGGGATCCGGGATGAGAGATCCGGGATACGCGATCAGGGATTAGCGATTCGCTACGCCGCCGTGGCTTTCTTCGCGAGGACTTCGCCGAAGACGGCCACCGCCTTCTTCATCTCGTCCATCGTCCCGTAGGAGATCCGGCAGTGCGTCTTCTCGAACGGCGGGAAGTCGCGCGCGACGAGGACGCCTTTGGCCTTGCACGCGTCGCGGAAGTCCTTCGCCGGGCGGCCGATGTCGACGAACATGAAGTTGGCCTGCGAATCGGTCGGCTTCATGGCGCGGTCCGCGAACCATTTCATCGTGAAGTCACGCACGGCCTTGTTGCGCGCGCGCTCGGCGGCGATGAACGACGCGTCCTGCTGGATGGCGGCGAGCCCCGCCTGCATCGCGAGCACGTTGAGCGAGCTCGTGCCCGCACCGGCGTCCCAGTCCGCCATCTTCTTGATGGTGTCGACGTGGCCGATGGCGTACCCCATGCGCAGGCCCGCCATGCCGTACGCCTTCGAGAACGTGCGCGCCACGATGACGTGCGGGTTGTCGACCGCGACCGGGATATGCGTGTCGTGGTCCGGATCCGTCACGTAGTCGAAATACGCCTCGTCGATCAGGACGTAGGTATCCGGCGACTCTCTGGCGAGCGTCGCGAGGAACTCGCGCGTCGCGCGGGCGCCCACATACGTCGCCGTCGGGTTGTTCGGGTTGCAATAGAAGACGAGCCCGGCCCCCTTCGCCGCGTCGGCGAACTTGCCGAGGTCGATCTTGAGCTCCGCATCGAGGGCGACCGGGCGGACCGGGTGGCCCATCATCTCGGCGTACCCCGCGCACTCCTCGTAGGTCGGGATCGTGCCGACGAGCGCCCTGTTCTTCGCGGTGAAGAGATGCGTGCAGGAGCGGAGGATCTGCGTCGAGCCGCAGCCGAGCACGACGTTCTCGGGCTTGACGCCTTGCTTCTTCGCGATCGCCTCAATCAGCGGGCGCTGGGTGCCGTCGTAGCGGCCGGGCCGCGCACCCGCGGGGCCGAACGCCGCCTTGATGCCGTCGATCACGGCCGGCGCCGGCCCGAGCGGGTTCTCGTTGCTCGACAGGCACAACATGCCGGGAGCGACCGCCTCGACGGTCGGCTCGAGCGCGGACCACAGGCTGTTCTCGCGGCCGCGCGCGCCGATGAAGGCGGCGGTCCCGACGCCGACGGTCTGGACGAATCTGCGTCGTGTCAGCATGGCTCACCTCCCGCCTTTCTCGCCGGCGGCCGTCGTCGTGATTTTTAGGGCGCTGCGGAAGACCTCGGTCGCCTTCTTCATCTCCTCCATCGTCCCGATGGAGATGCGGCAGTGGGTCTTCTCGAACGGCGGGAAATCGCGCCCGACCATGACGCCCGACTTCGCACAGGTCTCGCGGAACTCCTTCGCCGGACGGCCGATGTCCACGAAGATGAAGTTTCCCTGCGAGTCGGAGGGCTTCGCGCCCATGTCCTGCAGCGCCTTGACCGTGAACGCGCGGACCTCGGTGTTGCGCGTGCGCTCGCCGGCGATGTGCTGCGGATCGTTCAGCGACGCGATCGCGGCGGCGACGCCGAACACGCTGATGTTGTAGGGCATCTTCAGCTTCGCGAGCGGCTTCAGCGTGTCGGCCATCCCGATCGCGTAGCCGATCCGCATGCCCGCCATGCCATACGCCTTGGAGAACGTCCGGGCGACGAAGACGTTGGGTGTCGAGAGCGCCAGCGGAATCGCGGTCTGGTACGACGGGTCGGTCACGTAGTCGTGATACGCCTCGTCGATGAGGATCGCGGTGTCCGGCGACGCCTTCCGGATGCGCTCGACCATGTCGGTCACGGTCGTCGCGCCGTGGACGGTGGCCGTCGGGTTGTTCGGGTTGTTGAAGAACACGAGACCGGCGTCGCCCGTCGACGCCGCCGCGATCAACGCCCCGACGTCGATGCGCATCGCCGAGTCCACCTTCACTTCGGTGACCGGCAGCTCGTATCTCTTCGCGTAGCCGGTGCAGTTCTCGAACGTCGGAACGGCCGTCACCAGCGAGCGCGCCGGCGACACCCACGCGCGCATCGCATTCTTGAGGATTTCCTGCGAGCCGGCGCCCAGGACGACGTTTTCGGGCTTGATCTGGTATGTCGCCGCGATCGCCGCGACGAGGTCGGCGTCGGCCGGAGAGCTGTTGAACGGATAGCGCCCCGCCTCGGGAAACTTGCCGAGAATCGCGTCGAGCGCGGTCTTGCCGGGACCGAGCGGGTTCTCATTGCTGCTGATCCGAATCTCTTCGACGCCCGGAGGCAGCACGGGACGTGGGGCGCGCTCCGGGGTCTGCGCCTGGGCCTCGGCGAAATACGCCTCGAGCCCGCGCGCGGACAGGAACGCGCCTGCCCCGAGCCAGGGCGAGGGGCCGGAAATGGGCGAGCTCTCGGCCGTGCCGACGAGCCGCAGGAAACCGCGGCGGGAAACAGGCATGTCAAACCCCTTCTTCGACTACCCCGATGGCCGGGATTCTACTACCGAAGCGCGTCAGTTTCGACGAGATCTACTGATGCCGGGCAGGCCGAACATCCGCTCGACGCCCGCGTCGCGCAGGGCGGCCGCCAGGACGTCCGCGCAGCTCGGCATTCGCGCGTTAGCCTACATCACGCCGCGCAGCTTGCGCATCGCGACGGCGAACGCCTGCCGCCCCGCCACGGGGTCGTACACGATCACCGGCATCCGCCGCCCCCCGATGCGATCGGGGTTGCGGCGCGCGTAGCCCATCAGTGCTGTCGCCAGCGACACCTTCCCGCCGGCCTCCGGCCCGCCGCGCGGCACCGCCGTCAGCAGATCGTTCAGGCTCACGGTCCACGGCGCGCTGCGCCGCAGCGCGTCAACGACGGCGCCCTTGACGACGTTGTGGGAGAAGTTGAAGAAGAACGACAGGGGTGAATACGCGCCGTCCGCCGGCCGGAAGGCCTCGAAGCGTTCGAGCAGCTCCTCCCGGTGCGCGGTGAACCGCTCCGCGAACGGCGGGATCTCCACGAACGCCAGCGCGTCGGGCGATAGGCCGTTGAGGAGGCCCTCGGCGACGGCCGCATCGCGGTGGCCGGCGTACTCGTCCATCAGCGTCACCAGCGCGAACGCCAGCCACGGGTAGTCCGCAATGTTGTCGTTCCGCATCACGATCGTGTCCCGGCCGTAAGTCGCTTCGAACCCGAAGCGCAGGTGGCAGCCCATGCAGCCCGCGTGGTCGAGCGCGATCTGCGCGCGGTGGCCCGCGTCGAGCGTCGTCACTCTCTCGAGCAGGGCGTGATACCCGAGCTCTTCGGGCTCGAAGTGCGCCGTCGCGACCAGGATCAGGGTGCCGGCGTGGCCCGCGAAGCGGTGGCCGCTGCCATCCGTCCCCTGCAGGCGATCGAGCAGCCGCCCGAGCCGCTCGAGGTTGTCGTCGGCGCCGCCGGCGTCCCAGATCCGCAGCGACAGCAGACAGAGGATGTTGAAGAAGTAGTAGTCGAGAAGGATGGCCACGGCTGCCGGATCGGGCGGCCCTCCGCCGCCCACCTCGATCAGGTAATTGACGACGTCGATGGGGATCGTGTCCGGGTTGACGCGATCGGCCTGGCCGTCCCAGTCGTGGAGGACGTGAAAGCCCTCAGCGCGGGTGCGGCGATCGAAATCGGCGACGAAGCCGCCGAACGAGACCCTGCGGCCTCCGGCGGCGACCACGTGCGCGCGCAGGCCGTCGCGCAGCCGCGTGAGGGCGCGGCCGAGGTCCGCCGACGCGGACAGCTCGCTGACGGCCTGCCGGCGAAACGCGCCCGCCAGCGCCGCCTCCACGAGCGAGCAGGCCTCGCCGAATGCCGTCATGGCGCCCACTCGCGCGATAGCTTACTCGCTGGCGGGCCGCACCACATGCCTCGCTCGGCATCAAGGATTCGGGATGAGCGATCAGGGATCAGGGATTCAGGTTCCAGAAGTCCCCGGTGAGCCCGATCGACGCGAAGGCCTCCGTCGCTTCGGCGGGCGTGCGCCGGCGCCAGGCGGGATCCAGGCGATCCGCGTACCACAGCTTGGCCAGCGCCCACGTCTGCTCGATCGTCAGGATCGCGCCGCGCGGCAGATCCCGCTTCGAGCACCAGCGGTCGAGATGCTCTTCGGATCCGAAGAGCAGGATCGTCGCTCAGGTGAACCCCACGTTGTCCCACCACCGCCGCGCCGGGAGCGCGAAGTGCACGAGGCCGCGCGTCTCGGTGATGGTCCCCCGGGCGACCTTGCGTTCCAGCGCGCCGCCGCAGTCGGCGCAGGTCGTGAAGATCCGCGCGTCGGCGCCGAGCAGCGCCGGGACCCCGAACGCATCCCACGCGCAGTTGGCGTAATAGGCGCGGCCGGCGGCGATCACGGTATAGGCCGTCTGCATGTTGGAGAACGGCATCGCCATCCAGATCGTCGTGGAGTCGGGCCGCAGGACGAGCATGTGGGCGTCGGCCAGGGCCTGGTAGGCGTGCTCGGCCGCCTCGGGCGAACACGACAACGCGCGCGCGGTCTCGGCCGCGGAGGGGGCGGCCGACGTTCCCACCATCTGAGCGTAGATGTAGAGCCTGACGTCCCGGAGGAAGGCATCCATCAGCGCCGGGGGATTCTACCAGACCGATCAGCTGAGGCGATACCGTCCGAGGCGCGCCAGGATCGTGGCCTTGAGGTCGGCCTCGGACGTCGCCGCCGTCAGGTCGACGTCCGCGTCGGCGACCGCGTCGAGCAATGCCCGGATCAACTGCGCGCGGCTGATCGCGGCGCCGCTCTGGGCGCGGATGTTCGCGGCGAGCCGGTCGAGGAACACGATCTGCCGGTTGAACAGGACGACGGTGACCTTGGTCCACGCTTCGTCGTGCACTGGCGGCCGGCCCGGTCGGCGTCCCTGCTGCGCGCGGCCGCCCTGGTGGGACGGGGTGAAAATGTCCTGCGGCGTCTTGCCGGTCTTCCGCTTGATCCGCGCACGCGCCATGGGGTCTCCAAGAATTTCTCCGGGATAATTTCAGCCGTCATTAAATACCGTTCGCAGCGATGGTTGAGCTTGGTCGTATTCAACTCGAAATGTGGCAGTTAGTTCAAGCTCAACCGTAAATCGCCGGTACAATTGCGTAATTCTGCCACCCCGAATTCCGGCCGCGCCGTCAGCGGCGGACGGCGGGCAGGCGCTGAAGGACTTCCCCCGCGAGGCGCCGGAACACGTCCGCCGACGGGGATTTCGGCGCGGCCACGCCGATGGTCTTCCGCGCGGCCGGCGCCATCGAGAGCGCCGTCGCGACGGGGATCTCGGTGTGGAAGACGCGCTCGCGGTGCTCCGCGCGCAGACGCGCCGCGATCTCGAGGGACTGCTTCCCATGCGAATCCACGGCGTTCAGCAGGATCCCCAGGACGCGGCCGCCGGACGTCATCCTGGCGCGGACGCGGTCAATCGCCGCCAGCAGCGTCTCCAGCGCGTCGGCGACGAGGGGCTCGGGGACGACGGGGATGATCAGCGCGTCGGCGGCGACGATCGCGTTGACGCTGAGCAGCGAGAGGCTCGGCAGGCAGTCGAGAATAATGAGATGGTAGTGCGAGGCGACCCTGTCGAGCATCCGCCGCAGCATCGTTTCGCGCCCCCGGACGCTGCAGAGCGTCACATCGGCGTTGGCGAGCTCGATCGATCCCGTCAGGAGGTCCAGGTGCGGTGTGGCGGTCTGGCGCACGGCCTTGAGGATCGAATACTTTTCGAGCAGGCAGGACGCGGCGGAGGGCTTCAGCCGGTGACGCGGCACGCCGAGCCACAGCGAGGCGGACGCGTGGCTGTCCAGGTCGACGAGCAGGATCCGGCGTTTCGGCGACGCAAGGGCCGCGGCCAGATTCACGGCGGCGGTCGTCTTGCCGACGCCTCCCTTGCTGTTCAGCACGGCGATGATCACGGGCAATCTTTCCGGCATTCTATCCCCAAACCAGGACGAGGGTGAACCGCGACGCATGGGACGCTTCGGATGGCTCACGACACGATCGGACGGTGCGGGCGATCGCGAGGCGCGCGCGTGGCGTGAGGCGTGGCGCCGGGCGGTGGCGTCGCTGGACGCCGCGGCCGCCGGTCCCCTCGAAGCCGCGCTCCACCGGACCCCGCCGTTCGCCGAAGACCTCGAGATCGAAGAAGAGATGCTCGACGCCCTTCGCCTTCTGCTGGCGCTCGACCGGGAGCTGACGGCCTCGCGCCTGCCTGTCGTGGACACGACCCACCGGGTCGTCGGGGCGGATCGGTGCCACTTCAGCGCGCCGGTCTCGATGCCGGACGATCCGGCCCAGCCGACAGGGCGCCTCCTGCTCACGTCGACGCGCGCGGTCTTCGCCGGCGGTGCGCGCACGCCGGCGCTCCCCTGGCACGCCACACGCCAGGTCATCCAGTCGGGACGGGATCTGCTCCTCGTGTTCAAGAACAGTCAGGGAGACGATGGCCATCGCTTCCGGTGCAATTCGTTTGCGGACGCGCTGTGCGGCGCGGCGATCGCGCGCCACCTGATGCGGGCCTCTCTCGGCGGCCGGCTATAATCGGCCGATGCCAGTCCGGCTCGGCCTCGAACGCCTGCTCGACGGTCCCGATCGAAAGCTCATCACCGGGCAACGCGTCGGGCTCGTATGCAATCCGGCTTCCATCGACAGCCGGATCGTGCACGTGTCGGACCGGCTGGCGTCGGGCGACTGGACGCTGACGGCGCTCTTCGGGCCGCAGCACGGCTTTCGCTCCGATCTGCAGGAAAACATGATCGAGTCGCCGCACGGCCAGGACGCCAAGCGGCGCGTGCCCGTGTACTCGCTCTACAGCGAGACGCGCGAGCCGACCGCCGCCATGCTCGCGGACGTCGACGTGCTCGTCGTCGATCTGCAGGACGTCGGCACCCGCATCTACACCTACATGTACACGATGGCGAACTGCCTGCGCGCCGCGCGTGCGCACGGCGTCCGCGTCGTCGTCTGCGATCGCCCGAATCCGATCAACGGCGACGACATCGAAGGGGCCACGCTCGATCCGGCGTACGCGTCGTTTGTCGGGCAGTTCCCCATCCCGATGCGGCACGGCCTGACGATCGGCGAGGCCGCGCGGCTGTTCAACGATCACTTCGGGGTGAACGCCGCGGTCGACGTCGTCCCCATGGACGGCTGGACGCGGTCGATGTATTTCGACCAGACCGGCCTGCCGTGGGTCCTGCCGTCGCCCAATATTCCGACGCTCGACACCGCGATCGTGTACCCGGGCGGCGTGCTGTTCGAGGGCACGACGCTGTCTGAGGGGCGGGGCACGACCAGGCCGTTCGAGCTCATCGGCGCACCCTGGATCGACGGCGAGCGCTTCGCCGACGCGATGAACCGCCGGAACCTGCCGGGCGTGTGGTTCCGGCCGGTCTTCTTCGAGCCGACGTTCCACAAGCACGCGCAGCAGCTGAGCGGGGGGTGCCAGGTGCACGTGACCGATCGATCGGCGTTCCGGTCGATGCGGGTCGCGGTGGAAATGCTCGAGGAATTCCGGAAGGAATCGCCCGAGCAGACCCTGTGGCGGGATCCGCCCTATGAGTACGAAACGGTGAAGCCGCCGATCGACATTCTGTACGGGTCGGATCGGCTGCGCCGGGGCATCGACGCGGGACACCCCGCCTCGTCCATCGTCGCCGACTGGCCGCGCGACGAAGACCGCTTCAGAGCGCTGCGCAGCAAGTACCTGTTGTACTGACGCTACCCTCTCGTCTTCGCGATGCCGGGCGCGCGATCTTCCTGGGCGGTTTCCGGCACGAGGTGGTAGGCGATCAGGTGCGCGCGGAGTGTCTCGAACGCTTCGTCCGGAGTATTGACCCACTTCAGCAGGTCCAGGTCGGCCGGGTTGATCGCGCCCCATTCGAGCATGGGCTTCAGGTCGAGGATCTCTTCCCAGTACTCCCGGCCGTAAATGAAGACGCCCAGCTGCTTCGACAGCTTCTGCGTCTGCGCCAGCGTCAGGATCTCGAACATTTCATCGAGGGTGCCGAATCCCCCGGGAAAGATCACCAGCGCTTTGGCCAGGTACGCAAACCAGAACTTCCGCATGAAGAAGTAATGGAACTCGAAGTGCAGCCCTTCCGTGATGTAGCGGTTGGCCCCCTGCTCGAACGGGAGGCGGATGTTGAAGCCGATGCTCTTCCCGCCGGCTTCATGCGCGCCGCGGTTGGCCGCCTCCATGATGCCGGGGCCGCCGCCGGAGCAGACCACGAAGCGGTGCCGCTCCGACTCGAGCGACAGGCTCCACACCGACAGCTTGTGGGCGAGCTCGCGCGCGTCCTCGTAGAAACGCGACCACGCCAGCGCCTTACGGCTCCGCTTGACGGCGGCGGCGTGCACCTTCGACCGCGGGTCGTTCCGTTTTCTCAACCGGTCGAGCGTGCGGGTGGCGTCAGCCCGGCTGTGCACCCGCGCCGATCCGAAAAAGACGACCGTGTCCTGGATGTTCTGCTGTTTCAGGCGGCGAAGGGGTTCGTGATATTCGGCCAGGATCCGCAGCGGCCGCGCCTCGTCGCTTTCGAGAAACTCCGGATCCATGTACGCGAGCGGCTGGTCGTGCATACCTCGAAAACTGTATCATTGCCGTATGCGCATCCGTTCGAGTGTCTTGATTGCCGCAGGCCTGGTTCTTCTCGGCAGCCTGGCGGTCAGCGCGCGGCAGTCCACCGGCGCGACCGCAAGCCAGACCACCGCGCAGACGCCTGCGCCCCGCGCGAATCCGAATGGCTGGACCCTTCCACCGACGGCGGACGAGGAAAAGAACCCGTTCGCCGGGGATGAGAAGGCGATCGCCGCCGGCAAAGTGTTGTACGAAAAGACCTGCAAGAAATGCCATGGCCCGGGCGGGAAGGGCGACGGTCCGGACGCCGACCCCGACTCGATGCAGGACATGGATCTGACGAACCCGAAGCGCGCGGCGCGCAACTCGGACGGGGTCGTGTTCTACAAGGTCTGGAACGGCCGCGCCAAGCCCAAGATGCCGGCGCAGAAGAACGACCTGACGAGAGACCAAATCTGGCAGATCGTGTCGTACGCGCAGACTTTCAGGCCGAAGAGTTAACAGTTCACGGTTTGCAGTTTGCGGTTTGCGGTTTGCGGTTTGCGGAACGGAGCTCCGTTCCCTCCAGCGGTGAACTGTAGACTGTAAACTGCGAACTACAGGAATCGCGGCAGGAACTCGCCGATGAGATAACCGATCGTCGCGACGCCGAAGCCGACGACGAACATGTCCCGGCCGCTGACCCAGATCCCGCGGCCCGTGAACAGGCTGCGCGCCGCGCCGATCCCGAAGTGCGCGGCCATGCTGATCCCGAGCGAGACCCACACGGCGGCCCCGTGCGACATCACCAGAAAGGGCATGATGGGGATGAAGGCGCCGACGGCGGTGGCCGTGCCGGTGACGAGGCCGTCCTTCAGGGGCGCGAGCTCGGCGGGATGGATGTTCAGCTCCTCCCGCACCTGCGTCTCGAGCGCGCGCACGGGATCCTGCATCATCGTCCGCGCCAGCTCTCGCGAGGCCTCCTTCGGAAGCCCTTTCGCCTCGTAGATCAGGGCAAGCTCCTCCTCCTCGAGCTCGGGCATGAGCTTCATCTCCTGGCGCTCCATGTCGATCTGGTGCGCCTGGACTTCCGCCTCGCTCGCCGCGGCGAGGTAGCCGCTCGAGCCCATGGACAGCGCGTCGGCGATCGCGCCCGCGATGCCGGTCACGAGCACCACATGCGGCGTCATGCTGGCGCCGACGACGCCCGCGACGAGACCGAAATTCGCCGTCAAGCCGTCGTTGAAGCCGTACACGATGCTCCGCAGCAACCCCCCGGCGCCCCCGACGTGCCAGGGCTCCCCTTCGCGTCCCATGACTTCGGACAGCTCGCGCGCGTGCACCGCCGAGTCCGCGGCGATATCGACCGCCGCCTTGTGCGTCTGCTCGTTCGAGGAGTGGCGCGCGAGGCCGAGGTAGGCCTGCACCTCCCGCCCCTCTTCCGCCAGGATTAGCGGGAGGACGGACGCGGGTCCGAACGTTTTCGCGACCCAGGCGAGCAGCCGCGTGCGGCGCGCGACGGCGTACGCGGGCAGGGGCCGCCCCGCGTCGCGAAACAGTTCTTCCCACTTCGCCGTGTGGCGGTCCTCGACGTCGGCGAGACGGCCGAACAGATCGGCCCGCTCGCGGTTCGTGTCGACGCCGGCGAGCCGGCGATAGAGCCACGCCGCGTCCCGCTCGTCCGCGTAGTGCTCGTCCCAGGTCCTGTCGGCCTGATACCCGCTCGCGGTGGTGGCCATTCGGCTTCCAGTGTACTGGAGTAGCATGGCCGGCGCATGACCCGCGCCGTCGAAGACGAGCCGTTTCCAGAATTCGAGCATTCCGTGCTGGTCAATGCCGCGCCGACGCGGGTGCTGGCGGCGTTCTTCGATCCGCACGCGCTGGCGGCGTGGTGGCAGGTCTCCCGATCCGTCACGACGCCGCGTCCGATGGGCGTCTTCGCCGTCGAGTGGCCCCCGACGCCTGATGCGGACGACCTCCTTGGACGCCTGGGCGGAGTGTTCCACGGCACGGTGATGGAGTACCTGCCGGGCCGCGAGCTGTTCGTCGCCGACGCGTGGTGGCTGCCTCCCGACGGCGATCCGATCGGCCCGATGGCGCTCGAGGTCAGCTGCCGCATGTCGGGCCCGGTCTGCCGGCTCCACGTCAAGCAGACGGGCTTCGAGGACACGCCGCGCTGGCGCCGCTATTACGCGGTGATCGCGAGCGGGTGGCGCTCGTCGCTGGCCGCCCTCAAGGACTACGTCGAGAACGCGGCATGACGCGGGACACGCGCGAAGGCCCGGGGTTCATACGAGCCCTCGGCCTGCGGGACGTCGTCCTCATGAACGTCGTGGCCGTCGTCGGGATGCGATGGATCGCACGCGGCGCGCGGACGGGCCCGGCGTCGGTCACATTGTGGGCGCTCGCGTGGATCGCGTTCTTCGTGCCGCTGGCGGTGGCCTGCTCGGCGCTCGCGAAGCGCTACCCGGAGCAGGGGGGCGTGTACACGTGGGTCCGCCGCGCATTCGGCCAGGGGCACGGGTTCATCTGCGGCTGGTGCCTCTGGGTCAACAACCTCTTTTACTTTCCGTCGGTCCTGCTGTTCGGCGCCGCGAACTTCGCCGCGATGGGCGGCGCCCGGTGGGACGCGCTAGGCGCGGCGCGCTGGTACTCCGTGGTGTTCGTGCTCGCCGGGATCTGGATCGCGGCGGGCATCAACATCATCGGGCTGCGGCTGGGCAAGTGGCTGCAGAACGCCGGGAGCCTGGGCGTGTGGATTCCCGCGGGCGTGCTGATCGGGTGCGGCGCGTTCGCGTTCGCGCGCTTCGGATCGGCCACGCCGTTCACCCCGCACACGATGGTGCCGCGCGGCGATCTCCTGGACACGGTCGGCCTGTGGTCGGCGATGTGCTTCGCGTTTTCGGGCTTCGAGATCACCTCGCTCATCGGCCAGGAGATCAGGGATCCCGAGCGCACGATTCCACGCGGCATCTTCATCGCCGGGGCCGCCACGACCGTCATCTACGTCGCCGGGTCGGCCTCGGTGCTCGTGGCGGTGCCGGTCTCGTCCCTGAAGGAGCTCAGCGGCATCACGGACGCCGTGCAGCTCGTCGCCGGCCGCGTCGGGCTCTCGGGCCTGGGCGCGCTCACAGGCGGGCTGCTCGCGCTGAATGCGCTGGCCGGCACGGCGTCGTGGACCGCGGGCGCCGCGCGGGTGCCGTTCGCCGCGGGGGTGGACGCCGCGATGCCGCGCGCCTTCGCACGGTTGCACCCGCGCTACCGCACGCCGTATGTCGCGCTCATCGTGCAGTCCATCGCCGCCTCCGCGATTTTCCTGGCGAGCGTGTTCTTCAGCGTCGCCGGCCGGGCGACGTCCATCCAGGAGGCGTACGACATCCTCGTCAATCTGACGATCCTGATCTACTTCATTCCGTACCTGTACCTGTTTGCCGCGCAGGTCCGGCTGCTACCCGATTCGCCACGGTCGCTGGCGGCGCTGGGGTTCGCCGCGACGGCGATCTCGCTCGCCCTCACCTTCGTCCCGCCGCCCGGCTCGAACGCGTTGACCTACGAGGCCAACCTGATCGTCCAGGCGGCGATCATGATCGGGATCGGCGTGGGGCTCTACCTCTGGTCTCGCAACCGAGCTGGGAAGCAGTGAAGACTGGTGACTCAAATCTTCAATGATTACCCGGCGAGCTGCTGCACGTTGAGGAAGTTGGCGTCGACGCGGCTGAGATCCGGATTGATGTTGATGAAGACGACGACGGCGCGCGGCGACAGGGCGATCGCCGACCGGATCGGCTGCTCGAGCGCGCGCAGATTCGCGAGATCCGACACGACCGGCCGGACGCCCCAATAGAGCGTGAGCCGCCGCGCGACGACATCGGAGGGCGTCACGGCCACGATGGTGGCGCCCGGCCGGAGCGACGACAGCAGCTGCGCCGTCTTGCCGTGCTGCGTGACGGCGACGATCGCTTCGGCCTGCCCGGTCGAGGCGAGCGTCACGGCGGCTTCGCACATCGCCCGGCCATGGAGGATCCGGAACGCGTCGAAGCCGTCCGACGGCCGCTCGGCGCCGTGAGGCCCGAAGAGCGAGACGTTGGGCCCCAGCGAGGCCGCCGGCACCGCCACCGTTTCCGCGTCGCGGATAATCGCCGACAGCGCCTCGACCGCCTTCACCGGGTACTGCCCGGCGGCGGTTTCTCCGGCGAGCATGATGGCGTCCACTCCCTGGTCGACGGCCGTCGCGGCATCGCTGACCTCGGCGCGCGTCGGGCGGGGCTCGGTCCGCATCGATTCCAGGACCTGCGTGGCGACGATCACCGGGCGCCCGAGCGCGCGGGCGTGCGCGATGATGGTCTTCTGGATGCGCGGGATCTGTTCGAGGGGACACTCCAGGCCGAGATCCCCGCGCGCCACCATCGCGCCGTCCGCCGCCGCGAGAATCGCGTCGAGGTGCTCCACCGCCTGCGGGCGCTCGATCTTCGCGATCAGCGGAACACTGGCGTTCGCCGCGCGCATGATCCGCCGCGCGGCGTGACAGTCGTCCGGCGTCTGCACGAAGCTCAACGCCACCATGTCCACGCCGAGCGCCAGGCCGAACTTCAGGTCGTCTTCGTCTTTCTTCGTCACCGCGGCCGCCGGCAGCTTCACGCCGGGCGCGTTGATCCCCTTGTGCTCCCCCAGGCTCCCGCCATTCACCACCTCGGTGACGAGCTCGCCGCCGGCCCGCTCCCGCACCCGCAGCTCGATCTTGCCGTCGTCCAGCAACAGGCGGGCGCCCGGCTCGGCGGAGGCGATCAACTCGGCGTAGGGCGTGAAGATGCGTCCGGGTCCCCCCTCCTCCTCGCCTGCCGCGAGCCGAAGCTCGTCCCCTGCGTGGAGCTCAATCGGCTGCCCTCCGCGCAGGCGCCCCGTGCGGATCTTCGGGCCGCTGAGATCCTGGAGGATGGCCACATGGCGGCCCGCGCGCGCGGCAGCGTCCCGCACGGCGTGGTACGCCTGCCCGTGGGACTCGTGCGTCCCATGCGAGAAGTTCAGCCGGAAGACGTCGACGTCGCCGGCCACGAGCGCCTCGAGCACGTCCGGCGCGGTGCTGGCGGGACCGAGCGTCGCGATGATCTTGGTATGGCGCGTCACTGCCACGGATCGACCAGCGCTTTCGGAATGCGCATCGCCTCGGCGTCCGCGAGCGCCTCATTCAGGTGGCCCAGGCCGTACCGGCGCGCGCCGATCTTCCGGAATGGAATCGACGGGTGGCGCTCCAGAACGGACAGCGCCCGAAGAAAGTGGCGGGCCTCACTGCCCCAGCATCCGCGGATCTCGAGGTGCTTGCGATTCACCTGCCGGTGGGCGTTGATCGAGCTGTCGCCCGCGTCGGTGTAGTGCCCCGCGACGACGTATCGGCCTCCGGCGCGCGCGAGGTCCAGCCCCTCGGCGATCGCTCCGGCGGCGCCGGCCGCTTCAATCACGACGTCCGCCCCTTCGCCGTGGGTCGCGTCGAGCACCGCCTGGAGCCTGGCCTCGCTGCTCGTCCGGGTCAGATCCAGGACGAGATCGGCGCCCATCTCGCGCGCGAGCGCGAGCCGGCTGTGGGGCGCGCCGATGGCGACGACCCGTGAGGCCCCCGCGATCCGCGCCATCGCGATGGCGCTCAGGCCGACGGCGCCGGCGCCCTGCACGACGACCGAGTCGCCGAGCCGGATCTCGGCGCGTTCCGCGATGTGCACCGCCGTCAACAGCCCGCAACCGCCGCCGATGTAATCGTCGAACGCGATCGCGTCGGGCAGGCGCGCCATGGCGACGCCCGGCTCCAGATAGATCGCCTGCGCCCATCCGCCAAACAGCCCCTCGCTGGCGGAGTCCGTGATGCCGTACACGCGGCGCGCGGCGCAGCGGGTCGGTGTCCGGTGCACGGTGCACGCGCGACAGCGCCCGCACGTGCGATGGACGTCGAAGAACACGACCCGGTCCCCCTCACGGATCGCGGAGCCGTCGATTCCCGTGAGCGGCCCGCGCGCCGCGTCGACGACACCGGCCGAGACATGGCCCGGAATGATCGGGTACGGCACGCCGGCGAGGCGGCCGTGCCAGAGGTGCACGTCGGTTCCGCAGACTTCCGAGAGCGAGGTCTTGAGAAGCACGGCACCCGGTGGCAGGTCCGGGCGCGGAAATTCACGGAGCTCGATCGGCTGCCGCGGCGCGGCCATGACCGCGGCGAGAATGCTGGGACCCACGCGGTTTACGTTATCCTTGAAAGGATGCTGATACAAAGCGGAATGACTCCATGGAAATGAATGCCTGGCTTGCCGGCGCCACCGCGGATGCGGAAGCCCGCGGCCTCCCGGAATTGAAACCGCTGCTCCAGACCCTGGCGCGCTCGACGCAGGCGCTGCGGGACGCCGGTGGAGAGCTTGGCCACCCAGCGGCGGAACACACGGATCACCCCGGCGATGACCGCGCCGCCGAGTAGCCTGCGCGAAGCGGCGGGGCTCATCGAGCGCCGCGAGATCTCGCCGGTCGAGCTGACGCGCGCGTGTCTCGACCGCATTGCGGCCGGGAACGACGACCTGCGCGCATTTATCACCGTGACCGCGGAGCGCGCGCTCGCGGCCGCCGCGCGGGCCGAGCGCAGCATCGCGGCCGGCAAGTACCGTGGGCCGCTGCACGGGATTCCCATCTCGGTGAAGGATCTGGTCGACCTCGCCGGCACCCCGACCACCTCGGCCTCGCGCGTGCCGCCGCGCCTGCCGGCTCACGACGCGCCGGTCGTCGCGAACCTGCTGCGCGCCGGCGCCGTCATCGTCGGCAAGACCAACCTGCACGAGTTCGCGTTCGGCACGACGGCCGACGAGACGGCGTTCGGCGCGGTGCGCAATCCGCACGATCGCACGCGGTCGGCGGGAGGCTCGAGCGCGGGCGCGGCCGTGGCGGTGCTCGAGGGCATGTGCTACGGGTCGGTCGGCACCGACACCGGCGGCTCGATCCGGATCCCCGCCGCGGCCTGCGGCATCACGGGCCTGAAGCCGACGGTCGGCGAGATTTCGTCCGAGTCGGTCGTGCCGCTCAGCGCGACGCTCGATCACGTCGGGCCCATGGCGCGCACCGTCGAAGACACGGCCCTGATGTTTTTCGCGATGCTCGACGGCGAGCCCCGGCTCGATCGGCTACCGGTGGATGACGTCGACTCACTGTGGCTCGGCGTCCCCGTGCCGTACTTCTTCGACAAGCTGGACGACGACGTCGTCCGCCTGTTCGGGGAGGCCCGTGCGGCGCTGGAGCGGGCGGGGCACGCCGTGGCCGACACCTCCATCGCGCACGCGGAACGGACGGCCGACGTCTACCTCCACATCGTGCTGCCGGAAGCCGCCTGGTATCACGCGCCGCTCCTCGAGCGGCACGCGGACAAGTATTCGCCGGGCGTGCGCCTGCGGCTGGAAATGGGGCGCTATATCCTCGCGGAGGACTATCTGCGGGCGATGCACGCGCGGACGGCGCTGCGGCGCGCGGTCGATCGCGCGCTCGAAGGGCTCGACGCGTTGATCCTCCCGGCCCTCCCCATCGGCGCGCCGCCGCTCGGCGCCGCGTCGGTCAGCATCGGCGCCGCCACCGAGCCGGTGCGCGCGATCATGCTGCGGCTGACCCAGCTCTTCAACGTGACGGGGCATCCGTCCATTTCGATCCCCTGCGGCACGGGGCGCGACGGGCTCCCCCGCGGCATTCAACTCGTCGGCCACCGCGGCGGCACCGAGCGGCTCCTGGCCGTCGCCGCCACCATCGAACGTCAGATCAACACATGACCATCAAACACATCACGGTTCAGCAGGCCCATCAGCAGCAGGCGTCAGGGGCGACCTACCTCGACGTCCGGTCGATTCCGGAATTCCAGCAGGGCCATCCCGCGGGAGCGTTCAATATCCCGCTGCTGCACGTCGACCCCGCGACGCGGCAGTTGCGCCCGAACCCGGAGTTCCTCACCGTCGTGAAGGCGAACTTCTCCCTCGATGCGCCGATCGTGATCGGCTGTCAGATGGGTGGACGGTCGCAGCAGGCGTGCGAGGTGCTGTCGAGCGCGGGGTTCGAGAACGTCACGAACGTGCTGGGCGGCTGGGGAGGCGCGCCGCAGATGGGCCACACCGGCTGGCTCCAGGCGGGGCTGCCCGTCGAAGCCGCCGCGGACCAGGCGAGAGAGTACGACGCGCTGCAGAAGAAGGCCGCCGGAGGCCGCTGACGCGTGATCGCGCGATTCTTCCACGGCTGGGAGCGCCGGCTGGCGTCGGTCTCCACCAACCGCGTGGCGCGCCCGTTCGAGTGGGGCATCGACTGGCTGGCGGATCAGCACCTCCCGCCCGGCGATCCCCGTCGCGTCCTGCAGGACTGGGGTGAAGCGACCGTCGCGCGCGGCGGGCAGTTTTACGCCGTCACTCCGGCAGAGGATGCCGCGCTCACCGGCGACGTCCTCACGTTCACGAGCGCGCTCGAGACGCCGCACCCGGAGAACAACACGGTTCGCGCGCGCTACTTCCCCGATCCCTCGCCGCGCGGGCGCCGGCGCGCGGTCCTCGTCATGGCGCAGTGGAACTCAGACGCCGAAGGGCACGTCGGGCTCTGCCGGCTGCTCAACCGCTTCGGCATCGCCGCGCTGCGCCTGAGCCTTCCCTATCATGACGCCCGCATGCCGCCCGAGCTCACGCGCGCCGACTATATCGTCAGCGCCAACGTGGGGCGCACCGCACAGGTCTGCCGGCAGGCGGTGCTCGACGCGCGGCGCGCCATCGCCTGGCTGCGCGCGCAAGGTTACGAATCGATCGGGATCCTCGGCACGAGCCTCGGCTCGTGCCTCGCGATGCTGACGACGGCGCACGAGCCGCTCGTCAAGGCGGCGGCGCTCAATCACATCTCCCCGTACTTCGCGGACGTGGTCTGGGACGGCTTGTCGACGGTGCACGTGCGGGAGACGCTGGAGGGGAACGTCACGCTCGACGAGCTGCGCCGGATGTGGCTCCCGATCAGCCCGCTCCCGTTCCTCGAGCGGGTGCGCGGGCGCGAGATCTTGCTCGTCTACGCGTTGTACGACCTGACGTTCCCGCTCGATCTTTCCCGCACGCTGGTGGACGCGTTCCGCCAGGCCGGCATCGCGCACCAGCGGCTCGTGCTGCCGTGCGGCCACTACAGCACCGGCGTCCCGCCGTTCAAATGGGTGGATGGGATTACGCTCTGCCGGTTTCTGAACAGAGCGTTGTAGGGGCGATTCGCGAGCGTGTGCAGGGACGGTTCGCGAACCGCCCCTACAGGTACTTGATGAGGCCCTGCAGCGCGTCGTAGAGCGCGCCGGCCAGTGCTTTGATGATGGGGGAAACGTCGCCTTGCGTGGCGGCGTCGACGGCGGTGGCGGTACTGACGGGATCTGACACGGCCAGCCACAACGCCGCCGCCGAGAGGACAGCCACGAATACGCCAACCACGCCGACGAGACTCAGGCTGACCCGGCTGGAAGTCATAGGCGAACCGGCCCCAGTGTACAACCGGGCCCCGTTCATCTGCCACTTGGACGGAGGGGGGCGCCAGGGTGTTCCGGAACAGCCTGATCAGACCTCCAACACGATCTTCCCGAACTGCTCCTTGTCCTCGAGGCGGCGCTGGGCGTCGGCCGCGCGCGCCAGGGGCATGACCTCGTCGATGACGGGCGTGACGTGACCGCCGAACAGCAGCGGCGCGGCGGTCACGAGCTCGGAAAAGCGGCCCATGTAGCAACCGAGCAGCGAGAGCTGGCGCGCGAACAGGTGCCGCAGATCCACGGCGGCGGTGTGTCCCGTCGTGGCGCCGCACGTCACCAGCCGTCCGCCGGTCGCCAGCGCGCGGATACTGCGGTCCCAGGTCGCTTCCCCGACGTGCTCGATCACGATGTCCGCGCCGCGGCCGGCGGTCAGCCTGCGCACGTCGCGCGAATAATCTCCCGCGTAATGATCGAACACCTGCTCGGCCCCGAGCGCGCGGGTGCGATCGGCCTTCGATGGCGCGGAGGTCGCGAACACACGCGCGCCGAAATGGCGCGCGAGCTGGATGGCGGCCTGGCCGACGCCGCTCCCGCCCGCCAGCACCAGGACGACGTCGCCGGCGCGCAGCCCGGCGCGCGTCAGCAGCATGTGCCATGCCGTGAGGAACGTCAGGGGGAAGGCCGCGGCGGTGATGAAATCGAGGTGCGGCGGGATCGCGATGAGATTCTCGGCAGGGACCGAGACGAGCTCGGCGTACCCGCCATCGGACCGCAGGCCGAGCACGTCGTACTGGACGCACTGATTGTCGTCGCCGGCCCGGCATGCCGCGCACGTCCCGCATCGGAGTCCGGGCTGCAGCATGACGCGTTGACCGAACGGCAGGCCGGATCCACCCGCGTCGACGAGCTCGCCGGCGATGTCGCTGCCCGAAATGTGCGGAAGCGGCAGCTGGACGCGATCGAGGCCGCGGCGCTCCCAGAGATCCAGGTGATTCAGCGCGCAGGCGCGGACGCGCACGATCGCGCGGCCCGGCGCCGCGGCCGGGTCCGGGGCGTCCTCGAACCTGAGAACGTCGGGTCCCCCGTGTTCGTGAAAACGGACGGCCTTCATGACAGGCTCTAGGTCACGCTGACGTCGTCGACTTCGCCCAGCTCGAGCGCCTTCAGGGACGGTGTCAGCTTGTCGCGGTCGCCGACCACGACGGTCAGGAGGCGCGCGGGGTCGATGTGCTTCGCGGCGATGGCGGTCACCTCCTGTTCCGTCAGCGCCAGCACCTTCGGCACGAAGGTCGTGAAGTAGTCGTCGGGCAGATCGTAGAGGGCGAGCTGCGCGGCGCCGCGCGCGACCTGATCGGCCGTCTCGAAGTTCCTGGGATACCCGCGCGTCAGGGACGCGCGCCCGAGCTCCAGCTCCTCGCGAGTCACCGGGCGCTCGCCGCGGATCGCCCGGATTTCACCGAGCGCCTCGCGCAGCGCATCCGCAGTGGCGTCGTGCTGCACGCTCGCGTTGAGGACGAACGGCCCCGGCGCGCAGCGGAACTCGAACGACGTGCGCGCGCCGTAGGTATAGCCCTTGTCCTCGCGCAGGTTCATGTTGATCCGGCTGACGAACTGGCCGCCGAGCACCATGTTCGCCACCAGGGCGCCGTGGTAGTCCGGCGTCCGGCGCGACAGGGCGACGTGACCGATGCGCAGCTCGGACTGCGCCGATCCGGAACGGTGGACGACCGCCAGCCGCGTCCGCGGCGGGGCCGGCGGAGCAAAGGCGTCGGGATCGGCGACGGGTTCGGAGGGCTCGAGCGTCCAGCCCTCGAACGCGCGCCGCGCCGCGTCCAGAAGCGCGTCGTGCGACCGGTCGCCCACCGCGATGACGGTGGTCCGCGAAGGAATGAACGCGCGGCGATGGAAGGCGGTGATATCGCGGATCATGAGGGACCGGAGCGCGCCCTCCGTGCCGATCGGCAGGTGGCCGTACGGATGATGGCGATACAGGAGCTGCGTGAACGCGCGGTCGGCCAGCGCCGGGGGCATGTCCCTCAACTGCAAGAGGCGGTTCAGGCGCAGATCGCGTACGCGATCGAATTCGCGCTGCTCGAACCGCGGCCGGATCAGCATGTCGCCGACGAGCGCCAGACCCGCGTCGAGATGTCGCTCGAGGGTCGTGATGCCGATCACGGTCGCGTCGTGGCCGACGTCGATGTCGAGTTGCGCGCCGATGCGGCCGAGGGCTTCGTGGACGTCGAGCGCCGACCGGTCGCCGCAGCCTTCGTCGAGCATGTCGCCGGCGATCGCGGCGAGCCCCGGCTGGGCCGCGGGATCGGAGGACGCCCCGACGCGCACCAGCGCCAAGACCGAGACGAGCGGCACCTGCTGGTGCGCGACGGTCCACACACGAAGACCGTTGGCCAGGGTCGTCCGGGCGATCGCGGGGAAGATGAAGGGGCGCTCGGGGCCCAGATCCGGAAGCCGGCTCCGGTCGGCCCGCGTCATGAAACCGCCACCGGCTGCGACCCGCCGATCGCCAGGGCCAGCTTCCCGCGCGGGACGACGCTCAGCACCACCCGCTGGTCGGGCTTGAGCCACGTCGCGGCGGCCTGCCGCAACTGAGCGGTCGTCGCGGCACGATACCGCTCGAGATCCAGGTCGAAGTATCCGGGATCGCCGAGAAACGTGTTGTAGGCGTTCAACTGGTCCGACTTGCCGCCAAAGCCGCCGACGGTCTGGAGCCGGAACAGGAAGTGCGCCTCCGCCTGTGCGAGACAGCGTTCGAGCTCGGAGGCGGTCGGGCCGCGGTCGACGAGGGCCGCGAGCTCTTTCGCGATCGCGCGCTCGACTTCGGCGAGCGTGCGGCCCGGCGCGGCGGTGGCCACGATCTGGAAGAAGCTGCCCAGCTCACGCGAATTCTGTGACGCCGCGACCTCCGTGGCGATGCGCTGCTCGTAGACGAGCGCGCGATACAGGCGGGACGTCTTCCCGCTCGACAGCACCTCCCCCACCAGATCCAGCTCCGCGTCGCCGTCCCCGAAAAGCGCCGGCGAGTGCCACGCCATGTAGAGCCGCGGCAGCTCCACGCGGTCCTCGAGAACGAGCCTCAGGTGTTCCACCGGTGGTGCGGGCGTCGCCGCGCGCACGGTCCCGGGCTTGTCGCCGCCGGGAATCTCCGCGAAGTAGCGCTCCGCGAGCGCGACGCCGGTCTCGGTGTCGACGTCGCCCGCCAGGGCGAGCGAGGCGTTCGCGGGATGGTAGTAGCGCTGAAAGAACGCGCGGACGTCGTCGATGTGGGCGGCGCGGATATCCTCGGACGCGCCGATCGTCAGCCAGTGGTACGGATGGTCCGGCGGATACAGCGCCGACACGATCGCCATGCCGGCGAGGCCGTAGGGCCGGTTCTCGTAGTTCTGCCGCCGCTCGTTCAACACGACTTCACGCTGGTTGGAGAACTTGGCGTCCGTCAGGGCCGGCAGCAGGTACCCCATCCGGTCGGATTCCATCCACATCGCCAGATCCAGCGCGTTGGTGGGCACGACTTCCCAGTAATTCGTGCGGTCCGCATTCGTGGATCCGTTGAGCGCGGCGCCCGCTTCCTGGAGCGGGTGAAAGAACCCGCGGTCGTAGTGCTCCGAGCCCTCGAACATGAGGTGTTCGAACAGGTGCGCGAACCCGGTGCGTCCGGGCGATTCGTTCTTCGAGCCGACGTGATACCAGACGTTGACCGCGACGATCGGCAGCGCGTGATCCTCGTGAACGAGGACGTCGAGGCCGTTGGAGAGCGTGTGCTTGGTAAACGGGATGTTCATGGTTACCAGGCAACGATCGCGCGCTCGCGCCGGAGATCGGCGCCGCCGCGGAGCCGGCCGGTCACCGGGTCGATCCCCGCGGCGACGACGCCGGTGGAGATGCCGAAGGGCTTGCGGATGAGCAGGATGTGTCCCCGGGCCTTCAGCTCCTCGGTGACCGACGGCGCCAGCGTCGACTCCACTTCGAGCACGCCGGGCTGCGGACGATGATTGTCGAACGAGCTCACCGGATGCAGCGAGTTGACGCGCGGCGCTTCGATGGCGGCCTGCACGTCCATCCCGAAATCCAGGATGTTGAGCAGCACCAGCAGGATCTGCTGATCCTGGCTGTCCCCGCCCGGGGTGCCGATGGCGAGAAACGGCTTGCCGTCCTTGAGGACGATGGTCGGGGTGAGCGTGGTCCGAGGCCGCTTGCCGCCCGCGAGCACGTTCGGGCTCGAGGGATCGAGACTGAACGCCTGCATCCGGTTGCTCATCGGGACGCCGGTCGCCCCGGCCACGAACGCGCCCCCGAGCAGCCAGCCCGAGCTCGGGGTGGCGGAGAAGAGATTTCCGTCGGCGTCCGCCACCTGCAGCGACGTCGTGTCGCCATGTTCTTTTCCAGGATCGTCGGCCTGACCAGCCTGGTCGGGCGGACGGTCCAGCAACGCCGTGCTGCGGGCCGGATCGCCGGGGCGCTGCTCGAGGCTGGCGTGCTTCGGATCGATGAGGCCGCGGCGAAGCGCGGCATAGGGCCCCGAGAGGAGCACGTCGCCGGGCACGCGGACGAAATCGGGATCGCCGTAGTATCGGTCCCGATCCGCGTACGCCAGCTTGATCGCTTCGACCGTCGTGTGCACGGCGTCGGCGGAGCCCGCGCCCATGTCGGCCAGGTTGAAGCCCTCGAGAATCCGGAGCGTCTGCAGGAGCGCGGGCCCCTGATTCCAGAAGCCGGCCTTGTAGACGGTGTAGCCGCGGTAGGGGGCCGACGCCGGCTCCTCGATCTTGCCGTGGTACCCCGCGAGATCGTCCTCCGTCATGACGCCGCCGGCCTCGCGCACCGCGGCCGTCATGTCTCGCGCGATCGGTCCTTTGTAGAACGCGTCGCGCCCGGCCAAGATCGCCTGTTCGCGCGACGCCCCGCGCGCGAGCGACGCCTGCTCCGCCGCCGCCAGCGCCCGCAGGGTCGCCGCGAGATTCGGCTGGCGGAACATCTGGCCGACGGGCGTGATCGATCCGCCGGGATAATAGGTGCGCATCGTCCACGCGTAGGGCTCGCACGCGGCGCGCTCGGTCTCGAGGTAGTGGTGCAGGAACTCATACATCGCAAAGCCGTCAGCCAGCGCGATCGCCGGCTGCAGCACGTCCGACAGCGACTTCGTGCCGTAGGTCGCGAGGGCGATCGACGCCGAGTCCACCGCCGCCGGCAACGTCGCGCCCAGCGGCCCGTTGCCCGGAATCACGTCCTTGCCGGCGAACAGCTGCGGACGTGCCGCCTTCGGCGCCGATCCCTGGCCGTTCACCACGATGACGCGCTTGTCGCGCGCGGAATAGATGATGATGGGGGCCTCGCCGCCCAGCCCGAAGTGCGAGATCTCCACGACCGAGGCGGCGAAAATCGAGGCGACGCCGCCGTCGATCGCGTTGCCGCCGGCGTTCATGAGTCGCGCGCCGGCCTCGACGGTGAAGGTGCGGCCCGCGGCGACGACGCCGTGGCTGGCACGCACCTCGCCCCGCAGCGTCCGGGACGGGGGTTGAGCCATGAGGGCAGCGCCGCTGACGATGAGGACAACGGCACACCAGGAGCGAGAGGCGAGGCACGAAGTGCGGTGAATCACAGGTGAATCCTATCGGCTATTTTGACAATGGTAAACGTCTAATGCCGCGCCGGATGCTGGCGCTCGTCGCCGCCGGGGAGATTCTGGGCATGACGCTGTGGTTCTCGGCGACCGCCGCGGCCCCGTCGGTGGCGCGGGAGTTCGCGCTCGACACCGCCATGCGCGCCTGGCTGACCATGGCCGTACAGGCCGGATTCGTCGCCGGCACCCTCCTCACCGCGGTCACGAACGCCGCGGACGCCATCAACGCCCGGCGGCTGTTTACCGCCGGGTGTCTTGCGGGCGCGGCCTGCAACGCCGCGATCACGGTGGCGCCGACCGCCGGCGCCATCGTCGCCCTGCGGTTCTGCACGGGCGCCGCGCTTGCCTGGGTCTATCCGCCGGGCATGAAAATCGCCGCCGGGTGGTTCCGCGAGCGGCGCGGCACGGCGCTCGGCATCGTCGTGGGCGCGGTGGGGATGGGATCCGCCGTTCCCCATCTGCTCGCCTGGATAGGCGCGGGGCTGCCCTGGCGGACGCTCGTCGCGGTGTCGTCCGTCATGGCGGTCGCCGGCGCCGCCCTCGTCGCGCTCGCCGTGAAGGACGGGCCGTACCTCAGCGCGTCCGCCCCCTTCGATCGCCACGCCCTGCGCATCGTCCTCAGCAACCGCGGCACGCGGCTGGCCATGCTCGGCTACTTCGGGCACATGTGGGAGCTCTACGCGATGTGGACGTGGATTGCGGCCTTTGCCGCCGCGTCGCTCGGGGCGGCGGCCGGGACGGCCGGATCCGCCGTGGCCTTCGTGGCGATTGCGAGCGGGTCGATCGGCTGCGTGGTCGCGGGACTCTGGGCCGACCGCTGGGGCAAGGCCCGGGTCGCGGGTGCGGCGATGCTCGCCAGCGCCGCCTGCGCGCTCGGGTCGCCGCTCTTCTTCGGCGCGCCGATCGGTGCGCTGCTGCTCCTGGCCGTCGTCTGGGGCTTCACCGTCGTCGCCGATTCGGCACAGTTCTCGGCGCTCGTCAGCGAGCATACGCCCCGCACCCACGTCGGCACGGCGCTCACACTGCAGACGAGCGCGGGATTCCTGTTGACGATGGTGAGCATGAGGCTCGTCCCACCGATTACAGAGCTTGCCGGCTGGCAGTGGGCGTTTGTTTTCTTGGTACCCGGGCC
>WNFM01016064.1_pt2 | contig 26792 bp, 30 predicted proteins | sample 5400271 | NCBI WGS metagenome assembly WNFM01 (sample SAMN13153352, study PRJNA577476) | soil metagenome | isolation source: 60 cm saprolite on Douglas fir-dominated hillslope | place: USA:California | collected 2013-09-17 | reverse complement strand
TCCACGCCTTCATACGGCTCCCGCCTTCATCAGGTCATGCAAATGCACCACCCCAACCAGTTTGCGCCCGCCGTCGAGCACCGGCAGGGCCATGATGCCGTAGCGCTCCATGAGGCTCACCGCGGCGCTGGCGAGTTCGTCGGCGGTGGTGGTCTTGGGGGTCTTCGTCATGACCTCACCGACCGGAATGTCCAGGAACTTGTCCGTACGCTCCATGAGCCGAGTGAGGTCGCCCGCGGTCACGACACCGGCTAACGCGCCGGCGCGATCGACCACGGCGACGGTGCCCCGTTTTTCGGCGAGGAGGACGACGCACTCACGCATCGGCCGGTCGGGGGCGAGCGTCGGCAGATCGTGGTTCAGCATCACGTCGGCGACGTGCAGCAACAGTTTGCGTCCCAGCGCGCCCCCCGGGTGCAGGGCCGCGAAATCTTCACGCCGGAACCCCTTCACTTCGAGCAGCGTCACGGCGAGGTCGGGGCGAGCGTCTCGGGGCACGCTTCCTCGGTGACCGAGGCGTCGAGGACGACCGTGGCCTGCCGGCCGAGCGGCGAGTCGGGGTCGCTCGTCACGGCGATGATCGGGACGCCGAGTCGCTTGAGCTGGCTCACGAGCCCGAACAGCTCGTCGGAGTTGCCGCTCTTCGACAGGACGACCGCGACGTCGTCGCGGCCCACGATGCCGAGGTCGCCGTGCAGCGAGTCCACCGGATGGAGGAACGTCGCGGGGGTCCCCGTGGACGTGAACGTGGCGGCGGTCTTCCGGGCGATGAGGCCCGACTTCCCGACCCCCGACACGATCACCCGGCCCTTGGCGGCGGCGAGCAGCTCGATCGCGCGGGCGAACGCGTCGCCAAGGCCGTCCGCGATGCGCCGGACGGCCGCCGCCTCGAGAGCGAGGACGCGCTTGCCGCGCTCAACCAGCGCGGCGTGATCGGCGGGGGGCAGCGCGGGGGGCAGCGGTTTCGACATCGCCTCGCTCTTGCGGGTATTGTTGCAGCAATTCCTCCCACACGCCACGGGCCTTGAGAATCGTCTCGGCCACCTCGCGCACCGCGCCGTCGCCTCCGGAGCGCCGGGTCACGATGGTCGCGGCGGCCTTCACTTCCGACACCGCGTTGGCGACCGCGATCGGCAGGGCCACGCGCGTCAGCACGGGCAGGTCGGGCAGATCGTCGCCGACAAACGCGCATTCGTCCCACGCGATGCCGCGGCGGGCGAGGATGGTGGCGAAGGGCGCGAGCTTGGGATTGTCCTGGACCACCTCGTCCACTTTCAGCTCCCGCGCCCGCAGCGCGGTGGCCTCGGAGCGCCGGGCGCTGGCCAGCACGACGACGAGTCCTGCCTGGCGCAGGAACTTGATGCCCAAACCATCCTGGATATGGAAGCGCTTGAGCTCCATAGGATGATCGGCGGACTCGCCGACGTAGAGACCGCCGTCGGTCAGCACTCCGTCGACGTCGAACCCGACGAGCTTCAAGCGGCGCGCGAGTGCGGCATTAAGCACGGACCGCCTCCCGGGTTCTTTGCCAGATATCCAGCGCCACCTCAACGAGCCGCGGCAGCTGGTCGAGGGGGACCATGTTGGGCCCGTCCGACGGGGCACGTGCCGGGTCGGGATGCGTTTCGAGGAAGAATCCGTCGGCGCCCGCGGCCGCAGCGGCGTAGAGCAGCGGGGGAATGAACTCGCGCTGGCCGCCCGACGAGCCGCCCTCACCCTGCCCTGGCTGCTGCACGGAGTGGGTCGCGTCGAACACCACGGGCGTGTTGCACGCGGCGCGCAGGCGGACGAAGCTCCTCATATCGACGACCCAATCGCCGTAACCGAAGAAAGTACCGCGCTCGGTCACCGCGATCTCCGGCGCCCCACCGGCCCGGACCTTCTCCACGGCGCCCCGCATCTCCTCCGGCGCCATCCATTGGCCCTTCTTGACGTTGACCGGGCGTCCGGCCTTGCCGGCCGCGACCAGCAGGTCGGTCTGACGGCAGAGGAATGCGGGGATCTGGAGCACGTCGGCGACCTGCGCGGCCGGGGCGACGTGGCCCGGTTCGTGGACGTCGGTGAGAATCGGGAGGCCCGTCGCGGCGCGGACCTTGTCGAGCGCGCGCAGCCCGGCGTCGAGCCCGGGGCCGCGGGCGCCGCTCAGGCGCGAGCGGTTGGCCTTGTCGTACGACGCCTTGTAGATGACGACGATGCCGAGTTTCGCGGCCAGCTCGGCGAGCGCCTCGCCCACGCGGACGTTGAGGTCGTCGGACTCGACGACGCAGGGCCCCGCGATGAGGAACGGGGCGGACCCCCCACCGAACTTCGGCGCCATGTCAGTCGGCCAACTCGGCGAGCTCGGAGGACGTGCTCGCGGGCGCGCCGCTGCGACGAACGCGCTTCTGGTGCTCCAGCGCGGCGCCCACGAAGCCCGCGAACAGCGGGTGGGGGCGCATCGGCCGAGACTTCAGCTCCGGGTGGAACTGGCAGCCGATGAACCACGGGTGATCGGGCAGCTCGATCATCTCGACGAGCGAGCCGTCCGGCGACAGCCCCGAGCAACGCATCCCGAACTCGGCGAGGACATCGCGGTACGCATTGGAGACCTCGTAGCGGTGGCGGTGTCGCTCGCTCACTTCGCTCGCGCCGTACACCTGGGCCACGCGCGACCCGGGGCGCAGCCGGCAGGGATAGGCGCCGAGCCGCATGGTGCCGCCCATCTCCTGGATGCCTTCCTGCGAGCGCATCAGGGCTATGACCGGGTTCTCACACTCGGGCTCGAATTCGCTCGAATTGGTGTTGGCGATCTTGCAGACGTTGCGGGCGAATTCGATGATCGCGGTCTGCAGCCCGAGGCAGATGCCGAAGAACGGCAGCTTGTGCTCGCGCGCCCAACGGATCGCCTCGAGCATCCCTTCGACTCCGCGCACGCCGAAGCCGCCGGGGACCAGCAGCGCGTCGTACGTGCCGAGCAGCTCGGCGGTGGTCTCCTGGTCGGTGAAGCGGTCGGAGGCGATCCAGTCCACCTTGACGCCGGCGTCGTTCGCGAAGCCGCCGTGCGCCAGCGCCTCGTGGATGCTCTTGTAGCTGTCGGCCAGCTCGGTGTACTTGCCCACGACGGCCACACGCACCTGCTGCGGCGGATGCAGGATCTTCTCGACCATCGCCGCCCAGGCGCGGAGGTCAGGCTCCTTGGTATCGAGCCGCAGCCGCGTGCAGACCTCTTTGTCGAGACCCTGCTCGTGCAGCTTCAAGGGGATCTCGTAGATCGATTTGACGTCGGGGCTCTCCACGACGCAGCCGAAGTCCACGTTACAGAACTGGGCGATTTTGCGCTTCAAGTCCTCGGAGAGGGGACGCTCGGTCCGGCAGACCAGGATGTCGGGCTGGATTCCGATCTGCATCAGCTCGCGTACCGAATGCTGCGTGGGCTTGGTCTTGAGCTCGGCGGTCGCGGCGATGAACGGGACGAGCGTGAGGTGGATGAACAGCGTGTTGTCGCGGCCGACCTCCTGGCGGAACTGCCGGATCGCCTCGAGGAACGGCAGCGACTCGATGTCGCCGACGGTGCCGCCGATCTCCGTAATGACCACGTCGTGATCGGGCGCCAGGCGGCGGATCGCGCCCTTGATCTCGTCGGTGATGTGGGGAATCACCTGCACCGTCGAGCCGAGATACTCGCCGCGCCGCTCTTTGGTGATGACCGAGAGGTAGATGCGCCCGGTCGTCACATTGTTCACCTGGGAGAGCGAACGGTCGATGAAGCGCTCGTAGTGCCCCAGGTCGAGATCGGTCTCGGCGCCATCGTCGGTCACGTACACTTCGCCATGCTGAAACGGCGACATCGTGCCAGGATCGACGTTGATGTAGGGATCGAACTTCTGGATCGTCACCTTGAGCCCGCGCTCGGCGAGCAATCGGCCGAGTGACGCGGCGGCGATACCCTTACCGAGAGAGCTCACGACACCGCCCGTCACGAAGATGTACTTCGTCGAACTCACGGACTCACCTCCTTGAGGGTACGGGTGACTTCGGTTTCGGCCCACGCGAGGTCGGCCGGCGTATCGATGCCCGGGGCGGCGGGTCCCTCGAAGAGCGTGACGCCCATCGGGATCCCGTGCAGCAGCGGGCGGAGCTGTTCCAGTCGCTCCCAGGTCTCTTCCGGCACCGGGGGGAGGCGGACCCACACATCCAGGGCTTCCCGCGTGTAGGCGTACACGCCCACGTGCTGATGGTAGACGACGTCGCCGGACCCATCGCGGTCGAACGGAATGGGGGCACGGGAGAAGTACACCGCGCGCCCCTTCGGATCGACTACGACCTTCACGCGATTCGGATCGTTGGCGAGGGCGGTGTCGAGCGATCCGGCGGAGGTCCCGAGCACCTCGCCGCGCTCGAGACAAGCCACGGCGCCCCGCACTGCTTCCTTCGCGACGAAGGGCTCATCACCCTGCACGTTCAGAATGAACGTGAAGTCGCTAAAGTCTTGTTTCCCAATGACTTCAGCGACTCGCTCGGTACCAGAGCGATGCTCCGGCGAGGTCATGACCGCTTCGAATCCAGCCCGCTCGACCACGTTCGCGATCTCCTTGGCGTCGGTCGCCACGACAACGCGATCGCACACGTCGAACTCAGTGACGCGGCGGACGACATGGACGATGAGGGGTTCGCCTGCCAGCGGCAGGAGCGGTTTACGCGGAAGACGGCTGGAGCCCAGCCGTGCAGGAATCACGCCAAGGACGGGCACAGGGGAAGATACAAAATCTGTGCCGGGGAGTCTAGACCGTGGCTTGGACGACCCTCAGGAAGTTCTCCAGCAACCGCTTGCCGTGCTCCGTCCCGATCGATTCAGGGTGGAATTGGACCCCATAGATCGGGTGGTCCCGGTGTTTCATGGCCATGATCTCGACGGCCTCGCCGGGCCGGTCGGCGCTCATCGCCGTGATGACCAGGGAGGCCGGGAGAGACTGGGGCTCGACTACAAGGGAGTGGTAGCGCATCGCGGTGAAGGGGCTCGGGATGCCCTCAAACAACTCGTCCTGGTCGTGGACGACGGGGCATGTCTTGCCGTGCATCAGGCGGGGCGCGCGGACGACCTTGCCTCCGAATGCCTCGCCGATCGCCTGGTGTCCCAGGCAGACGCCGAGGATCGGCACCTTCCCGGCCAACGCCCGGACGAGGGGCACGAGGATCCCGGCTTCGGCGGGCGTCTTGGGTCCGGGCGACAGCACCGCCGCCGTGGGCTTGAGCGCCAGCACCTCCGCGATCGCCAGCGCGTCGTTGCGATACACGACGGGCTGTTCCCCAAGCTCGCCCAGGTACTGCACGAGGTTGTAGGTGAACGAGTCGTAGTTATCGAGGACGAACAGCATGGCGGAAATCTACTCCAAACCTCGCAGCTCGTGCCATTCCACGCGGGCCTCCTGGACCGCGTCCCGCACGCGGCGCTCGCGCGTCGACAGCTCGGCGCCGCCGGTCTTGACCTCGACGAATACGATGCGCGTGATCTGACCGTCGCTCAAGCCGTCGAAGACCACGAAATCCACCGGGGAGCCGAGGAACCGGGCGTCCTTGGGGTTGAAGGGAAAGTTGGGGAGGTAGGGCACGAGCTGCTCGTACACCTTCCCTGCGGTCACGGCGAGGCTGCGCTGGATGGCGTCCTGGCGCACGGCGCGCGTATACCGCGCCTTCCACAGGAGGAACAGGAGCACCGCGATCACGGCCCCAAGCACGTAATTCACGTAATTCATCGCGTCACCGCGTAGAGTACCTGGTCCAGGATCTGTCCATCTTTCACGACGCTGCGCCGCAAGATGCCCTCCCGCGTGTAGCCGGTCTTCTCGAGCACGCGCATCGAAGCCGGGTTCGAGGAGAAGACGCCGGCAAAGATCCGGATCACGTCATAGGCGTCGAACGCGTAGACGGTGAACGCGCGCAGCGCGGCGGTCATTATGCCCCGATTCCAGAAGGCCTCGCCGAGCCAGTAGCCCACCTCCGCCGAGCGCCGATGCACGTCTGGCTGCGGCGCGACGCCGATGCCGCCGGCGGCCTCGCCGGCCACGACGATCGCGAAGTTGGTGACCACGCGCTGTTTGGCGCAGTACGCGAGCCACGCCTCGCCGTCGGCGCTCGTGTACGGGTGGGGAAACTGATCGCGCAACGTCAACCACACTTGGCGGCTGTTGGCGTGCCGCACCAAGGATGCGTGGTCGGCGGGGCGCCACGGCCGGATCAGGCTGAGACCGGCGTCGAGCCCCCGCCGGCAGCGCCGCCCACCGAGCAAACAGGTCGCGTCGCCGATCCCGAACCTTGTTGAGGTCGTCGTCCGTGACGCGCGGCGCCCCACTCACGCCTCGGTCGGCGTAATGCGTCGTCGCCGACGTATTGAAGTCGTCCGCGGACCACTGCACGCCGGCCCCACGCTCGCGGTCGAGGAAGCCCACGAGCAGCTCCGACGCCAGGGCCTCGACCGGCAGGGGGCCTCGCGGCCAAGGTTTGCCGAAATCGGTCAGATCCCAGCCTTCGGCGACGAGACCGTAGAATCCGCGCGGGTGATGCAGCACGGTCTCGACGGCGTAATGCGTCAAGTCGTGGAGGGGGAAGAAGCGCCCCTGCTGGCCGTCCTGGCGCTGCCAGGTGACGGAACCGTCGGCCCGACGGCAGCTCAGCGCCGCGGAACCGTCGGTCTTCTTCTTGATGTGAATCACGAGCCGGGCCACAGCCACCTGAGTCGATTCATCAAGGGGCCATCTCGTGACCGGCCGCGTGGTGATCGCCGCGCTGGAAGGCCAGGAATTCGTGAATCGCGGCGATCGCCACCGGGTCGGCGCTGCGCAGCCGCACCTCCCCACCGCGGGGGCGATCGATCACCTCGTAGGTGATCGCCGCGCGCTGCGCGCTCATGACGGTCGTGCCGGGGACGACCTGCGCGTGTACCTGGAATGGCTTGGTGAAGTCACCAGCCCGGAACGATGCGGCGATGTCGCGCATATGCAGGCGGATGACGGCGACGCCGGTCGTGTCGGCCATCGGCTCCCGATCGAGGACGATGCGTCCCCCGTCCGGGAGGTCTTCGAACACGTGGGCAGAGGTGTACTGGTCGACGCCCATCACCATCCGGCCGCGCTCTTGCATGGCGGCGAACTCCTTGTCGTCCCGCGCGCCGCCACAGGCACACAGCATCAGCGTCAGCATCACGGGGTTCGGTCGCACGAGACCAACGATAGAACGCGGCGACGGCCTTAGCCAGCCTCTTACGCGCGGGGATGGAAGCTCTTGTGCACCGATCGGAGATAGTCGCGGTCCACGTGCGTATAGAGCTGCGTGGTGGACAAATCGGCGTGGCCCAACATCTCCTGCACGGCGCGCAAGTCGGCGCCGCCCTCGAGCAGGTGGGTGGCGAAGGTATGCCGCAACGTGTGCGGTGTCAGTCGCTTCACGATTCCCGCCCGCTTCGCCATCTTCTTGATCACGCCCCACGCCCCGACGCGAGACAGCGGCCCCCCCCGGGCATTCAGGAACAACGCCCCACGCCCCACGCCCTTGTCCAGCGTGGGCCGGATCTCGCGGGCGTACAGCGCAACGGCGCCGAGCGCGCGGCGCCCCACGGGCACCAAGCGCTCCTTGGCCCCTTTGCCGAACACCCGCGCGACGCCCTGCTCGAACAGGATGTCTTGCAACGTGAGGCTGACGAGCTCGGACACCCGGACACCGGTGGCATACGCGAACTCGATCAACGCCCGATCGCGAATCGCGAGGGGTTCGTCGGTATTGGGCGCGGCAAGCAGCTTCTCGATGTCGGCGACGGTGAGCACCGCCGGGAGCGTGCGCCAGCGCTTGGGAGACTCGATCCGCTCGCTGGGATCGCGCGCCACGATGCCCTCTCCCACCAGGAACTTGTAGTAGGTCCGCAGCGCGGAGACCTGCCGGCGAATGGTGGTGGCGGCGAGGCCAAGGTCCTTCAGGAAGTAGATGAACTCGCGCAGCCGCGCCGCGGTGACGTCGGCCGGGCCGCGGATCCCCTTGCTCTCCGCGTACTCAGCGAGACGGCGGACATCGCGCAGATAGTTCTCGACGGTGTGCGGACTGTTCCCCGCCTCGAGCGCGAGGTAGTCGCGGAACTGCTCAAGCCGGAAGGCCCGAGCTAACGCTTGAGCCGGCGCAGAGTCCATATAGCTGCCGCGAACAATAACGCTGTGGCGACCACCGCGAGCACCGTGTTCGCCCGTCGCAGCACGCGCAGCACGTCCTCGAGGTTCGTGCCCAAGGTCGTGACGAGAACGGTGAGCGCCCCGTAGTACAGCCCCGACGCCAGGGCGAGGGGGACCAGCGCCCGCCGCGGCGGCACGGCCGCGATCCCCGCGAACGGCATCACGAGTCCGCGCCACACGGGAACCAGACGGGACAGGAAGATCCCCCACGCGCCATGGCGGTGGTATTGCTCCTCGATGCGGGCGATCGTCGCGTCGGAGAAGAGCCGGCGGCCCAGCACGCCCTGGAACAGCGCCCGGCCGTGACGGCGCGCCAGCGCGTACACCGCGGCGCCGGAGCCGACGTTGGCGGTCCAGGTGAGGCCGAAGACGAGCCAGGGGTCCATGATGCCCCGGCCCGCCAGAAAGGCGCCCAGGGCGACGGCCGTATCGGCGGGGACTGGAGGAAAAACGTTTTCGATGGCGGCGAGTGCGGCGATCAGGCCGTACAGGGGGCCCGGCGGGAGGGACTCGATGAACGTCAGGAAACCGGTCACAGGTCGTTAGTAGGGGCACGGTAATGCCGTGCCCCTACACACCGTCGTCAGGGGATTCCGATGGATCCACCGGACAGGCGGGGCCCGCCCGATTCCGCGAGCGTGGCGACCGCGAGGACCGCGATTCCCTCGCCTCGCCCGATCCAGCCCATCCCCTCGTTCGTCTTCGCCTTGATGGAGATGTGCGCCGGGCCGGCGAGCACGGCCTCCGCCACGTTGGCTTCCATCGCGGCAATGTGCGGCGCCAGCGTCGGGCGCTCGGCGATGATCGTGACGTCGGCGTGGACGAACTGGAAGCCTGCTTCCACCACTTTGAGGAACGCTTGATTCAAGAGATGAATGGAGTTGGCGTCCGTCCAGCGGGGGTCGTCGTTCGGAAACATGCGACCGATGTCCCCAAGGCCGGCGGCGCCGAGCAGGGCGTCCGTCACGGCGTGCGCGACGGCGTCGGCGTCGGAGTGACCCTTGAGACCCCGGTCATGCGGGATCTCGACGCCGCCCAGCACGAGCTTGCGACGCTTGCCCTTGGGCGCGAACGCGTGGGAATCGTAGCCGATGCCGACGCGCACCCCTCAGGCCTGCTTGCCGAGGATGCGGAGCGCGAGGTGCGCGGCGTTCTTCGCGTTATCGATGCCGACCGTGGCGACCGGCACCCCGGGCGGGACCTGGACCGTCGCGAGCAGCGCGTCGAGGCCGTTCAACGGACCCACGGCGAACGGGACGCCGATCACGGGAAGGTCGGTGAGGGAGGCCGCGAAGCCGGGCAACGCGGCGGACAGCCCCGCGCCGGCGATCACGACCTTGAACCCTTTGGCACGCGCCGTCTTCACCAGCTCGCCCGTCGCCTCGGGCTGGCGATGCGCCGAGGAGGCGTGGAATTCGTAGGTGACACCGGCCTTGGTGAGGATCTCGAACGCCGGCTCGATGCGGGGTTTGTCGCTCTCGGAACCGACGAGGATGAGGACGTCGGCCATCTCAGGCCGCGTCCTCGAGGATCGTATAGTCCTGGCGACGTTGCTTGGGCGTGTAGCCGGCATCGGCGATGAGCCGCTGCATTTCGGCGAGCGTGGTTCGATTCGTCGTGTTGGCCGCCGACACGACATTCTCCTCCATCATCAAGGAGCCGAAGTCGTTCGCGCCGAAACGCAACGCCACCTGGCCGACCTTCATGCCCATCGTCACCCACGACGCCTGGATGCTGGGGACGTCGGGGAGCACGATGCGCGCGATCGCCTGCGTGCGCAGGTACGTGACCGCATCGGTCTTGGGGAGGTGCGCCAACTGCGAGTTCTCGGGCTGCAGCGGCCAGCAGATGAAGGCCGTAAAGCCGCGCGTCCGGCGCTGCACCTCGCGCACGCGGTACAGGTGCTCGATGCGGTCGGCGAGCGACTCCCCAAGCCCGTACATCATCGTGACCGAGGTCTTGAGCCCCAGCCGGTGCGCCACCTCCATCACCTCGAGCCACCGGTCGGCGCCGGCTTTTTTGCGCGCGACCTGGTCGCGGATCTCCTGAACGAGGATCTCGCCCCCGCCCCCAGGGATCGAGTCCAGTCCCGCCGCCATCAGCTCCTTGATGACCTCTTCGATCGTCATGCCGAAGCGGCCCGCGAAGAAGTCGACTTCCGATGGCGAAAAGCCGTGGATGTGGATGGGGTGGTGTCGCTTGATGTAGCGCAGCAGGTCGAGGTACCACGCGAACGGGATATACGGGTTGTGCCCCCCCTGCATCAGGATCTGCACGCCGCCGATCGCCTTCAGCTCGTCGATCTTGCGGCCGATCTCCTCGTACGAGAGGAGATACCCTTCCTTGTGCTTGGGGCGCCGGTAGAACGCGCAGAACTTGCAGTCGGCGACGCAGACGTTCGTGTAGTTGATGTTCCGGTCGATGATGTACGTGACGACGTTCTCGGGGTGCAGCTTCCAGCGCGTCTCGTCGGCCAGCCGGCCCAGCTCGAGCAGCGGTGCCTTCTCGTACAGCTCCAGATAGGAGCGGAACTCGGGGCTCGTGCGGTCGACCATCGTCACGCCACCTGCAGGAATTGCAGCGACCCGTCGGGTACGATCCCCTCGGCCGCGAGGCGGCGGAAGAAGTCGGTCAGCCCGGCGAGGTGCTTGTACGTGAACGCGTAGTCGAGCCCGCCCAAGTACTCGCGGCACGCGGCGAGCGGCACGCCGGTGGTCTGTGCGGCATCCTGGGCAAGAACGTCCAGGTGCGCGAGGCCCCAGGCGCGGGAGTCGAGGAGTCTTGTGTGACCCCGCTGCACCGCAACGGGGTCAGCCGCGCGTCGAGCGGCCCACACGGCAAAGACGAACGGCAGGCCGGTCCACTGCTTCCATTCGGTGCCCAGGTCGTAGCGGTGGGGGTAGGTACCGCGCGGGGCGAGTGCGAGCGCCGCATCGCCGATCACGAGGACGGCCTCGTGTGGCAGGCCGGTGAGCGCATCGAGATCCTGCGCCTCGGCGCGCGCCTCCGCGAACTTCGGCTTGATCTGCCAGACATCGCGGCACAGCAGCTCGAGTAGGCCGACGGACGTCCGCGAGGAGGCGCTGAGCAACACCGTGTGGTTGCCCAGGGCAGTCACAGGACGTTTCGAGAACAACGCCACGCTCCGCACGGGACCATCGCAAGAGATCGCGAGGTCCGGGAGCAGGAGAAGCTCCTTGGCGTGGCGGGCGTACTCGACGGCGCTGATCACGCTCACGTCGAGCTCCCCGGCGATCAGGAGGTCGTTCAGCTCGGCCGGCGTGCCCGTGACCAGCTCCGCCTTGGCGGGCAGGTCCACGATCCCCCGGTCGATGGCCCCGTAGACCGGTGCACAGTTGATGTAGCCGATGCGGCCGATTCTCATTCGACGCCGTTCAGCACCGCGTGGGGCCTTCGGGCCCGGTGGCCCGGGCGGCGACCCCCTGCCCCGGGACCCAGTCTTCGAAGGTCCGGACCGTCTGATACAGCGAGTCACGCTCCGCCGGCTCTCGTCCGGCGCCGCGAATCAGGGTCACGATCTCGTCATACGACAGCCACATCGGCGTCCCCGCGCCCGCCTCGTGGTAGACGCGCTCGAAGACCACCGTGCCTTCCAAGTCATCGCAGCCGAACCCGAGCGCGATCTGCGAGATGAAGGGCGTAACCATCGGCCAATGCGTCTTCACATGGGGGATATTGTCGAGCAAGAGGCGCCCCACCGCGATGTTCTTCAGATCGTCGAAGCCGGTTGTGGCGGTGCCGGTGCGCCCCAGCGTCGCGCCCAGCTCGTTGTGGTCGGGGTGGTACGCGAGCGGGATGTAGGTCAAAAACCCGCCCGTCTCGTCCTGGAGCGCCCGCAGCGCCAAGAGGTGATCGACCCGGTCCTCCAGCGTCTCCACGTGCCCGTACAGCATCGTACAGTTCGACGGGATGCCGAGGCCGTGGGCTTCGCGGTGCACGGCCAGCCATTCTTCCCCGGTGAGCTTCCGATCGGCGATCGTGGCGCGCGCCGCGGGCGAGAACACCTCGGCCCCCCCCCCGGGGAGCGTATCCACCCCCGCTTCCTTCATCGCCTTGAGAACCTCGACAACCTCCATCTTTTCCAGTCGTGCCAGGTGCGCCACCTCGACCGCGGTGAGGGCTTTGATCATCACCTGCGGGTGCCGCGCTTTCAGCCCCCGGAACATCTCGAGGTAGTACTCGAGGCGGAGCTTCGGGTGGAGGCCGCCCACGATGTGGAACTCGCGGGTGGGGTTGGCGCGCGCCGCGTCGGCCTCAGCGTAGACCTCGTCCAGCGTGCGCGTATAGGCGCCGTCCTCTTTGGGGATGCGCGCGAACGAGCAGAAGACGCAGGTGTTGCGCAGGATGCAGACGTTGGTCGGATTGAGGTGCTGATTGGCCGCGAAATAGACGCGGTTCCCGTTGCGCCGAGTGTTGGCGAGGTTGGCGAGGTTGCCGATGGTCAGCAAGTCATTTGATGCGAAAAGCGCGAGGCCATCCTCGCGCGTTAGTCGCTCGCCTCGTTCCACCTTATCGGCTATCGCCCGCAGCGGAGGTCCGTTCATTACGCAGCCACGCGGCGCACGGCCAGAGTGACGTTGTGTCCGCCAAACCCGAACGAGTTCGACAGCGCCACCTCCACCTGGCGCCGGACCGCGTGGTTCGGCGCGGAGTCCAAGTCGCATGCCGGATCGACGTGAAACTGGTTGATGGTGGGCGGAATGACGCCGTGGTGCAATGCGAGGGTGCACACGGCGAATTCGAACGCTCCCGCGGCGCCGAGCAGGTGTCCCGTCATGGACTTGGTGGACCCGAAGACGAGTTTGCGGGCTTGGTCGCCGAACACCGCCTTGACGGCCGCGGTCTCCGCGGCGTCGCCGTACGGCGTCGACGTGCCGTGGGCGTTGATATAGCCCACCTCCGTCGGCTTGATGCCGCCGTCCTTCATCGCGAGCCGCATCGCTTCCTGCGCCCCCGAGCCGTCCGGCGCCGGCGCCGTGATGTGGTGCGCGTCGGCCGTGGCGCCGTAGCCCACCAGCTCGGCGTAGATCCGCGCCCCGCGCGCCTTGGCCCGCTCCCAGTCCTCCAGGATCACGGTCGCGGCGCCGTCGCCCATCACGAACCCGTCGCGATCCTTGTCGAAGGGCCGTGAGGCGGTCGCCGGGTCGTCATTGCGCTCCGACAGCGCCTTCATGTTGGCAAAGCTGGCGATCGCGAGCGGGGTGATCGCCGCCTCGGACCCGCCCGCCACCATGACGTCGGCTTCCCCGGCGCGAATGAGCCGAAACGCATCGCCCACGGCGTGCCCGGAGGAGGCGCAGGCCGAGACGGTCGCGTAGTTCGGTCCCTGGAAGCCGTAGCGCATCGACACGAGGGCCGAGGCGACGTTGGCCATGAACATCGGGACGAAGAATGGCGAGACGCGGTCCGGACCCTTCTCCACGTAGGCCCGCATGTTCTCTTCGAAGGTGGCGATGCCGCCCGTGCCCGTGCCGATGATCACGCCGACCCGCTTCGGGTCGAGCGTGCCGGTTTTCTGGAGACAGGAATCGGCCAACGCCTGGACCGACGCCCCCATCGAGAACTGGGCGAACAGGTCGAAGCGGCGCGCCTCCTTCTTCTCGATGTAGAGCAAGGGGTCGAACCCCTTCACCTCGCAGGCGAAGCGAACGCGCAGCTTGGCGGGGTCGAACTTCGTGATGGGGCCTGCGCCCGACCGGCCGGCGACCAAGCCCTCCCACGTCGTGGCGACGTCATTCCCCAACGGCGACACGACCCCAAGGCCCGTGATCGCCACCCGGCGTGCCACTATTTGCCCTTCCCCATCTTCTCGTGGAGATACGACAGCGCCGCCCCGACGGTCCGAAGCTTCTCCGCTTCTTCATCCGGGATGTCGATGTCGAACTCCTTCTCGAAGGCCATGACGAGCTCGACCGTGTCGAGGCTGTCGGCGCCGAGGTCCTCCATGAAGCTGGCGTCGTTGGTCAGCTTGTCGCGTTCCACGCCGAGCTCCTCGACGATGATGTCCTTGACCTTCTCCTCGAGCTGCTTCATGTCCATAGCCATGGGTAACCCTCAGCGGAGGTAAAGGGGTGCCTGCTACATCACCATCCCGCCATCGACCACCAGCACCTGCCCTGTAATGTAGCTGGCCAAGTCGGAGGCGAGAAAGAGGACGGCGCCGGCGATATCGGGCCCCTGACCCAGCCGTCCCAGCGGAATATTGTCCAGGAAGTACTGCTTCGCTTCCGGGGAGATTCCCTTCGTAAGCTCAGTCTCGACATAGCCCGGCGCGACGGCGTTCACCAGCACGTTGCGCGAGGCCAGCTCTTTGGCCACGGACTTGGTAAACCCGATGATCCCGGCCTTGGACGCGGAGTAGTTGGACTGCCCCTTGTTGCCGTTCAGTCCCACGACACTCCCAATGTTGATGACCCGACCCCAGCGCCGCTTGATCATGCCGCGGGCCGCGTACTTGGTCATCAGGAACGCGCCCTTCAGGTTCGTGTCGATCACCGAATCCCAGTCCGCTTCGGTGATCCGGAACAGGAGATTGTCCTTGGTGAACCCGGCATTATTGACGAGGACGTCGATCCGGTCGAAGTCTTTGTCCACGGCGTCGGCCAGCGCCTCGACCTGGGCGGCAATGCCGACGTCGCAGCCGTAGCCCTTGGCGCCGCCGCCGAACTCCGCGGCGACCTGTTGGGCCTTGGCGGCGTCCCGCGAGCACAGCGCCACCTTCGCCCCGGCGCCCGCCAGCACCCGGCAGATGTCGTGCCCGATCCCCCGCGTGCCCCCGGTCACTAACGCGACTTTGCCGGTCAGGTCGAGCTTCACGCCGTCACGCAGCCTCCATGAATTTCGCCACCTCGTTCGCCGTCCCCAGGCTCACCACGTTCGCCCCGGGGACGATCCGCTTCAAGAGGCCCGCGAGGACCGTCCCGGGCCCGATTTCGATGAACCGCACCTCCGCCCCCTCGCCCCCGAGCCGCGCGGCGTGCTGCATGCACTCGACCCAGCGGACCGGTGCCGTGAGTTGGTCGGCCAGGAGGCGGCGCGCCCGGCTCGTATCGGTCACGGCCTCGGCCGTGGCGTTGGCGATGACCGGGAACGCGGGGTCCTGAAACGGGGCGCGCTCGAGCGCCAACTGCAGGTGATTCGCCGCCGGCGCCATCAGCGGTGAGTGGAACGCGCCGCTCACCTTGAGCGGCATCACCCGCTTCGCGCCGCGCTTCTTGCACCCCTCACCCGCGCGCGCCACCGCATCCGGATCGCCCGAGATCACCGTCTGGTCGGGCGCGTTGAGATTCGCGGCGACGGCGACGCTGCCTTGCTGCGAGGCTTCTTTGCACGCCGCCTCGACCTGCGCGGTCGCCAGTCCCAAGACCGCGGCCATCATCCCCGCCCGCTCCTCCCCCGCTTTGAGCATCAGCTCGCCCCGCCGCCGCACCAGCTTGGCGGCGTCCGGCGCCGTGAGCGCCCCGGCCGTGACGTAGGCGGAGTACTCGCCGAGCGAGTGCCCCGCGGCGCCGATGGCGCCCGCGGTCGCGGCGGCACCGAGGGCAGCGAACACGGCCGCGGTGTGCGCGAGGATGGCGGGTTGCGCGTTGTGCGTCGCCGTCAGCTCGTCCTCGGGGCCGTTAAACATCAATTCGGACAGCGCGACGCCCAGCGCCGCGTCGATCGCCTCGAAGGTGCGGCGGGCGGCCGGAAAGGCCGCCGCCACATCTTTGCCCATCCCGACTTTTTGCGCGCCCTGGCCCGGGCAGAGCCAGATGGTTCCTACCACTTCACAACCATGCTCGCCCAGGTGAAGCCGGCCCCGAAGGCGACGAACATGACGGTCATCCCCGGCGTCAACCGGCCGGTCTTCACCGCCTCGTCCAGCGCGATGGCGATCGACGCCGCCGAGGTATTGCCGAACCGGTCCACGTTGACGTAGACCTTGTCCATCGGGACGCCGGCGTGCTTCGCGGTCGCCTCGATGATGCGGATGTTCGCCTGGTGGGGAATGAGGAGATCGAGATCGCCGGCGCTGAGGCCGGCGCGTTGCAGCGCGTGGTCGCAGGCATCGGCCATCGAGAGGACGGCGGCTTTGAACACCTCGCGACCGGCCATCTTGATGTAGTAGCTGTGATCCTTGAGCAGCTCGTCGCTCGGCGGGTGCGCCGCGCCCCCGCCCGGCCGGTAGAGCAACTCCGCCAGTGTACCGTCGGACTTCATGTACGACGACAGCACGCCGCGGGTCCCCGTCGCCCGTCGCATCAGCGTCGCTCCTGCGCCATCGCCGAACAGCACGGCCGTGGTGCGATCGCTCCAATCCATGATGCTGGTGAGCTTTTCGGCTGCGACGACGAGCACGCGCTCGGCCTGCTCCGAGGCGATGAGTCCCTCGGCCACGTTGAGCGCGTACACGAAGCCCGCGCACGCCGCCCCCACGTCGAAGGCGGCCGCGTTCTTGGCACCGAGGATGGCCTGGAGGTCGCACGCCGCCGACGGGAGCAGCCGGTCGGGGGACGCGGTCGCATACACGATCGCATCCAGGTCGAGCGGCGTCAGGCCGTTGTGCTCGAGCACCTGCAACGCCGCCGCCTTGCCCATGCAGGCGTTGCTCTCCTCCTTGCTCGACACGCGCCGCTCCCGGATGCCCGTGCGCTCACGGATCCATTGATCCGATGTCTCGAGGATCTTGGAGAACTCGTCATTGGTCATCACGCGTTTGGGCGCGTAGCTGCCGGTACCGGACAGCTCGGCGAAGGGGCGCTTCACGCGGGGACGCCTCGTCCGGTCGCGAACTCGGCGGCGATGTCGTCGCTCAGGTGGCTCCGCACGGCCTGGGCCGCCACACGAATTGCGTTCCGGATCGCCTTGGCGGGGGAGGACCCATGACAGATGATCACGACGCCGCGGACGCCGAGCAGCGGGGCGCCGCCGTAGGTCGCGTAGTCGAGCACCTTGAGGACATTCGTCATGCCGGGGAGCTTCAGCACCTCGGGGACCTCGCGCTTCATGAGGGAGACGAAGACTCGCGCCGCAGACTCGTAGAACTTGAGGACGACGTTGCCGACGAACCCGTCGCACGCCACCACGTCGAGCGGTTGGCCGCGGCACTCGCCCGCCGGGATGTCCCGGCCCTCGACGTTTCCGACGTAGCGGATGCCGGGCGTCTGTCGGAGGAGCTGGTGCGCTTCCTTGACGACGGCGTTCCCCTTCTCGTCTTCCTCCCCCACGTTCAACAGGCCGACCGTGGGGACGGAGCGCCCGAGCACGTCGCGGGCATACACCGAGCCCAAGTGCGCGAACCCGACGAGCTCGCGGGCGTCGCAGTCCACGTTGGCGCCGGCATCGAGCACGAGCACCGGGTGCGTCGCGGTCGGGAACAGCGCCCCGATGGCGGCGCGCTGGACGCCGGGATGCAGCCGCAGCCGCAGGGTGCTCGCCGCCATCACCGCGCCCGTGTTGCCGGCGGAGATGAAGGCGTCGGACTTCCCCTTCTTCTGCAGCTCAAGGCCCACGGCGATCGAGGAGCGAGGCTTCCCGCGGATCGCGGCGAGCGGCTTCTCCCCCATCCCCACGACGTCGGGCGCCTCGACGATGTCCATGCGGGACCGATCCACCCCCGCGATCTTGCCCAGCGAGGCTTCGATGTCGGCGCTGCGTCCCACCAGCTGCACGCGAAACTCCGGCGGCAGCTCCTGCAGCGCCTGGGCCGCGCCCTCGACTTCGACCCGCGGGGCGTTGTCCCCACCCATCGCGTCCAGCGCGATGCGGATCACGTCAGTCCTCGACGGTCACTCGCTGCTCGCCCTTGTAATAGCCGCAGGTCGGGCACACGCGGTGCGGCTGTTTCATGTCGCCGCAGCGCGGGCACGGTTGCAGCGTGGGCGCCACCGCCTTGTAATGCGTGCGGCGCGCGCGCTTCTTGCGCTTGGATGTTCTACGCTTCGGGACGGCCATGTTACGATTGTCCTCGTTCCTTCAGGGACTCGAGCGCTTGCCACCGGGGATCGGTGGCGGGCGCGCAGCCACAGGGTCCTGCGTTCAGGTCCTGGCCACACCGCGGGCAGAGCCCGCGGCAGTCCTCGCGGCACTGCAGGAACCGCGGGACGGCGAGCAGGACTTCCTCCCGGATCGCCGGCGCGAGATCGATCTCCGTTGCATCCGGAGACAGCGGATAGGAATCCGGGTCCTCCACCGCCTCCCGATCCTGCGTGAACAGGGCGTCCGCGTCCGCCGTTACGGCGGCGGTCACCGCAGTCAGGCAGCGCCGGCACTCGCCGGTCACGACCGTGCGAAGGCTGCCGTGCCAATAGAATCGCCCTTCCCCAGTCGCCTGCAAGCGCCCCGTGACGACGACCGGGCCCCCCAGGGCGACATCGAGCCCCTCGAGCAGGGGGTCGTCCTGTCCGAGCTCGCCCCGGGTTTCGACCGGGCCCCGGGCCAACTCCGAGAGGTCAACGCGCAGCATGGTCAGCGAAGCTAAACCCTTGTGGGACTTGCGTCAACAGAGCGAGGCCAGCTCGCCTTCAGGGAAGAAAAACGCCACTTCCCGCGCCGCGTTTTCGGCGGAGTCCGACGCGTGGATCGCGTTTCGCTCCTTGGACTGCGCATAGAGCTTCCGCACCGTCCCCGGTTTGGCTTCGGCAGGATCGGTCGCTCCGATGACCTCGCGCAGGTACGCCACGGCGTTGTCGCGCTCGAGCGCGAGCGCCAGCGCGGGGCCCGACGTCATGAACGTGACGAGCGAGCGGAAAAAGGGCCGGTCCCGGTGCACCGCGTAGAAGGCCTCGGCCTGCGGCTGAGACAGCCGGATCAGTCGGGCCGACCGGATCTTGAAGCCCTGCGCCTCGAGGTGGGCGAGGACCTTGCCGGTGGTACCGGCCTGCACCGCGTCGGGTTTGATGATCGCGAGAGTCAGCATCGGTTAGGGGGCCGCGACGATGCGGCGGATCAAGTCGGCGCGCGTCAGGAACCCCACGACCACTCCCTCGCGCACCACCGGGAAGCGGTCCACGTCCTTGTTGTTCATCAGGTTCGCGACGTCGGAGAGCGTCTGCTCCTCGGACAGACACAGCACGGCGCGCGCCATGACATCCTTCACGGGCAGCGCCCGCGGGTCGGAGCCGCCGCGTTGCAGCTGCGTCTTGCTCACGGCTCGGAACTCGCCGCTCTTGGTCTTCTGAAGATAGTCGGGGATCAGGTAGCGCAGCAGCTCGCGGTGCGTCACCATCCCCACCAGTGCGCCTCCCTCATCCACGACCGGAATGGCGCGCACATCCTTCTCGATCATCAGGCGCGCGACGTCGCCGAGGCTCTGGTCGGGGTGGGCGGCCAGCACGTCCGGCGTCATCAGATCCTTCACCGTGAGATGACTGGGCAGCTCGACGGCGTCGAGGGCGCCGATTTGGGCGACCTGCTCCGGCGTTTTGGCCGCCAGCAGCGCCAGGACTGTTTCGGGATCGGACAGGATGCGGGCGAACGCGCCCACCACCTGCAGGTACGTGGCAGTCTCGCGCGGCGGCGCCACGATCAGGATCACGATCCGCGCCGCTCGGTGGGGATCCTTCTCCCAGCGGATCGGTGTCGTCGAGATCCCGACCGCCGTCACCAGCTTGCGGACGGCCTCCGTGCGAAAATGCGGTAGGAACGCATGCTCGCCCGCGCTCACCATGTCCTCGGGCCAGGCATTGCGGATCACCGCATTGAGCCGGTTGGCCTCCCCTTCCCCGACGGCCCCGGTCGCGATCAGCCGTTCGGCGAGCCGCTCCGTCGCTTCTTTCACCGTCTGCGCGGAGAGCGGCACGACGACGTGCTGGGCGTCGACGACATCCTTCAGCTTCACAGCCGTTCCTTGAGGAGCGGGACGACGTCGGCGGGGCGCTTCATGACGCTGATCCCGGCGCGCTCGAGCGCCGCCATCTTTTCCGCCGCCGTCCCCGAAGAGCCGGAGATGATCGCGCCCGCGTGGCCCATCCGGCGCCCCGGCGGTGCCGTTTGGCCGGCGATGAAGCCGATCACCGGCTTCGTCACGCCATTCCGGACGAATTCCGCCGCCTGCTGCTCGTCCGTTCCGCCGATCTCGCCGATCATCACGATCGCCTCGGTCTCGGGATCCGCCTGGAACGCCGACAGGCAATGGATGAAGTTCGTGCCGATGAGCGGGTCACCCCCGATGCCGACGCAGGTGGACTGCCCGTACCCCTGCGTGGACAGCTGGTGAATGATCTCGTAGGTGAGTGTGCCGCTGCGCGACACGACGCCGATCTTTCCGGGTTTGCAGATGTTCCCGGGAATGATGCCCACTTTGCTCTTGCCCGGCGAGATAAGTCCGGGGCAATTCGGACCAATGAGGCGCGCCCCGCGCTCGCTCACGAACGGCAGCACGCGCGTCATATCGAGCACCGGGATGCCCTCGGTGATGGCGACGATCAGACCGATGCCGGCGTCGGCCGCCTCGAAAATCGCCGACGCGGCGACGGCCGCCGGAACGTAGATGACCGCCGTGTTCGCCTGGGTCTCGCGCACCGCCTCGGCCACCGTGTTGAACACCGGGACGACGCCCTCGAACAGCTGGCCGCCCTTCCCCGGCGTCACGCCCGCCACGACCTTCGTGCCGTACGAGATCATCTGCTTCGCGTGGAACGAGCCGTCGCGGCCCGTGATGCCCTGGACGACGAGGCGGGTGGCTCGATCGATGAAGACGCTCACGCGACCCCCTGCGCCTTCGCGACCGCCTGCTTCACGGCCTCGTCCATGTCGGTCAACGCCGAGAACCCGGCCTTCCTCAGGATTTCGATGCCCTCGCGCTCGTTGGTCCCCGTCAGCCGGATCACGATCGGAACCTTGAGCGGGAACTCGCGCGTGCCCTGTACGATGCCGTTGGCGACGTCGTCGGAGCGCGTGATCCCGCCGAAGATGTTGAAGAGGATCGCTTTGACGTTGGCGTCGGCGGTGATGATGCGCAGCGCGCTCACCACTTTCTGGGGATTGGAGCTGCCCCCGATGTCCAGGAAGTTGGCCGGCGAGCCGCCATAGTACTGCACCAAGTCCATCGTGGCCATCGCGAGTCCGGCCCCGTTGACGCAGCAGCCGACGCTGCCATCGAGCTTGATGAAGGTGAGCCCCGCCTCGCGCGCCGCGACCTCCGAGGGCGCGTCGGCCGACGCATCCCGCAGCGCAGCGATGTCAGGCCGGCGATCGAGCTCGTTGTCATCCACGACAATTTTCGCGTCGAGCGCCAGCACCTTTCCATCCGGCGTGGTGACCAGGGGATTGATCTCGGCGAGCGAGGCGCCCACCGCGTATACCGCGCCGTAGAGCTTCTGCATGATGTCGGCGGCGGCGCGCGCCTGCGCCACGTCCCGGTACAGCGCGAAGCCGAGAGCGAGCGCCTGATGGGACAGCAGGCCGTAGCGCGGATCCACGGCGAGGCGGTGGATCTTCTCGGGTGTCTTGGCCGCGACCTCCTCGATGTCGATGCCGCCCGCGGGGCTCACCATCAACACGGGCCGCTGCGACGCGCGGTCCACGATGATCCCCACGTAGCTCTCCGATGTGATCTCGGCCGCGGGGGCCACGAGCACCTTCTCCACCGTGAGGCCCTTGATCGTCATGCCGAGGATCGCGGACGCCGCCGCCTTCGCGGCGTCGGCGCCGTCCGCCAGCTTCACGCCGCCCGCCTTGCCACGGCCGCCGGCGTGCACCTGCGCCTTGACGACGACCTTGCCACCCAACCGCTCCGCGATCGCCTTCGCCTCGGCCGGCGTCGACGCGACATCCCCCGGCGGTACGGGGATGCCGTGCCGTCGCAGGATGTCGCGCGCTTGATACTCGTGCAGGTTCACCCATGCTCCTTCGTAATGGTGGTGCCCGCCTCGCCCTGGAGCGCTGCGAGGCCGTGCGCCAGCTCGGCAATGATGGCCCGGTCGCCGCCGGCCCGCACGAAATCCGCGGACGCTTCGACCTTGGGCCGCATGCTCCCGGCCCCGAGCTCTTTCCCCGCGAGCAGATGGTCCGCCTGCGCGAGCGAGAGGCGCCGGATCGCCTCCTGGCGCGGGGTGCCGTACCCGCGGTACACGGCGTCCACGTTCGTGAGGATCAGCAGCACCTGCGCGCCGATCTCCCGCCCGAGAATCGCCGCCACCCGGTCTTTGTCGGCGACGGCGTCGATGCCCTCGAGGCCGAGTCGGGGCTCCGCAAACACCGGTGGTCCACCGCCCCCGCACGCGACCACGATGTGCCCTGCCCCGACCAGCTGGCGCACCATGTCGCGTTCCACGATCCCCACCGGCCTCGGACTGGGGGCGAGGCGGCGCCATTGGCCGGGCTTTTCTTCCCGCACCGGCACGCCGCGCGCCTTGAGCCGCGCCACGCCGACGGCATCGAGGGCGTGACCGATCGGCTTCGACGGCGAGCGCAGGTTCGGGTCGTCGGCGTCACACAGCGTCTGCGTGATCAGCGTGACGACGGTGCGCTGCACTCCGGCGCGGGCCAGCGCGTTCTGCAACGATTGCTGGATCATATAGCCCATCCAGCCCGCCGTCCCCGCGACCAGCACGCCGAGGGGCAGCGGCTCGAGGTGTTCCGCCGCGAGCTCGTTGCGTGCCAGCTCGTCCCCCACCTGCGGACCGTTGCCGTGCACCAGGACGATGTGCCACCCGGCCTGGGCGAGGTCGACGATCGGCGCCAGACTCTCGCGCGTGTGCCGGAACTGGTTGCTGATCGTCGGGCGCTCGCCTTGCGGCGCGACGGCGTTGCCACCGAGCGCGACAACGATGCTCTCCGGCGGCTCGCGGGACGGGGGGGACGTCACGGCCGCGCAACCTAGCGGGGACGAGCGGCGGGAGCAAGCAGGCGCCTGATGTCCTTCCAGACCTGCCCGAAGCGCTCGAGATTGCCGGCCGCGAGCGCGGAGTCGGCGCGACCGATGAGGCGCCGGGCTTGATCCCAGCGACCACTGAGGGTCGTGTCGACCGGCACCCAGCCTTCCCCCGTCAGGAGCGATCGCAGGGCAGCGGCGCGGGTCGGCCCGTGGCCGCTGCGCGCGCCCAGCGTGACGTAGACGTCCGTCACGCCGCGCGGCGCCGCCCCGTTCGCCTGTGCAAACCGCGCTTGCAGCGTCGCGACCGACGCGCCGACGAGCCAGATCCGCAGCTCCCCGGGACTCGTTTCCCCCGTGCCGACCAGGTCGGGAGGGAGTTGGTCGAGCGGGCCCGGCCGCCACAGGCGCAGGAGCGGGCCCGCCGACCCGACGCTCCCCGCGAGCAGCGCTACGAAGCGGGCCGGAGGGGGGCTGTCCGCTTGGAACGCGACGGCGGTCCACAGCTCGCCGCTCACGGCCAGCTGAAACGGCTCGCGCGGCCGCGGCGTCCAGAGGTCCGAATCGCCGGTCGCATTCGCGCGCGCGACCTGCAGAGCGGCGAGCTGGAACGTCTCGGGAGGATACGCGAGCTGGCTGCGCAGGCCCGCGGGGATCCGTTGGGGCGGCTCGATGAGCGGCTCGAAATGGCTCGCCCACGCGGCGGTGAGGGAGTCGTAGCCGGGGGCCAGCCAGACGTGTGTCTCACCAGTGGCGGCGCGCACGGCCCCGACGAGTCCCGCGCGCAGATAGCGCACCGGCCGGCCGCGCCACGGCAACGCCCGGGCGAGCGGGAAGCGTTCGCTCGCTACATAGCCCCAGCTCACCCACCAGAGGGCGCTGTCGGCGAGCGCCGGCATGGGCGCTCCGAACTCCGCGAATGGGGCGAGTCGCTCCAGCCGGTCGGCGACCTCCCGCCGCCACAGCAACAGAGCGCCGTCCGTTGCGGTGCGAGTGAGCTCGGGTCCTTGCAACGCCCACGCGAGGGCGGCGCGCCGCAGGGAGCCCCGCAAGGGTATCCCCGCAGGGCGGAGCGCGGGCCAGGTGTCGGGCGACACGACGGCGAATGCGCTCGCGCCCGGGCCGAACCACGCCACCGTATCGCTCTGCTGCACCGGCGCTCGCAGTTGGACCAGGCCGGTGTCGGTTTCGAGCGCGAGGCGCGGTGCGCCCGCCGGCGCCAACGGGACAGCGAGCCACCCCGGCAGCGACGCGGACAGCGTGACGGCCGTCGCCGGCGTGCCGACGATCATCGCGACGCGTGCGGCATCCCACAGCGGGAGTCCGGGAGCGCCGACGAAGGGCAACGCCGGCGGAGGCCTGAGCTCGATGGGCACCAGCCCGAAGGCGAGGCGCTCGGCGCCCGCGCGGCGTCGCTGCAGCAGCGTTTCGTCCGCGCTGCGCGACACCCGCATGAAGCCCGGGACGATCGTGTAGCACGCCGCCATCGCGAGCAGCAGCGCCGCCCAGCTGCCGAGCAGGAGATTGGGGTGGTCGTGCCAACCCCAAATGAGGCTCGCGATCGCCGTCGCGACGCCGACAGCGGCGACGAACACCGCGGCGGGGAGCCGCGCGTCGAGCGCCGTCTGGTCCGCCGGTCCGTGGAAGCCGGCCACGACCTTCGCGGGATCGAGTACCGCGCCCCAGGTCAGGGCGAGTGCGACGCAGGCGAGGATGACGGCGAGGTGCGCGCGAGCGTGGTCGCTCGCCCGGAGCCGGCCCTGGCGGACCCGCAGCGAGCCGATGCCCACGTAGAGCAACGCCACGACCAGGGCGGCGCCCCCGGTCCAGGTCAGCGCGTGCGCCTGCAGGGTGGCCTGCCACGGGAGGACGGCGACGTAGTAGCCGAGGTCGTGGCGCAGGATCTCGTCGGTGACGCCGAAGTGGGGCGGCGCCGAGGCGAGCAGCGCGGCGCGCCACCAGTCGCCCGTTCCGAACGACAGCAACAACCCGCCCACGATGCCGGTGCCGAGCATGAGGGCAAAGAGGACTGGTTGGGGCACCGCCTCGACGATCTCGAGGTCGCCCAAGCGGCGGGGCATCTGCACCGAGCCGATGGTCCGGTACACGATGAACACGTTGCCGGTCGCCCAGGTGAGCGCGAACAACAGGACGAAGACCTGCATCAGGCGACCGAGGGTCCGGGCCTCGGTCAGGACGGTCCCGCCCGGGAACGTGGCGGCCCAAGCCCGCTCCGCGGTCTCGAGCGCCAGCCAGCGCCCGCCCACCAGGACGATGACCAGCAGTACGGCGAGCGTGAGGAGTCCTGACCGGCGCGTCACGGCTGCACGCCGTTTCGCGAGAGCCAACCCTCCACTTCTCCGCGATAGGCGGCGAGCGCAGCCTCCGACTCGGCCTCGAAGCGGAGTACCAGGACCGGCTGCGTGTTGGAGGCGCGCACGAGGCCCCAACCCTTGGCGAAGGTGATGCGCACGCCGTCGAGCGTCGCGACGGGATACTGCGCGGCAAAGTGCTCAGCCGCGCGCTGCACCACGTCGAACTTCCGTTCGTCGGGGCAATCGACGCGCAGCTCGGGGGTGGCGAACGTCCGGGGGACGTCGGCGAGAAGGCGGGAGAGCGGGCCGCCTTCGCGCGCGACGTAGGCGATCAGCCGCGCGGCGCCGAACAGCGCGTCGTCGAAGCCATACCAGTCGGCGCCGAAGAACATGTGACCGCTCATTTCGCCTGCGAGCGGCGCGCCCAGCTCTTTCATCTTCTGCTTGATGAACGAATGCCCCGTCTTCCACATGATCGGCTCGAGCCCGGCGCGCCGCAGCATCTGCGGCAGGACCTCGGAGCACTTTACATCGAAGATCACGACCTTCCCTTTCCCACCGCGGTGCACGAGATCGCGCCCGAACAGGATCAGGAGCTGGTCCCCGGGCACCACCACGCCCCGCTCGTCCACGGCGCCGATGCGATCGCCGTCGCCATCGAACGCAATCCCCAGCTCGGCTCCCTCCCGCTCTACGGCCACTTGGAGATCGTGCAGGTTCTCGATCACGGACGGATCGGGATGGTGATTCGGGAACGTGCCGTCGGAGTCTGCGAACAGCGCGACGACCTCGGCGCCGAGGCGGCGCAGGGTGTCGATCGCGATGAGGCTCGTGACACCATTGCCGCAGTCCACGACGATCTTCACCGGGCGAGCGAGGGGCCCGTTGTGCTTTACGACCGCGTCCCTGTACGCCGTGAGCAGTGCGCCGTGCGCCGTGTGCATGCCGCCGGGCTTCTTGACGAGTTTGTCGTCCGTGATCAGGCGATACAGGTGCTGGATGTCGTCCCCGAACACGGCATTGTGCTCGAGGACCATCTTGAAGCCGTTGAATTCGGGGGGATTGTGCGAGCCCGTGATTTGAATCCCGCCATCCACCTCGAGCGTGTGGGTGGCGAAGGACAGCGCGGGAGTCGGGACTTCGCCGACATCGAGCGCCGTACCCCCGGCCGCCACGATACCGTCCCGCACGCCGGCGGCGAGATCGGGGCCCGATGGCCGGTTGTCGCGTCCCACGGCCACGCGGGGCGCACGCTTCAGCCGCTCCCATGCGAGGGTCGCGTAGGCCTGCCCAATCGCGCGCGCCGCCGCGGGCGTGAGCTGATCGCCCACGGTGCCGCGGATATCGTATTGCCGGAAGATCGTGCCGGGGAGCTTCACGGGACGGAGCCCGCCGTCAGCTGCCGGGCGTGGGGTGAGCGGCGGGCGGCGACGCGACGGCCGGCGGGTGCACGCTGTCGGCGGCGGT
>WNFM01006983.1_pt1 | contig 26795 bp, 27 predicted proteins | sample 5400271 | NCBI WGS metagenome assembly WNFM01 (sample SAMN13153352, study PRJNA577476) | soil metagenome | isolation source: 60 cm saprolite on Douglas fir-dominated hillslope | place: USA:California | collected 2013-09-17 | reverse complement strand
GAGTCGGTGAGATTGCGCATAACCACCTGAGAAGTTGTTAACTCGGTTGATGCGGTGCCGATCTCGGTGTCGTAAACAGTCAAACCCGTATGCACAACATGGCTCCGATTGCGCAATCGGAGCAGCATTGCGATGGCATCCGCTGTATCGACAGGCTTGCCGAGGATTGCTCCATCGTCTACAACGGTGGTATCAGCGCTGATAATGATTCCTGAATGCGTTTTACCAACGGCTCGCGCTTTTTCGCGGCTCAGACGGAGCACATAACTGTCAGTGGATTCGTTTGGGTGAGGGGTTTCATCAATATCAGGCCGGGCCACCTCGAATGGCAGCCCGGTTGCTGTCAACAGTTCATAGCGCCGAGGTGAACTCGACGCCAGGATCACCCGTTTCATGAGTGGTGAGGCTTAATTGTGGTTATGGTTGCTGGACGAGTCATCATCGTCCAGAAAATCCATATAATCCTCGTCATCTTCGTCGTCGTCGAAGTCCTCGAAATCGTCATCATCAAACTCATCGTGACCGTGAACACCGTGTGGATGTCCATGCGCAAGTTCGTCTTCGGTGGCTTCGCGGATGCCGAGCACCTGAACGTCGAAGAACAGGCGCTGGCCTGCCAACGGATGGTTGAAGTCGAGCTTGACCTCATTCGGCTTGATCTCACGTACAAATGCTTCGGAGAGATTGCCCTCATCGTCCGTGATCGCCAGGACCATGCCGAGTTTCAGTTCCAGGTCTTTGGGCAGCATCTTGCGCTCGACGACCTCAACATCTTCGGGATCGTAGAGACCATAGCCGTCGGCGGGTGGCAGTTCAACTTTTTTCTCGTCACCCACGTGTAGCCCGGATAGCTGCTGCTCAAGACCAGGCAGGATGTTCTCCGAACCGTGCAGGTATTCCAGCGGGTCGTCCGCCTCGGAGAAGTCGATAACCTCACCATTCGAGAGCTTTAGTGTATAAGCCAGACTAACTACGGCTCCATCTTTTACTTCGTCTACCATTACGCCTTTTCCTTTCTGTGGGCGTTTTGACCCCAAAACCGGATGATTATACCTCATCCTAGATAATTCATAGGTACGAATTGTGCAAAACGGATGCCTTTATTCCGGAAGCTGGTTGGGTGGCATAATGGGCGGCGGCGAAGAAAGCAGATGCGAGCGCAAAGCAGCCGTTTCGCCAAATCCCGGACGCCATTCGTCAGCCAGTGCCCCGGCAACGCGCGTCAGTTCCAGACCACCGAGATTGCGGGCAATAATTTCCACCATCTCTGGACGCACCCAGGCGACTGAATCTACCTGCACCGCGACGGCCCCTGCCTCCAGATAATCCCGCGCATCGTCTGGGTTGTGAATACCGCCACAACCGATCACCGGAATTTTGACATGCTGCACAATCTGCCCGACAGCGCGTAAACCCAGCGCTTTGAGCCACGGCCCGTAGACTCGCCCACCGACAAGTTGTCCAGTCAACGGATCGCGGGCCGTGCCGCGCGGCGGCGCAGCGACCACTAGTGCATCGGCTCCAGCCTCTTCTGAGGCGGCAGCAACATGAGCAGCATAATATAGCGGTAAGCGTGCCATCAGCGGCAAAGTGGTATTTTGTCTCGCCGCGCCGATCATGAGTCGGGCATCGCGGTGTGTGGATTGATCACTAAGGCCGATCTCGACACCAACGATGCCATCGTTCATATCGAGCACCTGCACACATTTGCCCACTTCGTCGGGCGACGTGGCGACCACATGGACGATGATCGGCGCGGCGCTGTTCTGCCATTTTGCGGCGTAGTTCCGGTAAACGCTGTGCATTCCGGGATTGGGCAATCCGGTATGGACGAGCACGCCGCTGTCAAGCGAAACGACGCGAGTCCCTGACGCAGCACGGCGGGGCTTCCAGGTGACAGGATTCGTCACGATTGCGCCCAGCTTGCTGAGATCGATCAGCCGGGCATATTCTCCTGAGAAGCCGAAGATACCTGCCGCACCAATCACCGGATTGACGACTTGAAGGGGCTGTTTGCCCGCCGTGATCTCGATCATTCACCCGCCTCCTTCACAATTTCCGTCACTGCCAATAGATCGAAGGCTGGCCCTTCGAGACATGCGGGCAATTCATCTTTGCCGCAGCGAATGACACATGCCTGACACGCTCCAACGCCGCATGGCATCGGTGGTTGGAACAATCCGTAAGCGTAATCGGCTGGTACTTCGATCCGTTCTTGCCGGAGGGATTGAAGTAGACGAGCATAGTAACGCAAGTCGAATTGAGGTGGCGCGACGGCTACAATCTGCTCAGCCCAATGAAGCGATTGTGGTTGGTTAGGCCAATTGCCCTCGTCGTCACCGCGTATGATTTCAATCTCCTGTGGCAAAGCATCAAGTGGATAATGGAGGGCCGCACCAAACAACGCCAAGGCAACGGATTGGCCGCCTCTCAGAGCGGTTTCAGCCAATAGCAGCAGTGACACTGGCGATGCTTCGTAGGCGATGAGCAGCAGCGAACGGGCAGTGGCTCGGAGCGGGATCGGTTTGCCAATTGGACCAAGGAGATTAACTACGTCGCCGGGCGCAAAACTTTCTATTGCAGATCGCTCGACAATTACAGATGATCCCTCGCAGTGGACCGGAATCCAGGGTTCGCGCAGATAGGGGTCCAATGATTCGGTCAGGCGGGCCAGAAAAAACTGACCTGCGCTAATATTCTGATGGGGTTTATCAACGGCGACATCGATCCGCTGAATGGTGGCAGAAACACGCCGGACGCGCTCGATTATGGCCTGGGCCTGGTGCATAAAATGCTAGCTTCTTTCTGAACGGGTTTCATAAACTAGCTGGTTATAGTTGGGATTATATAGTTCCCGATCCACTTTACCCAACTCAATGAGCCAGATACCGCGTTGAATAACTTCTGGTCAGCGGTCCAGAATTCACAGCTTAATCGTTCTGCAACAGCTAAATATTGTGTATCATAAGCAGTAGGTCTATTTAATTGCGTCGCGAATTCATAACTCCGCTTGAGTAAAGCGTCATCTATCAAGAAATCTAATCCCCGCATTGCCGCTAGCAGACTGTTTTGTGCGATAAGTGCCTCTCCCGCAGAGATCAAACCGCGATAGACATTTTTTCGTAGAACGGCGATGATTTCATAGCGAAATAATGTTGGTACAGCAACTTGAATATCTTCGTCTATCCAATAGTTAATAATTGTATCAGCTTGTTGGCTCTGGGATTCGTTCAAAACTGTAGCCAGAAAAATACCTGAATCTGCGACGACCCATGAGGTCATTCTGACTCTTCTTCACGCAGTTCGTCTAGCATGGCTTGTGAATTGAAATGGTTTTCGCCGTACTTCTCACGTAATTCACGGCGGAGTGCCTGTGCTTCGACTAACCATTGAGATAGGTGTAACGAGCGCTCACTCCTTGCAGTTGGCAATTTGCGTGCGAATTCCAGCACAGCCTGTTGCTGCTCTTCATCAAGTTTACTGATCTGGTTTAGAAGTTCTTGCGTTACATTTGACATCTTGGCTTCTCCATTACAATTCTACAGCAAATTTATTGAGCCTTGAACACGAGTCGCAGGCGCGTTTCCAGCTCGGACAGCATAGCCGCAGTTGCTCCCCACACTTTATCTTGTCCAGCACGATAAAATGGAAATGTCCATGTGCCGCCGTCTTCCCGTTGCCGCTGATCTTGTCCTTTGGCTTGCTCATCGAAAAGGAGCGTCAACGGCACCTCGATAATTTCGACAACTTCGATGGGATCGGGTGTAAACGAAGGGCGATGTGGCAAGTAGCCGACAAATGGATGTATCTCGAAATCGCTTGGCGGCACGTAGATTGGGGTAAGCGATCCAAGAATTTCAATCGGATCGGACACGCCAAATTCCTCTCGCGTTTCGCGGAGCGCATTCTGTTCAAACGTTTCATCACCCTCGCGGCTGCCACCCGGCAAACTGATTTGTCCGCTGTGAACCCCTTCGTAATCGGGTCGGCGCATCAAGGGGAAGGTCAATGTGTCATCTACTGGATAGAGTAGCACCAAGACCGCCGCCAAACGTGGTTGACCGGATGAAGTCTGACGGCGAATGGGTCGGGGCCTGGGAGCCATACGCAATTGCGCTGACATCGAATCGAAGCCGGGTACGGCAAGCGCTCGCCTAACATCGTCAAGCGTAATGGTAGGGATTGCGCCCAGTCCTGTTTGAATAGAGTCAGGCATACCAGGCGCGGCGCTTACGCAACGAAACGCCGGGATCAGTCTCGTCGCGGCGGTTAGGACGGACGCGGCCATGCTCATCGATATGCAGCGATCCTGAGCGCTGCAAGCGGGCGAATTCCTCCGGAGAAATATCTGGTGCTTCTTCGCCACCCAGCCGGTCAATGCGCTCTTTCAGGTTATCTTCAGGCGGCTGCGGGGCAGTATTTTCCGCAGGGGTATTCGGTGTGTTTTGAGTTGGGTCGGATTGCATCGTGTCATTTCCTTGTCTATAAGAACCTCACCCCCTGACCCCTCTCCGCGAACAGGAGAGGGGGGATCGGAAGGCTAGATATTCTCGTTACTGGTTACCTATATGTTGGTCTGCTTGGTCCTGTTCTACGAGGAGGTCGGAAGCAAGTTCATCGAGCGAAAGTGCGGCACGGGCATGTTGATCGCCGCAGACAAGACAGTGCGGATTGCGCGGAATGTCGATCCATTGTGCGCTGTAAGGCGGTGTGATCACACCCTCAAATATTTCCATTTCGACATTGGCAAGGATGACAGTATTGGCTGGATAAGTACGATGTATCGGTTGCCCAACGAGCAGTTCATTCAGTGCGATATCGGCATGTGTGGCCGCGATACGGACCACATGCAGCCACAGCCCCGGCTCAGCGGCAATCGTGCCATCCGGGCCGATCATACCATAATCCAGATTGGTATCGCCCGGCACAGCATCGGCAATACCCTCGCGCAGTTGTTCCGCCCAACAAGCATAGCATGGGCTGTCGAGTGTAGGACGGATTACTACTACGTCGCCGCCTTCACCGCGTTCGTAGACTCCCGCATATACAGCCGTCAGGTTGCGCGCACGTGCTGCAACGTTGATATCATACTTTGACGGTTCCCCATCCACACCGGAGATCACGAGATCTACGCCATCGAGTTTATCCAGGTGATCGGCAAGACGGCCTACCACTGCATCGACCTGCGCCGATGGGTTACGTTGGCGGATAAGATCGGCAACTGCATCGACTTTGGGCTTGCCGAGGTACCGCCGATCCGCGACATGGCGAACTACGTTGGTTTGTTCAATCGTATCGTCATCAATGAGCACGAAATGTCCGACACCGCTCATTGCCAGCGTTTGCGCGACAAATCCACCGCCCGATCCAAGTCCAATTATTGCGACAGACCTGGTGGCTAGCTGTGCGAGAGCATCATGGCCCAGATAGCGCTCAACACGATCCCATTCGCTCACTTGACAGCGCTCCCTTCAGCTAGCTTTGCTTCCACGTCACGGACCAGATCAAGAATCGTATGGTCTGCGTTCCAGGTCCACCCCGGATAAATGTCTTTCGACAATGGCTCGGACTGCTTCCAGATCGTCGTGAAGAGATCAGCATCTTCGGGCACATCCTTCATAACCGACATCGGCGCAGTGCGAATCGCCGGCATCGTTGCTGGATAATCCGCCGGAGTAATGACAATCAGCACTTTAGGTCCGCCACGGCGAGCCAATGTCAGGCAAATTTCCAATGGCGGCTGTGTGTCGGCATTGTACTGTTCCACTGAAACGGCATAAGCCTGTGTACTCAAAGCATCTATCTCGCGGCGCATACGCTCGGGTTGCGTCAGATGCCAACCTAGCACGGGCAAAGTTGGTAACAGCCGATCAGCAACCACCGTCGGAGTCAGGCGGACAAAGCGATGGGTGTGTTGGCTCATATACCAAGCGTCGAGGCGTACCACCAACTCACTATCTATCGGTACGCGAATCGGCTGCGGCAGGTTGCTTAATGGATCTCCGGGTTCCGACGCTGCAAAGGCCTGATCGCGTCCACGATCCCAAACCGTCGCCAATATTGCCAATAGCTGAGGTGATCCTTCCGCATCATCGAAAATATGGTTGCGGGCGGTGTCGGAATCGCCCCAGGATGGCTCGATTAATGTGCCGGGGTGCTTATGCCAATCCCCCAAGTGCGCCAATGGAGTATCCCATTTTGCGCCGATAGCATTGCCGTACGATCCACGCCGAAGTTTGCGATATTCATTCCAGTTATCGAACCACCAGTTGAAGATATCACCCTGCAAATCGTCGCCTTGCTCAAAATAGGCACCGCGGCGGATTGCACTTTCGTCGGGTGCAATCGTTTCTAATACATAGAGGTCCGGCTCGGAGCGCCCTAGCCCTTTGATGGCAAATCCAACCAGTGACTCGCCTGTCTCGGTGTCGTAGACCAGCGCATTACGGACCATCTTATCGACGACCCGCTGAGCAATAGTCAGCCGAGGAAGGCTAGCCTGTGCTACCCGGATCGTGTAAAAAGCGTTCATCAGCACTCGGCCCTTCCTCCAAAGAATACGTCTAGCGTCGCTCATCGGGTTTGGCTACCCGCTCTTCCTGTCCGGGCCATTCGCCCGTCTTGCGCCATGTGTAGTAGGTAACTGCGGTAGAAGTTCCCGGATTCCAGCCATAGCCCGCGCCATCCTTCGGGTTGAACAGGCAAAGTTGACCATCCTCGTATTGATGTTTTTCACTGTAAATGCGCGGCTGCTGTACATAAGCTTCCGCCGCGCGCTCAGGATAATCATTTGGATACAGAATTTTGAGGATGTGTTCGCGCTGCGGAATGCCGTGCAAATTGATCTCAATCGTGCCAAGCCAATACAACGGCGCGCTCCATTGCGGCACAATTAAGCGGAACGTGCTGCCAAAAGCCGCACGCATCGCCTCAACCTCAATCCTTAACCGTGGCGACACGGCTTGCCGCGTCCCCCACCATGCAGGCATTCTCTCCTCCTGTTAACGTTTTGCGTTCATGACCATCGGCGTGTCTTCAGCCTGGTCTGCTAACAATTCGTCAAGTGATACAGGATCATCGACGTTTTGATTGATGGCTGGCTGCATCAGTTCATCGATCTCGCCATCGCCGTTAAAGTGAGCGCGGACTTGACCGCCGATCTGCAACCAATGAAATTCGTGGACCGCAAACGGGGCGTTGTCGCCTATACAAAGCTGCAATGACCATGTACCGTCCATCTGTTGATCTGTTAGCGGCAGCCATGTCTTGGGTATGATGGGATTCTGACCGCGCTTGACCGTGTAGCGCGAACGAGATGTGTAACGGAGCTTACCGGATCCATCCACCAGATTGAAGCGGATAACGCCGTCGCTGCCTGCATCCGGTAGATGCGGGGCGTTGAGTACAATGAACGGACGAATATGAGTCGCGTCCGTTGGAACGTCACTTAGTCGGCAGAGTTTGGGTTCGTTTGAACCTTCGTAGACGAGCAAGCCAATATCCGCAAGCTGAACATCGGGATTATCGTCGGGACGATAACCTGCACGATATAAGGCCCTGTCCGCCGCTTCGTTGCGATTGGATTCTTCAAACTGGTGTTTAGGTCTAAATTGGTGTTCCTGTGGGTACTGTTGCCTTGCCTGGCGTGGAGGGACGCCCAAGATACCGCTGAGCATCCGCTGTAGTGGATAATTAATATCGGCTCCGAACATGACCAGTGAGGCAACCACGACAATCACAATAAGCACCAACAAGGGCAGAAAGGTTTCAATGATATTTAGCAGAAATGGCCCAATTACAAACAACAAAGCGAACACAACTAAGATCGGAACAAGTGGGCTACCACTATGATTTCTACGGTACATACCTCAACTCTCCGAATTCAACGGCGGCTAGCGCTGCCCTGCTGAGGGCGTTCACGTAAGAGGTCTTCCAGGCTGACGGGTGCGTCGTTGTCAACCATGTCGCTCATCTCGGCCTCGCCTTCGTTACTGAATTGCCGCCGTCTATCTTCTGTGGATGGCGTTACAGTAAAGCTATGGATACCCGCCAGGGAACCATCAACCGTAATACGTAAGTCCCAAACTCCGGATCGCACGTTCTCGCCACTTACTTGCTGAAGCGGTAACTGCCTGTCGCATACAATGAGGTTAATGCCGTCACGAATCCACTGTTCGCAATGACGGCTGAAGCGCTGCCGTCCAGCCTGATCGAAGATGTCAAACTCAACAATCGCCAGACGATTGCTGTGGTCGGCAGCCGCGTAGATCGCTGCATAAGGCTGGATTGCATCATCGTCAAGTGAGACGACTTGTGCCAGATGGCGGTTCCATTGCCCATCGCGGCGGCGTTCGTTGATGATCATGCCAATATCGGTCAGGGCTGCATCATGGGCAAAGTTAGGACGGTTCCGTGCTCGTTGGGTTGCCTGACGGGCAGCAGGAGTCATCCGTATCGCGCTACTGATTCGCGGCATGGACAGGTTCACTTTTGGCAGGGCAAACCTTGCCAATGAAGCTAAGGCAAGGAGCAAATAACCCGCGACTAGCACGAATGCTAACTGAGCGCTGATGCCCGTTGCCGTTCCAAGTGCTCCCGCCAGTACAACCAGCGCCACGGCAAATCCAAGCATTAATAGCCAGATATAGGTTCCCCTACGGCTTCGACTCATCTCACGCTCTCCGGTGATCTATTGTTCCCATATTCACGAGAACTGCTTTATTATACGTCCGGTTCAGACCTGTCGCGTATCCACAATTCTGACATCATGCTGACGGTCTACCTTAATTATCTCACAAATAGGCGATCTCAGTCACTGTATACGTATAGCATACGAAAACGATGCAGATGAGAGCAGACCAAGCACCTTCTTACCAAACCATCTCAAAGTATCATTGAATATTGACAAAAGATGAAGTACACATAAACTAATTGTAGGCTGTGTATTGATTGTTAATATTCCCTAGGATTCCGGGAAGTTTTTAACAATGTTTTTTTCGTTCGATTTTTAGAAGGCCCTTTATAGAGGTCATCGTTGCCGAAGGCCGCTAGACAGGAAGGGGATAAACGCGTCGCTAACGTCCGCATCTCGTGGACGGTAATATCATAGGAGTAATCATTATGCTTTATATTCCGCATCAAGAGGGCCAGGGATTGGTCGAATACGCACTCATACTGGTTCTCGTGGCCGTCGTCGTCATTGTCATTCTCGCCATACTTGGCCCAGCAATTGGCAACATCTTTTCGAATATCGTCAGCCTCTTGTAAGGATTACCCAGGAAGGAGTTTCCAATACTTTATCTGCCCAAAGCGGCAGGTCAAGGTCTGGTGGAATATGCGCTTATCCTTGTATTAGTTGCCGTCGTCGTCATCGTCATTCTCGCCGTACTTGGCCCGTCAATTGGCAACATCTTTTCGAATATCGTTCGAAATCTATAAGCAATTATCATGTCCAAAGCTACAACAGGCGCTCTACGAAATCGTAAGCGCCTGTTCGTTTAACAGGTTTCCATTTTGTCTCCGCGTTACAACCTCAACAGGGATCGCCCGATGAATTAGCACCGATCACCTGTACACGACGCCTGAAATGTGCTCAGTGGCGGAAATGACGCACACCCGTGAACACCAGAGCTACGTTCGCTGCATCAGCCGCCGCGATAATCTGGTCATCGCGGATCGAGCCGCCGGGCGAGACAATTGCCGTTATTCCTGCTGCGATACCGACCTCGGCTCCATCCGGGAATGGGAAAAAGGCGTCCGAGGCCATGACAGCACCCTTAGCCCGCTCACCGGCTTTTTCTACGGCGAGACGGGCTGCGTCGACACGGCTCGGCAGTCCGCCACCAATGCCTACGGTTGCATCTTTGACTCCAAGAACAATCGCATTCGATTTGACGAACTGACAGGCCTTCCAGACAAAATGAAGGGCTTCGAGTTCTTCAGAGGTGGGTTGGCGTTTGCTGACAACCTTCCACTGTGTTTCCGCCGGATCGCCCTTGTCCAGACTCTGGATGAGCAGGCCACCGCGTACGCTGCGATATTCAACCATACTCTCCGTTACTGTCGCATCCATTTGAAGCAGGCGGCAGTTCTTGCGCTTTTCGGTTAGAGACTTTTGAGCCTCATTGGTAAACCCAGGGGCGGCAATCGCCTCTATAAAAAGATCGCCGAGCGCGTTCACGAAGGCCTGATCGATCTCGCGGTTCACTGCGATCACGCCACCATAGGCCGATACCGGGTCAGAGACCAGCGCCTGGGGGAACGCCTGGGCCAAACTGGGTCCGCTGGCGATGCCACACGGCGTAAGATGCTTGACGATGACCACGGTAGGAGCATCGAAGAGGCCAACGGTGCGCCAGGCTGCATCGAGGTCAAGAATGTTGTTGTAGGAAAGTGATTTCCCACCGAGTACCTGCCCACCCAGGACTTTGCTATCTCCGGGCACAGCATATAATGCTCCCTTCTGGTGCGGATTCTCTCCGTAGCGCAGTTCCTCGACCTTGCACACGCTCAGCGAGAAGATTTCAGGGAGCGACTCGGCTGACGGCTGTGTCTCTCCCGCTAAATATCCGTAGATTGCAGCATCATAGTCGCGGGTTAATTGGAAGGCTTTGATTGCCAATTTACGGCGCATTTCAAGGTCAATCTCGACGCCTGCACGCAGCTTAGCAATGACTGAAGCGTAATCGGCGGGATCGCAGAGCACGACGACACGTGAGAAATTCTTGGCAGCGGCACGGATCAGCGTCACACCGCCGATATCGATTTGTTCAATCGCGTCTTCCAGGGTCGCACCCTCTTTAGCAATGGTTTCCCTGAAGGGATAGAGGTTGCAGACCACCATCGAGATCGGGGCATAACCGAATTCCTGCAACGCACGCATATCTTCCTCGGTGTCGCGGGCGAGAATGCCGCCGTGAATAGCAGGATGCAGCGTTTTGACACGTCCCCCCAACATTTCCGGGTGATTTGTTACCCGTTCAATGGCGGTCACAAAGAGGCCCGAATTCGCCAGCGCCTTGGCTGTGCCACCGCTAGCAACCAGGTCCCAACCTAATACTGAGAGCGATTGTCCTAACTCTGTCAATCCAGTCTTATCGTGAACGCTCAAAAGCGCTCGCCCTGGAGCACCAATACCCATATCGTTTCCTGTTAACCTTCACTTAATGAGATATACCTAAAGTGTACCGCGCTGCGTTCGGCTTAGGCCAAAAACGGCTTCGGGACGCTAACAAGAATTTGACCATATCTGTTCAAATAACCTGGCTAACTCGGTAATTGCTTCGTTCTGTCTTCAAGTAATTTTAGAATTCTAGAGTGCCGTTCATCGATCCCATGAATTTCAGCAGCGAGAGTATGAATAGCCATGAGTGTTTCGTGATCGCTTTCAGCGCGTGCGTCACTGGCTGCTGCTTGCACATTTTGGCCGACGATGATGATGGGCAGCAACACCAACTGTAAGAACGTCTGCGCGATCCAGGCAACAATGACAATCGGACTACCCGAACTGATAGCGGCAGGAAACGAAATGAGGGCAAGCAAGGCGAACGCGTAAGCGCACCACATGGAGCCAACGGCTTTAGTAATTGATACTGCAACGCGGGCGTTAAACCGTCCAATTGGATTGTCACCATGAACTGCCTTTTGACCGTGTTCGTTTAAGACCAACTTTGGCGAGTGAGATTTTGATTGGGCGATGGCTGAATCGTTTGACATAGTTTTTTCTCCTTTGTACAAAGGAGTAACTATACTCACGAACAGTGAATTGGGGTTTAACACTTGTATCGAAACAGGATGTAATGCTCTTTGCCACAGAGACCAGCGCACTGCGCCCTCTCGTCTCGCTCGATCTAGCGACATGCGCGGCGGCGCGGCCCTTGCTACTGGTGTTTGTCTTTCGCCCTACCATAAAAGCGGCCTTCTTTCCGCTCAGGTATATTGTCGATGTAATTAACCGTTTGTGAGGGGACATTGCCAATATAACTCAATCGTCATTCTATCTTGTGCGAAAGTGGCTCACCATTGTAATGCTGCACTGCCGCCTGAATCTCGGCGGCCAATGCCCGCGCGCGCTGTGGAGCATCGCCTACATAATCCGCTGCGTTGAGTAATTGCCGGATGCGCTCGCCCGGGATATAGGCCGTCAACACGGGATCGGCACTTAATTTATCCACAAGCGGATTAGGTCTGTTTTCGCGGACAGCCTCCCAGGCGACCATGCTGTGATCGCGCAGCACGCCGTGCATTTTTTGACGGTCTGCGCCAGCTTTGACCAATTCCATGAGGAGCCGTTCAGTGGCAGCAAACGTGCCATAACGCTCAAGATTGCGGGCCGTCGCTGACGTATCAATGACCAGATCGCTCACGAGGCCCGTGGCTACACTGAGCATTTCGTCGAGGGCCAGGAGTAAAACGGGTAAAACTTCACGACGGTTCGCGGAATCGTCAAGGGTACGTTCAAGCAATGAATGGCTGGCATTGTCCCACGTCACACCAATCAGGTGCGAGACGAGTCGTCCCAGGCTATCGACCTTTTCGGCATTGATCGGATTGCGCTTAAACGGCATGGCAGATGATCCGACCTGTCCTGCGGCAAATCCCTCCGACCACTCGCCAATAGATGGCGATTGCAGCACGCGCAGATCGAAGGCAAACTTGTACAGGCTGCTTGCCAGCGACGCCAGCGCTGCGGCGATCAGCCAATCCTGTTTGCGCGGATAGGTTTGTCCGCTCACTGCGAATGCCTCTAAATCGAGTGCCGACATAACCTGTGCCTCAAGGTTAGCCGGAGTGGCGTCATAACCATTGAGCAACTGCATATAGGACGCTGAGGTTCCGACAGCCCCTTTGATGCCCTTGCCGCGAATGTTAGCCCGTACGCGCTCCAATTCGCGCAGATCGATCAGCAGGTCTTGCCCATACTGTGCCAGACGGTAACCAACGGTAGTTGGTTCGGCAGGTTGCAGGTGGGTGAAAGCCATTGCCGGGGTGGCGGCCCACTGCTCAATTTTTTGCGCAAGCGTTGCCAGCAATATCCGCAAACTCTGAATTATCAGATCAAGCGATTCGCGCAGCCGGAGCGCATCGGCGTTGTCCTCGATATCCATGCTGGTCGCGCCCAGGTGAATGATCCCGCCGCCGACTGGACTCTGCGAGGCAAACACATGCACTTCTGCCATCAGGTCGTGGCGCAAGATACGTTCGGCTTCATGAGCGGCGGCAATATCGATCTCACCCACGTGACTACGCAAATCGGCGGCTTGCTCAGGCTTCACCAGACCAATCTCTGCCTGTGCCTCTGCCAGTGCGACCCAGATGCGCCGCCATGTGAGCCGTTTATGAACTTCACTCCAAATATGGCGCATAGACTCCGAGCCATAACGCCAGCTAAACGGCGAGAGAAACGTCTCGAATGAGAATGAATCGGGCAAAATCACCTCATGGGATAGTAAAAACGGGATCGTGAAAATAGGCGGCAGGCATTGTACCGCATGGTGAAGATCGATACATCCCGGAACCTCAATCACATACGCGGTGTATAAATATGTCGGCGTGAAGCCTGGTGGAAAGGTTCATGTGAGCGATAGGGAGCTAATCCGTAAAGCAAGGCAAGGCGATGAGACTGCCTGCGAGGAGCTGGTTCAGCGCTATCAGGAGGCCGCCTTTCGCCTTGCCTATTTGCTGCTCGGTGATCCTCACGAGGCGGAGGACGCGGTACAAGAAGCCTTCATCCAGTTCTTTCGCACGTTAGAACGGTTTGATGCTGCGCTGCCTGTACGACCCTGGCTGCTCCGAATCACGACGAACCAGGCCCATAATCGCCATCGAGCAGCCAGCCGTTATGTGAATGCCTTGAGACGACTCCTGCCCAACACGTTAGCAGAGATGACAACACCACATGATCATGCCGAGCAAGCCTGGACGGAACAAACGCTCTGGCAGGCGATAAGGCAGTTGGAGATAGCTGACCAGGAGGTTATCTATTTACGCTATTACCTGGCGCTCTCCGAAGAGGAGATGGCTCAAACGCTGCACGTTGCACCCGGTACGGTCAAATCTCGTCTGCATAGAGCGTTAGCGCGATTGCGTGCCCTAACACGCAAGGATTTCCCGGCGCTTTGGGAGGCGCGTGACCAATGAACCAGGGAAATCCGACTCAACCATTCAACGACTCAGAAATGCTGGATACGTTGCTCAACAGAGACGCCGAGAGCTTCCAGTATCCACCGACGCCGAATATGGCGGCTCACACGCCCTGGCGAACGCAACTAGTACGCCGGGTCCCGATATCCCGTCGTTTGCTGTGGGCCACTATCCTGCTTGTGGCGTTGCTAGGAGGGCTCCTGGCAGTCCCGCAAGTAAGGGCCGCCATTCTTGAGATTCTACACATTGGCAATATCAGTATCATTCCGGCGACGATGACCCCTCAGCCCACAGCCAATAATGCAGCTTCACCATTCCCCTCGCCGACCCCTTTGGTATCGATACTTGATCTGGCGGGGGCAACGACTTTAAAAGAGGCGGAAGTCGCTTTGAATGCGCCGATACGACTGCCAGCCTATCCAGCTTCATTGGGCCGACCTGATAAGGTGTTTGTACAGGGATTTGGCAGCCCGGTCATTATTCTTGTCTGGACAGACAAGACGCATCCTGAGCAAGCACAAATGAGCCTGTACATTCTTGGTCCCAATGTATATGCCGACAAATTTAGCCCTCAGATTATTCAGCAAACGACGGTCAATGGACATCCTGCTGTGTGGGCGCAAGGTGACCATGCGGTTCAGATCAAGAGCGGTCAAGGACCGGATTACATCTTCACGCACCTTGTAAACGGCAATGTGCTGATCTGGAGCGAAGACAAACTTTCGTACCGGTTGGAAACAGAATTGCCGGTGGAAGAAGCAGTCAAAGTCGCTGAATCGCTGCGATAGGTAAGGGAACTAACTGTCGCTGAACGGTGTAGGACTCCCAAAATCTTATAATTCACAGGGGAGATGTTATGTTCACTTTACGACACTTTCACGCCCACAAAGTGCGGCTATGGCTGATTACTGTAGGGCTGCTTACTCTAATTAATGCTTTCACCCCGACTCAATACATCCATGCAAAGGAACTTATAGGGGCGGGATCGCCCGTATGGTCGCCCAGTGGGAGACAAATCGCCTACACAATTTATCAGAATCAGCAGTCGGATTTGTACACGATTGATGTTGACGGTTCTACGCCTATCAAGTTAGCAGATAATGCGGGTCAGCCAAAATGGTCGCCGGATGGCAAACGGATTGTTTACACCAGTTACGATAGCAATACAGGCACAATCAATCTCGTTGACGTTTCGAGCAGGGCGATTACGAAACTGAGCACGGGCTTTTCCCCGAATTGGTCCCCAGACGGAAAACAGCTTCTTTATGTCGCCGACGACGGACTTTTCATCGCCAACGCCGATGGCTCAACGCCGGGAAAAATGATCGTGGACCGCGCTCTTAGGGTGTGGGATGCGGCGTGGTCGCCCGATGGCAAACGAATTGCTCTCGCATCGCAAGGCAAAACTGACAATTCATCCATTTTATCTATCATCAATTCGGACGGTTCGGGACTCAATAAGATCAGCGAGAGTACGGACGAGGTTTCTTTGTCGTGGTCGCCGGATGGCAGTCAATTGATATTTGTTGGGGATTGCGGCGAACAATCGCATGGCAATATCTGCATCGTAAATGCAGACGGGACCAATCCCAGGTCATTGCTTCATTCTCGCAGTGCGGTCCAACCGATTTGGTCACCAGATGGCAAGCAAATTTTGTTTACCAACGGCAACCTGTACCTGATGAATGCTGATGGCACTAATCAGCACCAACTGACCGGGCACAAGGCGCAAACCGAAGATCGCGAAGCTTGCTGGTCGCCCGATGGCAAACACATTCTATTTACTCGGATGCACTTTCCAAGTTCTACGGGTGGTGAGCCTTATATCGTCTACTTTGAGGTGTATATGATGAGCGTGGATGGATCGCACATGCGCCGCCTACCCGATGGGCTGGCAATATTCTAAGCGATTGACCCGCCTATTCGTCTCGCTTACGCGACCGCGTGATGCGCAGCAGTTCTTCAAGGAAGATATTGAGTGTAAGCGCGTAAGCATCGACGTATTCCTGGACCACTTGCTGTGCCAACGCCTGTCTCTTGGCTGCGAATAACGCGGCGACGTGGGGACGGGCATCACGCAGTGAGACGTGCATCACGCCACTGGAGTCGGTCATGATGCCCCAGGCCAGCACTTTTTTCTCGTTGTCGTCCTTTGCCGTATTGAAGCGGCGCAGAGATGAAGTTGGAGACACCTGCCCAACGTTGCTAAAGACTTCTTGACCTTTGACGATATCGTTCACGACATCGAACGTTCCTGGCAGACTGTCAAGCATCCGCTGAACTGAGGCGGGCAAGCCTGCCAGCAGCTTGATCGAAGCAGTACTAATGCTCTCACCCTTCAGCGAGACATCCTTATAGCGCGAAAGCACCTGACCAAAAGCCTGCAAAGTCGAGAGGTAATTGCGTCGCGTTTCAACGAAGGTACGCGAAGCGAGTGGCCTGGAAAGCATATTCGCCGCTTCAAGCGTTTCCCAGGCAGCCAGCGCGTTGCGATGCTGCATCAGAAGGTTGCTGAATGGACTGCGGAAAGTCGTTGGATAAATGCGCTCACGCGGATTGACGCAGTTCGCATCCATAGGAATGAGCAGCGAAGGATTCATCTGGCTGTTCTCATCCAATATTTGCAGGGCCAACATGCCTGCTGTTGACTGTTTGCCGTCCTCGCTTGCCGAAAGCTGTTGCAGCGCCTGCACCAGACTCGTGGATGGCTGATAGATCTGCCCGAAAATCGCGCGGTACAGAATCAGCACATCATTTACCGTGAGCAGCAATTTCCCGTTACGTCTGCGTAGGTTGTCGCGTACTAGCTGAATCAGATTGAGATCAACCAGCGTTGTCTCAGCGCTCACCTCAAACGAAAGGCGTGATTTGCGGGCCGCAGCCGCTAAGCCGGATGGTGCTTCGAGGTCCAAACACGTGACCGCCGGGTATTCCGTGATCTTCGGGACGGCACCCAATTGTCGGGCAAAGGCACTCGACAGCCCGGTCAAAATCTCGGCAACCGCCATACCCCACGGGCCATCAAAAAAGATATGGGACAGATCGAAAACTGTGCTTTCGGAGGCCCTGAAAACTGTCAGTGCATGGTCGCCGACGCCGCGCCTGCCGCTGCGAATATCCATCAGTGGCTGGTCGGATGGAGCCGCATCCCAGTTCAGGACTATCGGTGCATGACGCAGCCGTTCCAGTTCAGTTTTTGTGTACTCAGGAAGCTGTTTGCGCAACGCTGTCTGCTCGCGGCGATGTACAGTCGCCAGTATCTTGTCCAGATTCGCAGGCGGCAAGTCCGATTTGTTGCGTAGTATTGCCGCAGCGAGAATACGCGCCTGATCAATTGAGTTCAGTTTGGCAAGATCGATGACATAGTAGCGACCTGCTGAAATAACCGCGATTGACAGGTAATCGCGGGAGAGGGACACGCGCTGATCGCTGTGCTCAGTGGGTTGCAAAGCCGCCAGGATAGACATCTGGCGCTGATACGCCGCGAGGTCTCGTGCGCGCTGCTCAACAGCCTGTTTGTCATTCCACGAATCCTCGATGCGCTTGCGTCCGCGGGGATTGGCATCCGCCAGGATACCGCTGCAAAAAGCCTCGAATGATGCGCGTCGGTACTCTGCAAAGCCGACATCGGAGCCAGGCGGCACGGCATAAGGCCGCGACTTCTGCCACCGCCGAATTACTGACGAATCGGCTAGCATGGACGAGATATGCTGTAACCGGACATGCTCTGTCCATTCGTTGGCAAGCAGTTCATCATAATGGTTTAGCAGCCAGGCGCAGGCCATAAGCCAGCACGCCAGTTCATCGGCGGCGCTGAGGTCTATTTGTTCACGTTCCAAAATGCGCTGAAAGCCCACGGTTTCGCAGGTGTGGCGTCCGCTGTCCTCGCGCAGCCCGAATTCGACGTAAAACTGCCAGGTTCCTTCCGGGAAAGATGCTTCGATATCTTTGCCTGCCAGCTTAAGCAACATCTGGTAGGCCGATAAGATGGTGGCCGGACCAACGAAAAATGTATTGAATACAGCCTTATCCATAAAGGTCTGCATTCCCTGCATCAACAAATTGAGGTTGCGGCGGGTTTCCTGGATCGGAACGGTTCGGCCCGGGAGATTGGCAAGCCTGGCAGCCACCATGCTGGGCACGTTGCCAGCAGGAACCACGCGAGCGACTTCTTCAACCAGTGCGGTGCGTTCGGGGAGGGAGAGATGGGTAAGCTGATCCGTCGTCTCAATCATGTTGGTCAAGCTCATGGCAGTCAAATGCTTTGCGTTGTCGTAATCGTGCGTGTTCACTGTCATGTTGACTCGCTGGCCTGAGCGACGGTTGGACTTTCAGTTTTGCATTATACTACGACCCAACACTTTTGATGTTGAGTATTATGCTAGGGCATCAATTCGCAGCATCACACACTATCATTCGCAATGGCAAAACCTGGACCAGTACGGATGAGATTGGCACGGCTACACGAAAAACACGTGCTGCCCGATTATTTCCGTGATCGCTGCTGAACGCCGAACACCCCGCGTGTACCTGCCATTCCGCCGATTGCCCGCTGCCAGCTATCTTTCTCATCGCCCATTACCTCGTGCATACGCTCGTGGCGATTCTTGTCGATAAACTCGGCCAAATCAGTACGGAGCCGCTCCCAGATAGTTTTCTGAATATCGACGACTTTTCGCATCACATCAGGCGTAAACGGCTGGCGCAAAGCCATGCGAAAATGGGGCAGACAGAATCCGTCGGGCGACGACTCATACGCTTGCAGCAGGCGAATGTCACTGAAGTATCGGCTGAAAACGTGAAGGTAATCTTGCTCAGAAGTGGTCAGCAGCTTACACACCATACAGGCTGAAGTCGGTTCCAACTGTTCTGCGAGCGTGGTGCCTTTGGCGGGAATAGGTTGTAGTGTTTTGATCACTTCATCTACGGTGGCCTGATACAGCGTGGCAATGCCAACTGCGCCGCCCTTGTAGTCGATAAGCTGCCAGGCATGTTCGTTGCATAAACCTCGACCTGTCCGAAAGCTCCGATGGCTGTCTGGCTCATTTACCCGTTCATAGAGCAATGAGTCCAACAGGCGGTCAGCATCGCGCCGCATCAGCGTGCAGACGGCGCAACCTGGCTCCGGAAATGTTTCGATCAGATCGTAATAAGATAGCGGAGTTACCATCAAAATTGCCTTTCGATGAAGATGTCTTTAGCAGGCAAATACCGTTATGTTGCCCAGTGCAAAATTTAGATTATGGTATCCTATACAAGCTGGAAGTAATCATATGAGGATTAACGGTGAAATACGCTAAACAAGCTGTTTATTTCTTCATTGCAACTTTATTTCTAATGGTCGGCATGGCCTGCAACATGAACCTATTCGCGTCGGCAGTTACATCAACTCCCACGGCGATAAACACAGTTCCGACCTTTCCACCAACAACTACGCAAGTCAGCGTACAGCCATCAGCCACACGACTGCCTCCCACTGCACCGCCAGTTACTCAGAACACCAGGCCGCAGATCAACACATCCAGCCCGACCCATATGCCAGTTGTTTTGCTCCTGACCACAGGCAATGGCATCCTCGGCGATATTTATGCGTGGGATATGGCATCACTGGCGCTTAAGCAATTGACCTCATGGGGTTATAATTTTGCTCCCCATATTTCGCCTGATGGTCAGTGGCTGGCTTATCTATCGGTTTCCAGGGCTGCGGTAACTGCAATGAAGCAGGGACAGGCCATGAACGCCGAGCGTCTTGCCAACATCTGGCTAATCAACCCCTATACGGAAGAGGCAGTCCGCGTTGCGGATCAACCGCAAAATGAAGCCGTTCAAAGCGGCAATCTAATCACCCGCACGGACCCTGTGTGGTCGCCGGATGGCACGTCTCTCGCATGGATTGACAGTGACATTCACGGCGAACGGTTGGCAATTTACACGCAAGCGTCCCAAGCCACCGCGATGTTTTCGCTCAATCTCCCGCCAGCGTGTTGCGAAGGGGGTTATCGAACGCTCTACTGGGGCCACTCCGGCATTGCCATTCTGGGCAACGAAGGAACCCCGCCCACACAGGTTAAACAGGTAGTCTATGTCTTCAGCCCCAAAGGTGTTCAATTGGCAAGGGCAGAATTAAGCGTCGATTTCTCCCCGCAATATGGCTGGATCACATACAACGGTCATGAATATCTCGGCGGTCCCACAAACGGCGAGTTAACGCTGGTGGACCCGTTCAATACCAGCCCGATTGTCGCGCAGGGCTATCCAGAAATGTACAGCCTGAGCGCATCGAATGAACTGTCTGTCCATCCGGCGAAAAATCCGGTTCTATGGACAATAACCCGGCAGGGAGAGACCCTTACCGACATCAACGATATTCAAAATCCGCAGAATATCAGTGTTGCCCCTGACGGGAAGGGCATTGTGTATAGCCAGGGGAATGATGCGGATGGCGGCAAATTATTCGCGTATCTCGCCAGTGGGCAGACCGTTCCGATCACGCCACAGATGCGTGTACTTGCTGTCACGTGGGGAGCAACAGCCTGGCGGATACACCCCTAATAAATGATGTGGTCCACATCTAACCCATAGGTGTGGTCCACTTAGTTCGATATTAGTCAATCGAATGTTCCGTTGCATCGGCTTCTTGTAACTCAGTATCCAGAATGCTGCCCAGGAAGACCTGATCACTGTCATCGTCAAAGCTGAAGATTTCAGCATAACGACCCCAGTTGATCGCCGTTTCAAGCTGGTGTGGCGCTTCCACTGGATTGAAATCAAGGGCCAACGCCGTCATGAACACATCTTTGTCGAGACGCTGTTCTTTAGCCACGGTCAGCATCTGGTCAATCCATTGGATGACGGGAATACGCCGAATCTGCGTGGCGAAGATATCTTTACGCTCCTGTATGTCAGCCTCTGCAAAGCGCTTGCCGAGCGGTGTTAGTGTCAAGTCACCAGCGTCAAGTGTCGCAAAGCCGAGCAGTTCAACCGCCTCGACGATAGGCAAGAGTTCATCCAATGGCAGGCCAATGATCGGAGCCAGCTTGTAAACATCGACCCGTCCACCTTCACTCTGTACCTGCTCCACCAATCCCGAAATCTGGCTAATTTCCGCGTGAGGCAGCGCCCGCATACTGCCGGACTGACCACCGAGTTCGGTTGCCTCATCCTGTGTTTTGCCAGTGATGAGCGCATATACGCTATCCACGATATTCAGGAACGCGCGATCCTTCTTCTGGCGCGGATGGGGCAGCAGCACCGGAATTTGTTGAACGATGTGGCCCGGTCCCTTGTCCATCACCACCAGTCGGTCCGCCATCGAGGCAGCTTCTTCGATGTTATGGCTGACCATGAGGATGGCTTTGGTCGGGATTGCGCCGCTGTTCCAGAGTTCCATTAACTCACCGCGCAGACTTTCGGCTGATAGCACATCCAGCGCCGAAAATGGCTCGTCGAGGCACAGCAGTTCCGGCTCGACAGCCATCGCCCGTGCAAAGCCGACCTTCTGGCGCATCCCACCCGATAGTTCACGAGGATAGGCCGCCTCAAAACCGTGCAGGCCGACGCGATCCAGCAAACTCAACGAGCGCTCGGTGCGGTCATGCCGCTGTACACCCAACGGTTCGAGCGCCGCCTCGACATTTTCCTGCACCGTGAGCCAGGGATAAAGCGCAAACGCCTGGAATACGATTGTTGTATGTGGATTGACGCCTCGCAGCGGCTGCCCACGATACAGAACATCGCCAGTCGACGCGCCGGTTAACCCGGCTATAATGCGTAGGAGCGTCGATTTGCCGCAGCCAGAAGGGCCAAGCAATGCGACAAACTCGCCTTCACGGATCGTCAAATTGATGCCACGCAGCGCCTCGACCTGCTTGTTGCCGCGCCCAAAATTCTTGCCAACATTTTTCAGGTTGACCAGTTCAGTCCCAAGTGTCTTGAATCCATTCAGTGCCATGTGTTTACTCCATTCTGTATTTTTCTTCAGCCAACCGATACAGACGACGCCAGAAATAGCGATTCAGGCAGATCACGATGAGGATCATGGTCAGTGTGGAGGCAGCCAACAGGGCAAAGTTGCCGGATGCCGTCGCCTCACTGATGATCGACCCAAGGCCCGTCACGCTATAGGTTTTTGAATTAAAAGTTGTGTACTCCGCGACGATGCTGGCATTCCAGGCACCGCCGCCCGCCGTGATCAACCCCGTCACCAGATACGGAAACAGTGCGGGTAGGATTAGCTTGCGCCAGCGATTGACTTTGCTGAAACGCAGTAAGTCGGTGGTATAACGCAAGTCCTGCGGGATCGCCGTTGTCCCGGCGATGACATTGAACAACACGTACCACTGCGTCCCTAGCAGCATCAGTAAGATTGCCGCTATATTGAGTCCGCCCGGCAGATTGAGCAGTGCCAGCAGGATCACCGGGAACAGCGCTGTGGCCGGGATAGACGCCACAACTTGCACCACTGGCTGTAGAAACGTTGCCAACCGTGGGTTGGAGCCAATCGTCACGCCGAGCGGGACAGTCCACACCAACGCGATTATCAGCGAAACGATCACACGCAAGGCCGTGCTTAATGCACCAATTGCGATGCGTCCATAGTCAGCCAGTGGCACCGTGATAAGCAGTTGACCGAGCCGGGAGACACCGACAATCAAGATCATCACCAGGAGCAGAAGCAGGAGACGACGCAGCCACATGACCGCCATCCCCTCTCGCTTCTCCTCCGGCGCGATGCCCGATTTCAGTGCGCCGCCCAGCCGTTTGTCGATGCGTTTGAGCAGGCGGATCAGATAGCGCTGAGTAAACGCCGTCGCCAACCGCGAGTGATTCAGAAATTCCAGAAACCATGAGGTCGGCGGATTGTCACTTTCGACCATTTCCAGCTTGAACTTGTCGGCCCAGGCCAGCAGAGGCCGCCAGACCAGTTGATCGAGCAGCACAACCATCAGCACCAGCGTGCCAATACCCCATAGAATGGCCGAAGTATTGTTGGAACTGGCGGCCTGTTGCAGATACGACCCTAACCCAGGCAGGCGAAAGTCGCGGTTCCCCACCGTAAAGGTTTCCGCAGCCATCAGGAAGAACCAGCCACCCGCCCAGGACATAACGCTGTTCCACAGCAGCCCAATCGCTGCAAACGGCAATTCCATGCGACGGAAGCGCCACCACCAGTTGAAGCGAAAGACCGAGGATGCCTCGCGTAGCTCCGTCGGCAGCGTCTTCATCGACTGGTAAAAACTATAGGTCAGGTTCCACGCCTGACTCGTAAAGATCAAGATGACCGCAGCAATCTCGACGCCAGCGCCACCCGGCAATATCGCGGTCAGCCCCAACAGAACAATCGGCAAAAAAGACAAAATTGGAATCGATTGCAGCACGTCCAGAATTGGCAGCAGGATACGTTCGGCTGCTGGCTTACTGGCTGCAAAATACCCATAAATTAGTGAAAATAGTATCGACAGAATATAAGCTGCCAGCATCCGCCCCAGCGAGAGCAGCGCATAGTACGGTAACACTTGCGTGGAGAGGTTAATGCTTGGCCCCTGCAAGACTTGCGGCGAAGACACGGCCAGCCGCACGCCGATATACACGGCGAGTGCCAGCACAAGCAGGATCAGCAAATCTGCAATACTGAGGAGTGGTCCACCCGGTTGCCCGGTGGCAAACACGATCCGGCGACGCAGGGCATTCATGTGAACACCGCCTTTCTATTGCTTCCCGCCGTATCGTGGGCATAGAAAAGCCCTCTGTTGCAGTGCAGAGGGCTTCGGAAACAGCAAAGCGGTGTCCAGGAGAGGACGGCGCAGGACTATTTCAGAAGCGGAGAGCCTCCGAACTGCACAGACGAACTTCCCACGCCGACGAGGGCGGGGCACCGTTTGGAACTAGGATAGTCGTCCATACAACCTTTATACGTAATCAACGTTCGGTGGTCACTATAGCACCGTCTCAGGGCATCGTCAACCCTGTTGTGACGATTTGAACAATAATGAGTCACATCCGTTAAAACCACCGTTCTTAGACGACTTGTCCATGCCAAAAATTACGTCTGCTGGACAAGAAATCGTGGCTGGAAAATCTCAATGAAGTATCAGGTCGATTAATGAATTTATTGTGAAAAATGATTACTCTTGATTTCAGAGGCGGGAATCTGGATAGAATGGGAATGAGCACAATCCACTCACGTTTTAAAATCATGGTCACAACTCAATCTACCGTTCCGGCCCCCGCCACAGACAACAGCACAACTCCCAACGAGGTTGATACCCTTCGCCGCCAACTCGAAAGGACTCAGGCTGCTTTTGTCAGCACGCTGATGGAAAAGAACTTCCTCCAACGGGCAATGGCTGATCTGAACTTTCACCATAACGCACATGATGGCATTGTCTTTACTGACGCACAAAATCGCGTCGTTTACGCTAATCCATATTTCTTAAAGATGATGGATATTACTGATCCTGCTGAGTTTCTAGGCAAACCACTTCCCGGATATATGTGGAGCAATGAAACTGACGCGCAGCGTTTATTTGAAGATGTGCGTAAAGATGGCTTTGTACGTGAGCGTGAACTGGCGCTCTACGATTCGCGCAATCAACCCATATTCGCCGCTTGCTCCAGCGTGGCAAGCAAGGATGAGAACGAAACGTTTATTGGGACTGAGATCATGCTTTGCAACATCACGACCAAGCGGAAAATTCAGGTCGAGCTTATGGACAAAACTCAGGCATTGGAACGCGCCAACGAGTTCTGTCGTCACTGCCTGGAACAACTTACTGACTTGGCGCAGCGCAAAGTCTCACATGTTGAATTTCTGAAGGTTCTGGAAAGCATGGAACGGGAACTGTCTAAGGCAGCGTTCCAGTAATCCCAGGCTTCGTCTTATATTCTGTCATGGTAATCAGGCAACCGGCGCAAACATGCCTTTGATTGTCAGCTTCCAGGAGAAATTTCTGAGAGTCGTGTACAAAAGATACGTGCAGCAAATCGACAACACTGCCCCAATGGGCAATGCCCCACAAATGATTGTGAATACCCCGTTGTCACGAGTGACAGCGGGTTCGATGATGAGATACCAAACGCCCGCAAACGTCACCAGTTGAAGCACATGAATGGCAGCAACTGCGCCAAACACAGTCAAGTAAACGATGAGCAGATTCTTCAGGTTGGCAGCAGCGCCCATCGCAATAAGTGAGAGTGCCTTCATGCGCCAGAAGGGTTCAATGGCGCAGATGGCAATCATGATTCCAACTGGAATCAACATTAGCCAGCTTGGCGGAAACAACCAGAGTGTAAAGCGGGATGTGATCCAGAATCGAAGCGTGCCCAACAGGATAAGCTCGATTAGCGCAATTCTAAAGGCAATATCTATGCTCATTGGTCGCCATGACCGAAGTTGGGCAATCGAATACGCTGCCTGAAATGTATTCCAGTTCTGCTGTCTGGAAATAAGTATCAACTCCCACTGGTCAGAATGAATTTGACGATGTAGCTTGTACGCAATGCTAAACGCCGCATAGAAGTCGACCACAATTGTTATGATAAACGCAGCCAATGCCATGATTAATGCGAACCGGTCCTGAAAGTATGGATTGCCTCCGCTTGCCACGGTGCTTGATAACCAGACAGCAAGTACCACGAGCGTAGCGGCAACCCAGGTAATCTTGCAATATCGTGTTAGAGATGATTCATCACGTAGCCAGCGCATTCTTCGTCGCTCGAACGCGAATAGTGGATTTGCCGCACAAGAAAACAATTCATGGGCTTCGCGGTCAAGCATCGGCGTACCCTGTTCTTACGATATTGCCAACAAATTGCCAAGCTGAATCGCGCCTTCAGTCAACCATTGTTCGCCATGTGTAAGTGCATCATCCAGTGAACATGGCCCCGGCACTATGCTCCACGCCGCTTGAATTCCCATTGCATGTAGGGCTGCGTCGTCGGCGTCAAGTGTGCCTGCAAGCGCGACCACAGGAATGTTAAAGCGGTGGGCTACGCTGGCGATGGCATTCACTGCTTTGCCAGCGCTGGTCTGAGCGTCGAGTTTGCCCTCGCCAGTGATTAGCAAATCCACGCCTCCCAATTGTTTATCGTAGCCGAGCATCGTGATCAGCGTTTCCGCGCCGGGCACAATCTCGGCGCGTAGAAACGCGTTCAACCCAGCGCCGAATCCGCCTGCTGCACCGCCGCCGGGCAAAGCACGAACGTCAACGCCCAAATCGCGGGCAATCACATCGGCAAAATGAGTCAGATTTCGCTCTAGCGTTTCGACTGCTGCCGGGTTTGCGCCCTTCTGTGGGCCAAAAATCCGCGCCGCGCCAAGTGGTCCGATCAGGGGATTTGTAACGTCGCACAGCACCTTGAAGCTCGCGCCCTGAATAACATGCTGCAATTCACTCATATCAATGGAGGCAAGCTGGGATAGCCCACTTCCGCCGCGCGGAATATCATTGCCTGCGGAGTCCAACAACCGCGCACCGAGGGCCTGAAGACAGCCTGCACCGCCCTCAACCGTCGCGCTGCCGCCTAGTCCAATCACAAAGTGGCGATAGCCGCGCTTCAATCCGGCTAAAATCAATTCGCCTGTGCCGTAACTGGTCGCCAGCAGCGGATTGCGCTTTTGCCGGGGGACTAATTCGACCCCGGAAGCCTGCGCC
>WNFM01349858.1_pt2 | contig 26844 bp, 22 predicted proteins | sample 5400271 | NCBI WGS metagenome assembly WNFM01 (sample SAMN13153352, study PRJNA577476) | soil metagenome | isolation source: 60 cm saprolite on Douglas fir-dominated hillslope | place: USA:California | collected 2013-09-17 | reverse complement strand
ACGCCGGCATCGCAGACGGTGTACCGAGTCCCCGGGCTTCGCTCCAAGGTGGGCCAGTGGACCATGACTGCCCTCGTTCCCGCGCCGGACGCCTCGATCTGGTTGGGTATAGGGGCTCCGGGTCCCGGCCTCGGCCTGCAGCACCTGGTCGGGGGAGTTTGGAGGACATTCTCCGCGGCCGGGTTGGATGGCAGCACGCTGTCCGTGATGTCACTTCACATCGAGCGCGATGGCGCACTCTGGGTGGGTACGCTCAACAACGGCCTGTACCGCATTCACGGAGAGACCGTGGACCATTTCGGGGCCACGGACGGCTTGTCCGGCGACAGCGTCGTGCAGATCTTCGAGGATCGCGAAGGAACGCTCCTGGTGTCGACCACGAAGGGGCTCGACAGCTTCCGCGATCTTGGAGTGGTGACGATCTCGACGCGCGAAGGACTCGGCACCGACGAAGTCGATTCGGTCCTGGCGGCACGGGACGGGACGGTCTGGGCAGGAGGTGCCGAGTCCCTCGATGCGATCCGTGACGGCGTCGTGACTCCCCTGCGGACGGGGCGAGGCCTGCCGGGTACTATGGGTGGGCATCGACGACTCCTTGACCATCCTCCGTAACGGCCACTTCCAACGGATCGACATTCCCGCCGGGATGGTCATGGGCCTGACCGAGGACGTCGACGGAAGCGTGTGGGCCTATCTCAGCGGGTCGCCCAGGAAGCTGGTCCACATCCAGGAAGACCGTGTTCGCGAGGTCTATCCGGACCCGCGCGTGCCCACAGCTCGGCGCGTGGCGGCCGATCCGGCGGGCGGAGTGTGGCTGGGTCTGGCGACCGGCGAGCTGGCTCGATTCCGGCACGACATGGTCGAGTCCTTTTCCTTTGGAGACGACCGGAACCGCCGCCCGGACCTGACCTACATCCAGCAGATCGTCGCCCGCAGCGACGGCACTGTCCTGGGGGCGGCCACGTTTGGACTCATCGGTTGGCGCAACGGAACGAAACGGCTTCTGACCATGAGGAACGGCCTTCCTTGCGACCACATCACGGGCTTGGTCGAGGACGGCGGAGGCGGCATCTGGCTCGCCACAAGTTGTGGACTCCTCAGCGTCGCGCGTGAAGAGCTCGAAAGGTGGTGGAAGGACCCGGAGGTGCACGTCCACCCAAGGGTCCTCGGTCTTCTGGACGGCTGGCTGCCCGGAGGAGCTCCCTTCCAAGCCGCCGCGCGAACTCCTGATGGACGGTTGTGGTTCGTCAACGCGGGCGTCCTGCAGCGGGTCGACCCGGCACGCCTGGCTCGAAGCACGCTGCTGCAGCCGGTGCACATCGACGAGGTCATCGCTGATCGCAGGAGTTACCCTCCCGCGGCGAATCTGAGCCTTCCGCCGCTCACGCGTGATCTCCAGATCAGCTTTACCGCCCCCAGCCTGGCCGTGCCCCAGAAGATCCGCTTCCGCTACAAGCTGGACGGTCACGACTCCGACTGGGTGGATTCCGCAACGCGGCGGCAGGCGTTCTACAGCGACCTCGGGCCCGGCGACTACCGGTTCCGCGTGATCGCTTCCAACACGGACGGTGTCTGGAACGAGGAAGGGGCGAACCTTCGCTTCAGCGTCGCCCCGGCGTGGTACCAGACGAACCTGTTCGGCGCCCTGTGCGCCGTTTCCGGCGGTCTCACTCTCTGGGCGCTCTACCGGCTGCGGGTGCGTCGAATCGAGGCGGTGGTCGGCGCCCGCTTCGACGAGCGGTTGGCGGAGCGCACACGCCTGGCCCGAGATCTCCACGACACCCTTCTGCAGACGATCCAGGGCAGCAAGATGGTCGCCGACGACGCACTGGACCCCGCCGCCGACGCTCAGCGGATGCGTGGCGCCCTGGAGCAGCTCTCGGGCTGGCTTGCGCGAGCCATGCAGGAAGGCCGCGCAGCTCTCCACTCCTTGCGCACGTCCACCACGGAGGGGAACGACCTGTTCGAGGCCTTCAAGCGCGCAGTCGAGAGCGAGGTCGTTCCAAGTTCGATGATGGCCACCTGCTCGGTCGTGGGCGAGCCTCGAGAGATGCACCCCCTCGTCAGGGACGAGGTGTATCGCATCGGCTACGAGGCGATCCTGAATGCCTGCCTGCACTCGAAGGCCAGCCGACTGAGCGTAGGGCTCGATTACGCGCGCGATCTGCTGTTGCGGGTCGCCGACGACGGCGTCGGAATCGATGCGGCCTTCGTGAACCAAGGCAAGCCCGGCCATTTCGGTTTGCAGGGAATGCGTGAGCGAGCCACTCGCATCGAGGGCAAGCTCACGGTCGTCAGCTCCGAAAGCTCAGGTACCGCGTTCACCCTGGTGGTTCCCGGCGGAATTGCCTTCCGGAAGGCACAACCGACGACGCTCTCGCGAGTCCGAGGGTTCCTGAAGCGGACGAATGACTAGACCTGCAGAAAAATCCAGGCTCTTGTCCGTAGTTCCTGAGGTGTCGCAGAAACCGTAAGCGTCCTACCTTATCGCTGGTTGCTCGCGGACACATCGTTCGCGAGTTTCAAAAGCGATGGAGGTCGCGATGAACGCAAAGATTCGTGCCGGCATCCTGGCTGGCGGGGCCCTGTTGGTCATTTCGGGAGAGCCTGTCATGTCCCATGTGAGCGCGGCCGGAGGCGTCCGCAACGTGGTCCTCGTCCACGGAGGTTTCGTGGACGGATCTGGCTGGGAAGGCGTCTACAAGGCCCTGAAGAAGGACGGCTACGCCGTCACCATCGTCCAGAATCCCACCCTCTCCTTGGCCGACGACGTGGCGGTCACGAGGCGTGCCCTCGCCGCCCAGAACGGTCCGGCGATTCTCGTCGGCCACTCGTATGGCGGAGCCGTGATCACGGAGGCGGGCAACGACCCGAAGGTCGCAGGGCTCGTGTACATCGCGGCGTTCGCACCGGACAAGGGCGAGTCCGTGTCTTCACTGCTCAAGGACCCGGTGCCCGGCGCGCCGGTGCCTCCGATCCTGCCGCCGCAGGATGGGTACCTCTTCCTGGACAAGGCGAAGTTCCCCGCTTCATTCGCCGGAGACGTGAGGCCGGCCGCCGCCGCGTTCATGGCCGACTCCCAGGTCCCGTGGAGTGTGCAGGCGCTCGCCGGCACCATCAGCCAGCCGGCGTGGAAGTCGAAGCCGAGCTGGTACCTGGTCTCTACCGAAGACAAGATGATCCCGCCGGACGCTCAGCGCGCAATGTCCAAGCGCGCCGGTGCCACCGTCATCGAGGTCAAGGGGAGCCACGCCGTCTACGTGTCGCGGCCGGATGCGGTCGCGTCTCTCATCGCCCGGGCCGCCAAGGGCGTGGACATGGCGGCAGCCAGGTAGCCTGACATGGCGCGGAGACCGCCCCGAAGTCGATCTCGGGCCGAAGCCGCGAGTTGTGAGGCGCGCCGGACCCTTCAATTCCAGATGGGTCCGGCGCGCCGTCGTTCAGAACGTGATCGCGCACGGACGGGGGGCGAACGCCGTCGAGTCTCGCGCCGTGTCATTCCGATTCCACCTCGCTCGCACGGCCTTTTGGCCAACCAGGGGGGCGGTAGCACTGCATTGGAGTGGAATCCACGCCAGGTCCCTTCACACGGTGGAAGTCGTAGGTTCAAGTCCTACAGCGCCCACCATCCCTCAGTAGCTTACGGGCCGGGCGCCATCAACTTGGGTCCAATTCGGGTCCAGCTTGGGTCCAAGAACGCGGGCGTTTACCGCGCGCGGACCCAGGTGCAGAACGAGGGTTCGGCAGCGTGATCGTTCCGAACCCGTAACGGGAGTGGCAATTCGCGAAGGCGCGGCAAGGAGCTCTCGGCCCCGTAGACCGCCAACTTCAGAGGTGCCAGTTCACCGGCAGGCGAGCGTCGGGCAGGTAGGCGCAGTAAGTGCCCGTGCGGATGGCCCGCTCGAGATGCTCCCCCAGCGGCGCGTTGTGTTCACGGATCCGTGCCATGGCCTCGCGGACCGCCTTGGTGACGCTGGCCCTCGCCCGTTCGGAGACGGAAGCCGCGCGACGATCACGGCCGGCCAGCCCGACCGCACGGGCGAGCTCACGAACGAGGAACTCACGTTCGGCTTCCGCCTGGGCGGCCCGGTCCGAATTCGCCAGGGTCCGCGCCTCTTCGAGGTCCTCCTCGATCTCGGCGAGCCGCCGGCGGTAGGCCTGCTTCGCTGGAGCATCGAGGAGCTCGCCGGCATCTCCGCCCAGGAGCATCGGGGATTCCGCCCTCTCGGCGGAGACGAGCTCGAGAACGTGGAACTCCTTTCCGGGATCGGCGAGGAGCCGGGCCAGGTACTGCAGGCCCTTCAGGTCCCGCAGGCGCGTAGTGCGGTCCTCGAACACGACGGACCAGAAGTCGCCCTCGCGGCGAAAAACGTTTACCGGGCCGGCGCGCTCGCTGGTGCCGGATCGGGCCGGCGGCACCCGTGGTCCGACGTCACGTCCTCGCGCGACATCGCCAGCCTGCGATGCGGGGCCGGCCACGAGCCCGGCGCCGATCTGATCGAAGGCCGACCGTGCAGCGCCGTGCTCCAGCACGGCTTGAGCCTCCCGTCCATCCGCACGGTAGGCGTCCCCGAGCCCCCTGCGTGCGAGCGCCGTCTCGTAGGGTGCGCCGACCTCGTCCCAGAGATGCGCGGCCGCGGCGAAATCCAACTGGGCGCCCGCGGCATCGCCCGCGGCCAGCCGTACGCTTCCTCGGGCGTGGGTTGCGCCGGCGGCGAGCGCCTTGCTCTCGAACCGCGCCGCGATGCGCGAGAGCTCGTCGGCAGCCGCCCGCGCCGAATCGAGGTTCCCGGCCGCGACCTCGATCTCGACCTGCGCCTCGAGGAGAGGCGCCCGGCGCAGCTCCGTGTTCGGCGGCACTTCCTTGGAAGGCACGTTTCCGGGGCGCTCGAGCGCGTCCCGGATTGATGCCGCCGCCAGCGCGACGTCACCCCTCGCCAGGCGAACGAGGGCGAGCCCCGGCTGCGGGTCCCACCCGACCTCGTGCGCAGCGAGGAATGCCGCCTCCGCGCCCGGGACGTCTCCTCTCCGGAGGCGGATGCGGCCGAGCTCGGTCAGCGGCCACCCGAACTCCCGGCGCAGGTACGGGCGCAGCTCCTCGCAGGCCACGAGCGCTTCCTTCTCCGCTTCGCCCCACGACCCACGTAGCCGGAGGATCTCGGCTCGGTGAACCCGGCAGCGTCCGTGGATGCTCCCCACGGGCTGTCCCTGCCGCCAGCGCTCCATCGCTTCCGTCCATTCCTCGGCCAGGTCGTATTGCGCGAGCGCTTGCAGGCCGCACACGACCTCGCAATAGACGATCCCGGTGGAGATCCGTTCCCGCCTCGTCGAGGAGGCCGAGACCCTGCGCGACGTCGCCTTCCAGGATCAGGCTGCGGGCCTCGGCGACACGACCAATGGCGGCCGCGGCCGGCGCGCACCTCGTGCCGGTGTCGATCGCGCGGTGGGCCCAGAGCCGCGCTTCATGGAAGTCGCCCGAGAGCAGGCGCTCGTAGTTGCGAACGACGGCCAGCCAGGCGTGAACCGGCGTCTCATCCTGTCCCTCCAGGAGCTGCTCGACCCGCCGGGCCCAGCCACGCACGGGGGCCATGAGAGCTGTGTCCAGGAGCAGATGCATGGCCACCCGGACGGCCGCGCCTGCCGCCGCCAGACGATCACCCGCGGCCATGCCCTGCGCATACGCCCGTTCCCACGTCGCGATCGTCACGTCGAGATGACCTGCCGCGTATGCCATGTCGGCGAGAAGGGCGAGATCCGGCGCGGTCAGGGGCGATCGGGCGTCCGCCTCGATGAGCAGGTCGTAGGCCTGCTGCCACTCGCCCCGTCGTCGCGTGGGCTCATGGCACTCGGCGCAGCGAGTGTAACCGCGGAAGTTACCTCCGTAACCGTCTTTATCACGCCATGGGTGTGGAGGTGTTCGATGCGAAGGATCATTGCTTGTGGTGCCGTTGCCCTCGTGCCCATGGTCGGAGCCGCCGTCGCCCAGGGAGCCAAGGCGCCCAGCCACACCATGGTGACGGCGGGTGATTTGAAGTGGGGCGAGCCGCCGCCGCTGACCTACGTTGAATCCGGCAGAGGACCCGACCAAACGCTCGGCCGGAAAGTAGGCGGTCGAACATGAAGAAAGCGAACGTCAATGGACGCGTGTGGGAGTACGAAGTCAAGGGATCGGGCGAGCCGGTTCTGCTGATCAGCACTGGCCCCATCGTGGACAGCTTCTTGCCGCTGTTCCCGGAGAAGGCGCTCGAGCGTTACCGCCTGATCCGATACCGTCAGCGGGGCCTGAACGGCACCAACAGTGGCCACGCGCCGGTGAGCTTCGCGGAGCATGCGGCCGATGCGGTCGCGCTGCTCGGCCATCTCGGTGTCCGTCACGCGCACGTCGCTGGCCACTCGACCGGGGCAGCCATCGCCCTCCAGCTCGCATTGGACCGTCCCGACATCGTTCGAACGCTGGCTCTTCTCGGGCCGCCGCTGGTGGGCGCGCCGAGCGCTGGGGCCTTCTTCGAGAAGGCGGGGCCTGCCCTGGCGGCTTACGGCGCCGGTGATCGCGACGGGGCGATGTCGAAGTTCCTGAGCCTCGTCTGCAGTCTCGACTGGGAGACTTGCCAGAGAGTCATCGAAAAAGCCATCCCGGATGGCGTGGCGCTGGCGATGACGAACGTTGACAACTTCTTCGGCAGCTATCTGCCCGCTCTCAACGCATGGCAGTTCGGGGCCGCTCAGGCGGCGGCCATCTCCCAGCCGGTGCTGTCCATGGTGGGCACGGAGAGCGAACGGTGGTTCGTAGGTGGCCACGAGCTGCTCCACACCTGGTTCCCGCAAGTCGAGGCCTGCAGGATCGAGGGCGCGGCGCATCTGCTCCACCTGCAGCGCCCGGAACCAGTTGCACGCGGCCTCGCCGGGTTCATGGCCCGCCATCCGATGAAAGGCTGAAGCGCCGGCGACCTGAGTCGCCGTTCTTCCCTGTCATACGCACCGGCGGCAGCGAGGTCCTGGTCTCCAGCCGCGCCGCCGGCAACCCGGCCGAAGCTCCGGGCGCTCGTCGACTACGATGCGGACAAGACGAGCGCAGGCAAGAGACTAGAGCCCTGCTCAGGTCACCTGGTGACGGGCATACCGGGCTTGCCCTCACACGGTGGAAGTCGTAGGTTCAAGTCCTACAGCGCCCACCAGCCCTCAGTAACTCAGATCCACGCCCCGGGCAGTTGGGTCCCCATGCTCGGAGGAGCGGCGGAGAACGGTCAGAATCCGCAGACAGCCTACAATCAGCCGCAACGCGTCAATGACCCTCACTCCGGGAACCTCCCTCGGTCCTTACGAGATCCTCGCCCTGCTCGGCGCGGGTGGCATGGGCGAGGTCTACCGCGCCCGCGACGAGAAGCTCCGCCGAGAGGTTGCCATCAAGGTGCTCCCGACCCACCTCTCTGACAATCCCGAGGCCCTCGCGCGCTTCGAGCGCGAGGCCCAGGCCGTGGCCGCGCTCTCCCATCCAAACATCCTGGCCATCCACGACTTCGGGCAGCAAGGCAAGGCCGCATACGCGGTCATGGAGCTGCTCGATGGCGAGTCGCTCCGCGCGCGCCTGGCCGCTGGACCGCTCCCCGCGCGCAAGGCCGTCGAATATGCGTTGCAGATCGCCGGCGGCCTCGCGGCCGCCCACGACAAGGGGATCGTCCATCGGGACCTCAAGCCGGACAACGTCTTCATCACGAAGGACGGTCGCATCAAGATCCTCGACTTCGGCCTGGCGAGGCAGGCTCCGGCCGCCGGGGCGGGAGACAACACCGATTCGCCGACCGTGTCCCGCCACACGGACCCGGGCACGGTGATGGGCACGGTGGGCTACATGTCCCCGGAACAGGTGCGGGGCAAGCCCGTTGATCACCGCGCCGATGTCTTCAGTTTCGGCGCAGTCCTGTACGAAATGCTCACGGCGCAGCGCGCCTTCCGGGGAGATTCGGCCGCGGAGACGATGAGCGCCATCCTCAAGGAAGAGCCACCCGAGATCTCCGCGAGCGGACGGACGGCTCCGGCAGGGCTCGAGCGGATCATTCGTCACTGCCTCGAGAAGAAGCCCGAGGAACGGTTCCAGTCGGCTCGCGATCTCGCCTTCGGCCTCCAGGCCCTCTCCGCGGATTCCGAACGGAGCGCGGGTCCATCTGGCGCGCCGACCGGAGCTCCACGGGGGATCGGGGGCAGGAGGACCGCGGCCGCCGCCGCCCTCGTGGGTATCGGCACCCTGCTGGGCATGGGTCTCGCGCGGCTGGTTCGCTCCCCGTCGGTGGCCCATGACATGGCGTCCGTGCGGTACCTCACCTACTCTGGTCACGACACGTCGCCGGCCGCTTCGCCCGACGGGCGGACGATCGCCTTCTGCTCGGACCGCGACGGACGCCCGCGCATCTGGCTGAAGCAGCTTGGCCGACGACTTCCCCCGGTTCTCCCCCGACGGCTCCGCGATCCTCTTCGTGCGGACGGACGGCTCTCGGACCTCTCTTTACCGAGTTCCGCTGCTGGGGGGCGACGCCCGGAAGCTCGTCGACCAAGCGGGGAGCGGCGACTGGTCGCCCGACGGACACCGGATCGTCTTCCTGCGCCTGGAGCCCGGCGGCGTGACAAGCAGGGCGGCGACGACCGTATGGGTCGCGGCCGCCGACGGCGGGGGACAGATCCAGATCGCGCGGCTCGCGGAAGAGCACGGACATCCCCGTTGGTCCCCGGACGGCCGGACGATCGCGGTCACGGGCTTCCGAAGCTTCGTTCTACTGCCGATCATGCTCATCGCCGCCGACGGCAAGGAGACCCGGGCCCTCGACCCGCCTCCGCCCTGGCCCACGGGCCGCATCTCCGCGGTGGCGTGGTTGAGCCCGACGGAGCTCGTCTACTCGCAAGCGGAGTCGGTCGCCGGGGACAGCGCCGGCGGCACGGCGCGCCTCATCCTTCAGGATGTTCGCTCGGGCGCCGCCAGGCCCTTGGCCTGGAGTCCGAACAACGGCGTCGTACTCGACGTCCTCGCCCCCGGCCGCGTCGTCTTCGATGCGCGCTCGCCGCGCGAGAATCTGCGGGAGGTCCTGCTCCAACGCGCTTCCCTCCCGGAGAAGCACCCACCGGGCGATCGCGGAGCGGTCGCCGCGGATGAGGAACGGCCGAATTCACCCGTCGCCCTCCGATGGATCACGCGCGGCAACAGCACCGACCGCCAGCCCGTGTATTCTCCCGATGGCGAGCGGGTCGTCTTCGCCTCCACGCGCAGCGGCAACCTCGACCTCTGGGAGATCTCGACGGGAAGCGGCGCCGTGCGCCGGCTGACTGATGACCCCGCCGATGATTTCGATCCGGCCTTCACCCACGATGGCAAGACGCTCCTCTGGAGCTCCAACCGGTCGGGGCATTTCGAGATCTGGACCGCGGAGGCCGACGGCAGCGGTGCCCGGCAGCTCACGCACGACGGGGTCGATGCCACGAACGCGACGTCGACGCCCGATGGTCGTTGGATCGTCTACTCGTCCGGGCATCCGGAGAAGGTCGGGGTCTGGAAGGTTCACCGAGATGGCTCGGAGGCAACCCTCCTCGCGGCCGGCTGGGACGGCCCTCCGGAGGTCTCGCCCGACGGCCAATACGCCCTTAGTTCGGTGGGGTACGGGTCCAGGTCCGTCGTCGTGCGAGTCGTCCGGATCGCCGACGGGGTCACCGTGCCCTTCGAGATTCTGGTCGAAAGGCGCAGGGAGACCACGGCCAGAATGGGCCGCGGGCGCTGGATGCCGGGGGGACGCGCCATCGCCTTCGTCGGCCAGGACGAGCGGGGGGTGAACGGCGTCTTCGTCCAGGACTTCGTGCCGGGGCACGACACGACCGCGACGCGCCGGCCCCTCGCCGGGTTCGACCCCGAAGCCTCCACGGAATCCTTCGGCATCTCCCCCGACGGCTCGCGCATCGTCGTGGCGGCATGGGAACAGCTCTTCAGCATCATGACTGCGGAAGGCGTTCCCGCGATCGCGCCCCCGGATCGGCGCGGAGGCCATTGACCCGCGCAACCGCCTCGGGACCGTGCTCGGCGCGGGCGACCAGCGGAATCTACGCCAAGGCCTTTCACACGGTGGAAGTCGTAGGTTCAAGTCCTACAGCGCCCACCATCCTTCAACGTCCAGGAGAGGGCGGAGTGGCGTCGCGAAGGAAGCGCGCGAGATCCGCGGCGGCCGCCTCGGCGTGCGGGTGATGGCGGGAGCGGTAGCATTCGACGCGGTACCGGAGGACGTCCCCGCGCCACGGTATGTGCGGCTCCAGCGGTGAGAGCGCCTCCACGCATCGGTCGGCCAGGCCGCCCACCGCGGCGATGCGGAGTCGGGTATGGATCCGCGCCTCGTCGAGTGCTCGGACCGCGAACGGCTCGCCCAGCGTCTCGAAGAGCGGGGTCGCCGTGTCCTTCCGCTGCGTGACCGTCTCCACGGCGAGGTCGAGCGCCCGGTTCATGGCCGCCATGTCGGGCCAGGGATCGGCGCGATAACCGGAGAACGCGGACACGAGGGTGGCCGCCGCCACGTCCGGCCGCCCCCGCCGCAGGGCGAGCCGCGCGGCCGCGGCGTCTGCTTCCACGGGCAAGAGCTGCCCCAGCGCGGCGATGGGGCCGCTGGCCTGGAGATCGCCGGCCTCGGCCAGGCCCTCGGCGAGGAGCGCGCTCTCGATGAGCCCACGCGGAGGGCGGCCCAGGGCCTGGAAGGACCGAAGCGCGCCCAGCAGGTCTCCCCGGGCCAGGAGAAGCTGCGCCAGCGCCGCCGTCCGTTCCGCGGGAGAGAGCCCTGAGGGCAGAGGGGCCTCCGTGTGGGAGATCGTGTACGCGTCCACGCGATGGCGCCGAACGCGGTCCCAGTCGACGCCATCCATGGGCAGACGGCTGGCCCCCAGCCGGTCGGCGTCGCCGCGAAGCTGCTCGATCTCGAACGCTCCGACGCTCACCGTGCGCGCGAAGCTGAACTCGACACGATTGACGTCGTCGGTGTTCAGGGCGGCCCCCGCCTCTCGGAAGTGGCGCGCGACGGCCGGGCCGCCCACGAAGCGACCGAGCACCTCGTGGACGTCGGTGGCCCGCCAGGCGACGCGCAGGGCGGTGGCGTAGGGTTCCTGGCGCATGCGGGTGGCCAGGCCCTCGAGGTCATGAGCCAGGGGCGCCTTCGAGCCGACGAGGAGCAGATCGCGATCATGGGTCTGCCAGATCTCCACCTCCGGAAAGACGTCGGCGAGCGTGGCCAGGATGGTGGCGACGGTCTGCGCGTCGATGGCGTAGGCCTGCAGCCACTGCAGGAAGACGCCGTCCGGCGTCAACCGGTCGGCGGCGGAGCGATAGAACTCGCGGGTGAACAGGCTGGCGATTCCCGCGCGGTAGGGGTTGGAGGGCTCCGAGAAGACGAGATCGTAGCGCTCGGGGGTCGTGGTCAGCACTTCACGGGCATCGCCGATGACGACGCGCACGCGCGGGTTGTGCAGCACGTCACGGTTCACGGGGGCGCAGGCGCGCGCCACCTGCAACATCGCCGGCTCGAGCTCCACCACGTCGGTCCGCTGCATCTCGGGCAGTGCGCCCAGCCATCCGGCGGTGCTGCCCGTTCCCAGACCGACGATGAAAGCGGTCCGCGTGGGTGCCGGACGCAGGAGGGCGCCGAGCAGCCCGCCCATGACCTGGGTCGGGGCATCCTGGCGGGCGTTGCCGTCGATCTTCCCGTTCACCACGAAGGCCAGCCCCTCCTGGGCATTGAGAGCCAGGCTGCTCTCGACGCCGTCCCGCTCCCAGATCACGGCGCGGCGGCTGGCATTGAGCCAGGCCTGGTCCGTGTTCTTTCCCGCTCCCGGGCGTGCGCCGAACAACTCGATCCCGTGGATCCCGATGCCGCTGTGCCGCCACGCCGCCGTAGGACCGACGGAGACGAAGAGGACGGTGGCCACCGCGCTCGTGGCCACCAGCGTGTCCAGCCGGCGTGACGTGTCGCCGTGCGCGAGCAGGGACGCGAAGAGCGCCGTCCCACACAGCAGCAGGGCGACCGCCCGCCAGCAGCCCGGCGCCGACAGGAGGGGCAGCAGTCCGAAACCCCCGGCGAGCGCGCCCGCGACGGCCCCGAGCGTGTTGGAGAGATACGCGAGCCCGACGTGGCGGCCGAGCTGCTGCCGTCCCGATCCCAGGAGGGCGATCAGCAGCGGGAACTGCGCGCCCGCGACGAGGGCCGGAAAGAAGACGACGATGAAGGCGATGACGGACCACCCGGTCACATGCGCCCACAAGGAAGAACCGGCGGGCGGAAAGAGCGCGATCGTGAGAAGCGCCAACCGATCGCCGAGGACGTAGGGCAGCGCGATCAGCGCCGCCTCGCCCACGCACGTCATCGCGAACGTGTGCAGGTCGGGCGTCGTCCGGCGCGGCAACGTGGAGTAGAGGATCCCGCCCAGCGCGATCCCGGCCAGGGCCATCGCGAGCACGAGCCCGAACGTGTAGACGGTCCCCCCCAGGATCGGGCCCAGCATCCGGTACCACACGATCTCCATCAGGAGGAACGCGAAGCCGACGATCGCGGCGGCCGCCAGCACGAAGCGCGCGGGCACGGAAGGGCGGTCCTGGATGGCCGCGGCCGCGGATGGGCTGGACGCGGGCAGCGGAGGACGCCGGGCGGACACGGCCGCGGCGATCAGGGCGACGGCGAGGTTCAAGGCGCTCGCCGTCCACAAGGTGGCCCGGGTGCCGAGAGACTCCAGGAGGAAGAAGGTCGTGGAGAGACAGCCGACCACCGCGCCCAGCGTGTTGACGCCGTAGAGGAGCGCCGTCCTTCGCCGGCGGGGATCCCACTCGCTCTCCGTCGAGCGCGCGGCGGCGCCGAAAGTGCCGCCCGCGAGCACGGTCGCCGGCAGCATCACGACCGCGGCTAGCAAGAGACACGCGAGAGTCGCGACTCCGTGGCCGAGGACCGCGCTGCCCCCCAGCTTGCGATACGCCCACCCGGCCAGGGCCATCAGCCCGGGGCTGCACGCGGCGAAGAGGCCGACGAGCCCTTCGAGCGCGGCATAGAGGAGGAGCGGGCGCGCGGAACGATCCGTCTGCCGTCCCAGCCACCACGCGCCCAGGCCCAGGCCACCCATGAAGACGGCGAGCACGGCCGCGGACGCCGCCGTCGACGCTCCGAAGATGAGGCGGAATCCCCGCGTCCACGCGACCTGGTAGGTGAGCGCGCAGAAGCCGGAGGCGAGGAGGAGAGGCGCCACCGCGAGGAGTGGAACGCGCGCGGGCCGAGCACGTGCGGCATGGGACTCGAGTGTCGGCTCGGGGGCACTCGACATCGGCGGTGATGGTGGCGGTGACGTCAGATGCGATCGAGGATGGCGCTGGCGGACGGAGTGAAGTCCTCCCACCGCCAGGGCACGGACAGGCCCGCGGCCAGCTCGGCCGCCATCGGCGCCATCATCTGGTACGCCGGGTCGGACTCGTGGAACCACCGCCCGACGGCCACCGCGTGCTCGCCGCCGTACTCGGCGGCGGCGATGAGCTCACACCAGTAGTGCCCAACCCTGTCCCCGTCGTCCCCACGGAGGCGGACGACGTGGCCGCGCAACACCAGTTCCTTGACGCGGTCGAAGGGAACGGTCGTACCCGGGCCTGAGCTGCTGAAGTTCGCCGATCGCGTGCTCCAATCGAACCGCACCTGACGCGGCTGGAGCTGGCTCTTCTCGATCCCGGTCCTCACGACGAGGCCCGCCACGCCGGCGAGGAAAACCCAGAGCCACCCTCCTCCGAGCTTCAGCCACCCCATGGCGACGAGGGCGGCGACCGCGGTGACGACCCCGGTCACGATGATGGGCGGGATCTTCTCGACGATGCTGCCCGCCCCGAACTCCAGGCGAACCAACGTCCCCGGCTGCCAATCGAGCTGCACGGGCGCTTCGTTCGCGGCCTTGAACGTGGCGGGCTCGAAACGACCGAGCGCGGGTTCGGGCGCGAGTTGAGGTTCGGGCATGCCGGGAATTGTACGCCCGTGGTTTAGGATCCCTGCTCCATGACCCATCCCGCGGCTGCCACCCAGGCGTCTCCCGCACCGGGCCCCCGGCGGGCGTACCGGTATTACGACCTCGTGATGGCCGCGTTCGTGACCGTGCTCCTCTGCGCCAACCTCATCGGCGCCTCCAAGGTCGCGCAGATCGGGGGGGTCACGTTCGGCGCGGGAGTGCTGTTCTTTCCCATCAGCTACGTGTTCGGCGACGTGCTGACCGAGGTCTACGGCTACGCGCGCGCGCGCAAGGTCGTGTGGGCGGGTTTCGGCGCGCTCATCTTCGCCTCGTTCATGACCTGGGCCGTGCTCGCCTTCCCGCCCGCGCCCGGCTGGGCGCACCAGGCCGCGTTCCAGACCGTCTTCGGCTCGACGCCGCGCATCGTGCTGGCCTCGCTCATCGCGTACTTCTGTGGCGAGTTCTGCAACTCCTACGTGCTGGCCAAGATGAAGCTGCTCACCCGCGGCCGCTTCCTGTGGATGCGGACCATCGGCTCCACGATCGCGGGCGAGGCGGTCGACTCGCTCATCTTCTATCCGCTGGCCTTCGTGGGCGTCTGGTCCAACGACCTCGTGGCCAAGGTCCTCGTCAGCAACTACCTCCTCAAGGTGGGCTGGGAGGCGGTCATGACGCCGGTGACCTACCGCGTGGTCAACTCGCTCAAGCGCGCCGAGAGGGAGGACTACTACGATCGCGACACGGACTTCACGCCCTTCTCGCTGAGTGCCTGAGCGCGCGCCGGAGGCGGCCGATCCCTTCCCGGCCTGGGTGGATGCGCTCCAGCGCCGTCATCGCGAGACCCTGACCTTCGCCGAGGTCCGCAAGGGACTGCAGGCGCTGTCGTCTCTCTACGTCGAGCGCCGCCAGAAGATCGCGGGCGGGGCCGCCCTCGAAGGCAGCGGCAAGCGGGCCGCCTTCGCCCTCTACTACGGCCCGGCGCACTTTCTCCTCGTGCGCGCCATCGTGCGCGCGCTGGGGGCGACGTCGGGGCTGCGCACGGTCCTGGATCTGGGCTGCGGGACCGGTGCCGCGGGCGCGGCCTGGGCGCTGGAGACGGGCGCCGCCGTGGACGGCATCGACCGCAGCGGATGGGCCGTGGAGGAGACGCGATGGACGCTCGCGCGCCTGCGCCTGCGCGGCACCGCGAAGAAGGGCGACGCGGCCGCGGCCACCCTGCCCGCCCCGCCCTCCGCGATCGTGAGCGCGTTCGCGGTGAACGAGCTCGACGCGGACGCGCGGACGCGCCTCCTTTCCACTCTGCGCGGCGCTCCCGCGCGGGGAGTGCGCGTCCTCATCGTCGAGCCCCTCGCACGCCGGGCCCTGACCTGGTGGGACGAATGGGCGGCCGCGTTCGCCCCGGCCGGGGGACGGCAGGACGAGTGGCGGCTGGGCACCGTGCTGCCCGAGAGCGTGGCTCAGCTCGGACGCGCGGCCGGGCTGGACGCGCGCACGCTGGGCGGCCGGTCGCTCTTCGTGCCCGGAAAAGAAGACGATCGACCCCGTTAGCGGATGGAAGTCGTGGCCGGCTTCGTGCGGCCATCCTGCCCCACGCGCGCGAGCTCCTCCTCGACGACACGCGCGAAGGTCTCGTAGGGTTGCGCCCCCACCACCAGCCGCCCGTTGATGAAGAAGGCGGGCGTCGACGAGACTCCGTAGCGCTGGCCCTCCGCGGTGTCGTTCTGCCACTGTGCGCTGTGGCGGCCCGACTCGAGGCACTGGTCGAAGGCCGTGGCGTCGAGGCCGAGGGCGACCGCGCTCTGCTTGAGGTCCGCTTCCGCCAGCTTGTCCTGGTGCTCGAACAGCACGTCGTGCATCGCCCAGAACTTGCCCTGCTCGTTCGCGCAGGCCGCGGCCTCGGCCGCGCGCGCCGCGTTGGGATGGATCTGCACCAGCGGGAAGTCCCGATAGACGAGCCGGATCTTGCCCGGGAACGACTCGTCGAGCTTCTTGAGGGTGGCCGTCGCCCGCGAGCAGAACGGGCACTGGAAGTCGGAGAACTCGACGATGGTGACCGGCGCGTCCGCGGCACCGCGCGCGGGATTGTCGCCCGCGGGGACGGCGACGCGCGGGGGCTCGAGCATCACGCGCACGTCGGCCTTCGCCCGCAGGCCGCTCAGGAACTCGGCCTGCCGCTCGCCGACCCGCTGCTCGCGGAGATGGGCCTCGATGCGCTTGAGGGCCTCCGCCTCCGACATGGTGCCCACGCGCGCCTTGTTCTGCTCGTAGAAGGCCTTCTGTTCGGCCTCGGTCACGGGCGCGACCTTGGCCTCGACCTCCTGCTTGAGGAGCTCGGCCGCCGTCACCTTGCGCGCCGCCGCCTCGCGTTCGACCAGGCGGCGCGCGATCTCGTCGTCGAGGATCTGGCGCTGGGCCTGGTACTGCTGGGTGCGGAGCTGGAACAGACGCGCGCCCGCCGCATCCTCGAGCTGGCGGGCGGTGAACGGCTCGCCGTCGATCGTGGCCACGACGTCGGACGGCACGCTGGCGGCCGGCGATGGCGACGGCGCCGGGGCGACGGGTTTTGGCGGGGTCGCGGCGGCCTGAGCGTTGGACGGCGCGGCCACCGCGGCCGCGAGCACGACGAAACCCAGCGAGCGAATCATCACGCCTCCTGGCATCCCATCAAGATACCAGTCCGCCCGCCGGTCCCCAAGCGCGCGGCCGCGCCGAGGGGAGCGTCAGCGCTTCAGGACGGCCCGGATGGCCGCGTCGAGCTGGCTCACGTCGGCGCCCTCGATGAGCGTCCCGTTCACGAAGAACGTGGGCGTGGCGGACACGCCGAGGGCCGAGCCGTCCGTCTGATCGCGGCGCCAGTCCACGCGATGGCTTCCCGACTCCAGGCAGCGTGCGAACGACGGGCTGTCCAGCCCGAGGTCACCGGCCTGGCGGATGAGCCCGCTCAGGTCGAGCTCGCCCTGGTGGGCCAGCATGCTGTGGTACATGTCCCAGAACCGGCCCTGCTCCAGCGCGCACATGGAGGCCTCCGCGGCCCGGCCGGCGTCGGCGTGAGTGCGCTCGATCGGGAAGTGCCGGTACACCAGGCGCAGGTCAGACGCATAGGCGGAGACGAGCTGGTCCACCACCGGGCTGGCCTCGGCGCAGTGTGGACACTGGAAATCGCAGAACATCACGACCGTCACGGGGGCGTCGGCGCGTCCCCGCATCGGCTCCCCCCCACGCAAGAGGCGGTCCTGGGAGAAGGCGGTCCCCGTCGCGGCGGCCAGCGCCGCCGTCATCACGCTTCCGATGAGGCCGAGCTTCCAGATCTTCATATGAATCTCCCGGCGGGCCGGGCGAGCCGGTCCTTAGGGGAGTCTGGTAGCAAGAGACGTGCCCGCCCTGCTCAGCGGATAAAGGCCAGGGCGGCGCAGCTCACCACGCTCTGCGGATCGATGTTCCACTGCTCGTAGTGTAAAAGGGTGCCCTGGGACGGCCGGACGGCTGCCACCAGCGCGTAGAGCGGGGAGGCCCCACACCACCTCAGCGGATCGCCGTCCTGCTGCAGCATCGACCAGAAGCCCCCATGGTCGGCGGCGGTCAGGAGGCGGCATCGCTCGCGATCCCGAGCGGCGACATCGAGCAGGAGGCCATCCTCGGCGCGGGCCGCGAACCGGTCGCCGTAGCGACGGCCCACATGGGCCATGTCCACGCCCGCGATCCAGACCAGCCGACCCGCCTCCGAGGCCGCGATCCCGCCCAGCGCGTCCAGTACGCGGCGCACGCCCTCGTCGTCTTCGGGCCGGCCGCCGACCTGGGTGGCCCTGGCGAACGGCCCGCAGAGGATGGGGACCACGCGCACGGCGGGTCCGTAGAGGTGCTGGAGGAACAGGACCTGGAACTCGATCGAATGCTCGACGGAGTGGCAATAGTCCTCGAGGCACTCCGCCCCCGCCGCCTCCGCCACCCGCGAGACCAGCGCACGGTCGATCGTGGTATCGCCCAGCGGCGTGCGGAAGGGCTTGTGGGTGAGACCGAAGCGCTCCGGTTGCCCATAGTGCGACGTGCCGAGGATGACGAACGTCTTGTCGCGCTGGTCGGGTCCGAGCGCGCCGTACGCGGCGCCGTACGAGCGCCATCCCCCTTCGGGACTGACGTGCGGCGCCGCGATGGCCACCAGCTCCCCCGCCGCCCGGGCCACCTTCGGGGCCTCCGCGAGGTAGCGCGCGAGGAGGGCCCGCAGGTCGCCCGCATCGCTCGGATAGGCCGCGCCCGCGTGCTGCGGCGCACGGGACGTCTCCTCCGCGAACGACCGGTGCCGCTGCGCGCGGATCTGCTCGAAGACGTCGTTCTCCAGGAAGCCCCCGAGGCTGAGCGTGTCCAGGAGGTGCTCGATCACCGCGCCCACCTCGACCGTGCCCGTGAGGCGCACCAGCACCTCGCGCAGGTCGCTCTCGTCGTGGCGTCCGTCGAAGAGGAGAAGGCAGGGCGCGAGCGGCGGCGGCAGGATCAGGACGGACTCCGCGTAGCGGAAGGGGTCGCGCACGAGCAGTCCCGGCGACTCCGGCACCGGCGACGGCATCATTTCGAGGGTGCGGCGCAGCGCGGGCAGCGGCGAGGTCATGCTCGAATCAATGGTACGGCCCGGTCAGCGCTTCCCCATCACCTTCAGGATCCCGAGCGACATGTCGGGCACGTAGGTGATGAGCAGGACGCCCAGGCCCAGTATCAACAAGAAAGGCAGGACGTGGCGGTACAGCGACGGCAGCGGCTTGCCGAAGCGCGCGGCGGACAGGAACAGGTTGAGCCCCACCGGCGGCAGCAGGAAGCCGAGCTCGAGGTTCGCGAGGAAGATCACGCCCAGATGGATGGGATCGACCTCGAAGGCCCGGCCCATCGGGATCACCAGCGGCACGAGGATGATGATCGCGGAGTAGATCTCGAGGACGCTCCCCAGCACGAGGAGGACGAGGTTCAGGACGAGCAGGAACATGAGCTGGGAATGGATGTGCGTCCTCACCCAGGCCAGGAACTGCTCGGGGAGCTGCGCGTCCACCAGGTAGCTCGTGAGGCCGAGAGCGACGCTCAGGAGGATGAGGACCGCGCCCACCAGTGCGCCTCCCTCCACCAGCACGGCGGGAAGCTGGCGTAGGCGGAGGTCCCGCGTCACGAAGCAGGCCACGAGGACCGCGTAGGCGCAAGCCGCGGCCGAGGCCTCCACGATCGACACCTTGCCGCTCGCGAAGAGCGCGATGATGAGGAGGGGGAGGCTCAGCTCCCACTTGGCCGCCCACATCCCGCGCAGCGCTTCCCCGCCGGAGAAGGGTTCGCGCCGTCCCCCCGAGCGCACGCCCACGCGCACGCCGTACGCGCAGGCGAGGGCGACGAGCAGGAGGCCGGGCAGGAGGCCGGCCAGGTACAGCTCGTCCGCGGGCACGCCGGCCACGATGGCGTACAGGATCACGGGCAGGCTCGGGGGGAAGAGCAGGCCGAGGCTTCCGGACGCGGTCACCAGCCCGAGCGAGAAGCCTTCCGGATAGCCGGCCTTGGCCAGCATGGGCAGCATGAGGCCCCCGAGGGCCATGATGGTGAGCCCCGAGCCGCCGGTGCCGGTCGTGAACGCGGCGCAGGCCACGGCCACGACGATCGCGATGCCGCCCGGCATCCAGCCGAAGAGCCCCTCGAAGCACCGCAGGAGGCGCGCCGACGATTGTCCCGCCGCCAGCACGAAGCCCGCGGTGGTCAGGAGGGGGATGGCGGGGATGGTGGGCGAAGCGATGAGCCGGTAGACCTCGGCCGACACCGCGCCGATCGGCGTCCCGTCCTTGAAGAAGAAGAGGAGGGCGAGGCCCCCCATGGCCACGAACACGGGCGCGCCCAGCAGCGCTCCGGCGAGGATGAGGGCGGAGACCGGCCACACCAGCGACCCGCGGCCAATCGCCCATTGCGCGGGCCCGTCCGGAGGCGGGATCACGCCCATCGAAAAGGCAGCCGCGATGGCGAACAGCGCCAGCGCGCGGCCGCGCCATCCCCACGGCGCCGTCCAGGCGAACCAGGCGGCCATCAGCGCGAGGGTCACCGGGATCACGCACTCGCTCGCCCATTCGGGAATGCCCGCGCCCAGGATCTTGCCCTGCTCGCGGTTGGCGCGGATCAGCTCCACGCCGGAATACGCGAGCACCGCGAGCACGGACGCGGCCACGCAGGCGGCGAGCAATCCCGCGATCCGCCGCGCGCGGTCGCTTCGGAGCAGCTCCGCGGTGGAGAGGGTGAGGTGCGTGCGATGGCGCGTGGCCACCAGTCCGCCCACGAACGTGAGCCAGAGCGTGACCTGCTGCAGGTAGGCGGCGGAGCCGGAGATGTGGAAGCCCAGCGGCCGTCCCACGGCGTCGGAGAGAGGGAGGAGCGTGGCCAGGGCGAGGGCGACGATGAGCACCCATCCGTCGGCGCCGACACGCCTGCCCGTCACGGCTGCGTTTTCGGTCACGCGCCCGCCGTCTCGCGCGGCCGCAGCGCCGTCAGCATCATCCCGACGACGAACACGGTGAGAGCTCCCACGACGTTGTACCAGAGGAAGTGCACGGACGTGTACGTCGCGACCAGCCACACCGTCGCCATGCCCGCGATCAGGCCCCAGAAGGCGCCGAGCGCGGACGCCCGCTGCGTGAGCACCGCGAGCCCGAACACGCCCAGGATCGAGCCGTAGAAGTAGGAGCCGAAGCGGTTCACCACCTCGATCGCGGAGCCCAGGCGGCCGGCCTGCAGCGCAACCAGGCAGGCGAAGGCGCCCCAGAACGCGGTCAAGACGCGCGAAACGAAGAGGTCATGGGCGTCCGTGCCCCCCACGCGGACGAAGCGCTTGTAGAAGTCCACCATGGTCGCGGTGGCCAGCGAGTTGAACTCTCCGGAGAGCGTGGACATCGCGGCCGCGAAGATCACGGCGATGACCAGCCCGGCCAGCCCGCGGGGCAGGTACGTGAGTATGTAGGTCGGAAAGATGTAGTTGGTATCCGAGTACCCGGCCGCCTTGATTCCCAAGACTCGCATCAGCCACGCCACGATCCTCGACGGAGCCGCTTCTGTGGGCTTCACCGCCTCCAGCAGCTTGATGGCCTGCCTCCGAGCCTGATCCAGGGAGGCATTCGCCTGGCGATACGATTCGGCGTCCGCCTCATCGCGCGTACGCGCATAGGTCTCGGCGGCGACACGGCGCACTTCCTGTGCGGCCTCGAATCGCGCTTTCACCTGCGCGAGCTCGGCGGGCGGAGCGAGACGCTCCAGCTTCGCGAGCTCGACCCGGTTCCACAACAGCGGCGGCTGGTGGAAGTGGTAGAAGACGAACACGAGCACGCCCGTCAGCAGGATCAGGAACTGCATCGGGACCTTGAGGAACGCGTTGAAGAGCAGGGAGAGGCGGCTCTGGGCCAGCGAGCTTCCGGAGAGGTAGCGCTGGACCTGGCTCTGGTCGCACCCGAAATACGACAGCATCAGGAAGGTCCCCGCGATCACCCCGCTCCAGAGCGTGTAGGGCGTGGTCAGGCTCGGCGAGGTGTCCATCACGTGCAACCGGCCCGTAGCCTGGGCCAGGGCCAGCGCGTCGCGGAAGCGGATGGGGTCGGGGATCTGCGCGAGGGCCACCCCGAAGCACAGGAAGATCCCGAACCAGATGATGGCCATCTGGGCCACGTCCGTCCAGATCACGGACTTGTTGCCGCCGTACATGACGTAGACGATCGTCGATCCGCCCATGAGCAGGATCGTCGCCGGCTCGCTCCAGCCGAGTATCACGGACAGGACGAGCGAAGGCGCATAGAGCGTCACGCCGACGGAGAGGCCGCGCGAGCAGAGGAAGAGCAGACTCGTGAGCGTACGGGTCCGCGAATCGAAGCGCTTCTCCAGGTATTCGTAGGCCGTGAAGACGCCCGCGCGATAGAAGAAGGGCACCAGCGTCAGGCAGAGGATCACCATCGCGAAGGGCAGTCCGAAGTACACGACGAGGAAACGCATGCCGTCGTTGTAGGCCTGGCCAGTCGTGCCGATGAACGTGATGGCGCTGATCTGGGTCGCCATCACCGACAGGCCCACTGCCCACCAGCGCATCTGGCGGCCGGCCAGGAAGAAGTCGTCGATCTTCACGTTGCCGCGGCCGGACCAGAGGCCGAAGGCGATGATGGCAACGAGGTAGACGACGAGGACGGCCCAGTCGAGCGCGGACAACGATCAGTACTTCCAGGACGAGAAGACGGCGACGAGGCCCATGACCGCGAGCGCGCAGAGGATCACGGCGGCGTAGATCCTCGGCCAGGTGCCGAAGATCGGGACGCGCTCGTCTTCGTCCGGTGCCATCGTCACGGGCATCGTGTCCTCCTCGGGGCCGACGGACATTATGGGCGCTACTCGAGCGGGCGCCCCTTGGTCTCGGGCAGGAGAAGGGCGAGCAGTGCTCCGGCCAGGAACGCGGCCGCCAGCACGAGGAACGCCGCCCCGAAACCGAACCTGGTGGCCAAAAGGCCCACCACCGCGGGCGCGGCGGCGCTCAGGCCGCGGCCCACGTTGTAGCTGAGCCCCATCGCGGTGGCGCGGATCTCGGTCGGGAACAGCTCCGACGCGATCGCGCTGAAGCCGGAGAAGAAGCCGGTCCCGAAGAACGCGACGAGGGGCCCGAGGACGAGCAGCCAGCGGGGCTCACGGGTGATCCCGTACAGCGGCACCAGCGCGGCCGCGACCAGCAGGTAGGCCACGTAACTGCGCCGCCGGCCCACGGCATCCGCGAAGAATCCGAAGAGCGCGTACCCGAGCCACTTCCCCACGCCCATCACGATCAGCCAGGTCGTGGTCTTGATGAGGCCGAAACCGCGCCCTCCCTCCTCGACGGGCAGGGACAGATAAGCCGGGATCCAGGTGAAGAGGCCCCAATACCCGAACATGCCGCAGGCGTTCATCGCCGTCGCCACCAGACCGTTGCGGCGCAGGTCCTTCCGCCAGAGGATCCGCAGGGAGCTCGTGGAGCTCGCGCGCGTGGCCTGGCCGCGCCGCCAGATCTCGGATTCCGGCACGTCGCGCCGGATCCAGAAGACGACCAGCGCGGGGAGGACGCCCACGAAGAACACCGCGCGCCAGCCCAGGCGGGGCAGCACGAGGGCGACGATTCCGGCCGCGATCATCTCGCCGATGGCCCAGGTGGACTGCATGAGCCCGAGCGCCTTGGCCCGGTGTTCGGGTGGCCAGGTCTCGGCGATGAGCGCTGCACCCGTGGTCCACTCGCCACCCATGCCCAGGCCCAGGATGAACCGGCAGATCGCGAGCTGGACGATGGTCTGCGAGAGGCCGCAGGCGCCGCTGGCCACGGAGTAGACCAGGATCGAGGCCATCAGGGCGCGCGTGCGGCCGACGCGGTCGGCCAGGAAGCCGAAGGCGAGCCCGCCCATGGCGGAGGCGAGCAGGGTCAGGGAGTTCAGGAGCCCGCCCTCCGCCTTGCTCATCCCGAGGTCGCGCATGAGGTGCGCGAGCACCATCGAGTAGAGCATCACGTCCATCGCGTCGAGCATCCAGCCCAGCCCGCCCGCGACGAGCGACCGCCGCTCGGCGGTGGTCACCTGTTGCGGCCATTCGAGCAGGCCGGCGATGTGGCGGGTGGGCCGGGCCAGGGGAGGCGGGGAGACGGTCGGCGCGGCCATCGCGCGGACTATAGCCGCGGGGGAGGTCTCCGAACCAGGGGAGACGGGCCTAGAACCAGGCGGGATAGCAGGTGGCGCGGTAGGCGCCGGTGGTCTCGCGCCGGATGTAGCCCTCGGAGAGAAGGATGTCGTACTGGTCGTTGAAGCGGTTCGTGCTCTTCACCGCAAGCTCCTCGCCGTCGTACTTCGTGCAGTAGCCCCTCTTCTCCATGTTGCGTGCGACTTCCTCGGGGAAGTTGTGGGTGTCGAGCACCTGGTAGCAGTTCGCGCAGCCGCGCGCGCGCTGGGTGTTGATCATCTCGGGATGCTCGAAGATCGCGAGGTCGATGGCCTGCTCGACCTCGGCCATGAAGCTGGGCGATTCCTGCGGGCAATCCTCGCCCGATCCGCCACCGGGGGGCAGGCCGCAGCCGAGCGCGCGGGCGGGGGCGGGCGGGGCCGGCGTCGGAGCCGCCGCTTCCGGGGCCGCGGGGCTGCTGTGATGGCGGCAGGCGGGAAGAAAGGCGAAAGCGAGGGCGATCAGAAGTCGCGAGAGCGAGCGGCGAGTCGAGGGCATTGGCGCCTCCTCCCAGGGTTCGTAGGCCCGCCGGCGCGAGGGCGGCGATTCTAATACAGGCTCAGCTCCCGAGCAGGCGCAGCGGATTGGCGAGCCCCGTCCCTTCCGCCTTCGCCTCCTCTTCCGCGGCGGCCGGGACCTTGTCCCCTTCACCGGGGGCGAGGAACAGGTTGGACTCCACGCCGTGCTGCCGCGTGTACATGTCGTAGTAGCGGCCGCGCGCCGCGTAGAGGGACCCGTGCGTCCCGCGCTCGACCACGCGGCCCGCTTCGACGACCAGGATCTGCTCCGCGCGGCGGATGGTGGAGAGGCGGTGCGCGATCACGAACGTGGTGCGCCCGCGCATCAGGTGCGCGAGGCCCTCCTGGATGAGCGCTTCGGACTCCGAGTCGAGGCTGGAGGTCGCCTCGTCCAGGATCAGGATGCGCGGATCGGCCAGGATGGCGCGCGCGATCGAGACGCGCTGGCGCTGGCCGCCCGAGAGCTTGACTCCGCGCTCGCCCACGATCGTCTCGTACCCCTTCTCGAACTGCTCCGCGAACTCGTCGACGCGGGCGAGCCGGCACGCGCGCAGCACGTCTTCGTCGCTGGCCTCCGGGCGCGAGAAGGCGACGTTCTCACGAATCGTCCCGTCGAACAGGAACGTGTCCTGCAGGACGACGCCGAGCTGGCGCCGGTAGGAGTCGAGGCGCACGGTGGAGAGATCGACGCCGTCGACGGTGACCACGCCGCGCACGGGGGTGTGGAACGCGGCGATGAGGCCGATGATGGTCGACTTGCCGGAGCCGGAGGGGCCGACGAGGGCGGTCGCAGTGCCCGGCTCCGATCGGAAGGAGACGCCGCCCAGCACCTCGCGCACGCCGTCGTAGGAGAACGTCACCTCCTCGAAGGCCACGCGGCCGTCGATGCGGCCCAGCACCACCGTCCGCCGCGGATCCACGTCTTCCGGACGCTCCTGGAGGATCTCCTGCGTCCGCTCCATCCCGGCCAGGGCCTCCGTGAGCTGGGTGCCGATGGCCACCACCTGGAAGACGGGCGCGATCAGGAACCCGAGGAGCATGGTGTAGGTGAACAGCCCCCCGACGGTGAGCGAGCCGGCCAGGATCTGGCGCGTGCCGACGTAGAGGACGGCCGCGCCCACGATGCCGAGCAGCAGGGTCGAGGCCAGGCTCAGCACCGACGTCGCGGTGAGCGTCTTCATGATGTTCTCGAGCAGCCTGGCCACGCCGCCGGAGAAGACGGCTTCCTCGCGCGACTCCGCGTGATAGCCCTTGATCACGCGGACGCCGCCCAGCGACTCGGTGAGGCGCCCCGTGACCTCGCCCTGGATCTTCGAGCGCTCGCGAAAGATCGGCCGCATGGTGGCGAAGGCGCGGAAGAGCACGAACGCGAATGTCAGCGACGTGACGAGGGTCAGACCCGTCATGGCCGGGCTGATGCGCAGCATGAGGACGAGGGCGACGGAGGCCGCGAGCACCCCCCCCACGAACTCGACGAGACCGGTGCCGACGAGGTTCCGTACGCCTTCGACGTCGCTCATGATCCGCGAGACGAGAACGCCGGTCTTGTTCGCGTCGTAGAAGGCGACGGGCAGCCGGCCGATGTGGGCCTGCACCCGGCGCCGCAGGTCCGCGATGAGCTTCTGCGCCGCCTTGGACAGGGTCTGGGTGAGGGCGAACGAGGTGACCGCCTGCAGCGCGGTGGCGCCCACCACCGCGCCGAGGAGGGGGAGGAGGAGGTCGACGCGCCGCTTCCCCACCACGTCGTCGATGACGTACCGGGTCGACGCGGGCAGGACCAGGCCGGCCACGCGGTTGATCGCGATGAGGACGAGGCCGAGCAGGAGCAGGCCGCGCCGGGGCGCCACCAGCGTGCGCAGCTCGGGCCACAAGGTACGGAGCCGATCGACCCGCGAGCCCTTCTTGCCCGCTTGGGTGTCCTTCGTCACGGAATCCTCCCGCCCCCGCCTCTGATCCTAACCGCGCGGGCACCTTTCTTGCTTCCGAGGAGCCCATGGCCCGTCGGGCCGAGGAGGCACAACCATGCGCATTCATCCCGCGCGCGTTCTCGCGACCGCGCTCACCCTGACCCTGGCCGGCGGAGCCCTCGCCGCGGGTCTTCAGCGGCGACGTGGACCAGAGCCATACGAGTTACGGCGCCGGCGTGGCCTTCCTCGGCAACACCTTCGGCTTCGAGGCGGAGGCCACCTACACGCCGCACTTCTTCGGCGACACGCCCGCCGGCACCAACAACGTGACCACGCTGATGGGCAACCTCGTCCTGACCGCTCCCCTGGGCACCAGCGCCCGCATCTACGCCAGCGGGGGCGGCGGGCTCATGAAGTTCCGCGTGCCCGACTTCGACCAGTTCTTCGACGTCGACCAGAACGACCTCGGAGTGGACGCGGGCGCGGGCGTGCTGCTCCGCTTCGGCCAGAACCTCGGCGCGCGTGCCGACGTGCGCTACTACCGCGACGTGCAGACCTCGACCAACCCGGACCGCGTCGACTTCGGGAGCTTCCACTACTGGCGCGGGGCGGTCGGCGTGACGTTCCGCTTCTGAGCCGCGCGCGGCCGCATGACGAACGCGAGGCTCGGGAGGTCTGCGTCCCTCTTCTCCATGGCCGTCGGCCGCTGAGTCAGGACTGGC
>WNFM01195909.1_pt2 | contig 26864 bp, 25 predicted proteins | sample 5400271 | NCBI WGS metagenome assembly WNFM01 (sample SAMN13153352, study PRJNA577476) | soil metagenome | isolation source: 60 cm saprolite on Douglas fir-dominated hillslope | place: USA:California | collected 2013-09-17 | reverse complement strand
CGCTTCGGCGTTTTTGCTGTCGCCTGCGTTTTGCCGCGCGACGGCGAGCCATTTGAGGGTCAACGGCGAACGGGGATCGGCGGACAATTCGCCGGCCGCATTGGCGAAATCCTTCTGCGCAAAAAGCACATAGCCGCGAGCGGATTCGTAGCAATTCTCGACGATCAAGTCGCGAGACTTTGCCGCCAGGGTCTCAAGTTTACTTACGGTTTCCTTTGCGGCGTCCAGTTGGTCGTGTAGCGCGAGCACGCGGACTTCGTCACGCCAGATGGATGCCAGGCTGGCGTTACGGTCGGACTCGCTCATTCCGGCGAGCGGCGCGCTGAAAGTGCGTTCGATTTTCCGCAATTTCTGAAGTTGTTCCTGAGGCGATGCGAGAAGCAGCGCGTGAGCTTCCAGAATTTCAAATTCGGCGTAGGGCTCGTGAGCGGCATGAGCTTGGTGTTCAAGATCAGTCAGTGCTTGCAGGCCGTCGGCAAACTTGCCTTCCCGGAAATTCAATAACGCTTTCTGATACTCGATATGGAAGCGATCGCCATTGCTGGTAGCCATGGCCAGCGCTTTGCCGTACTCGGTACGGGCGCGAGAAAAATCACCCATGACCGCGGCAGTGTCGCCGAGACCAATCTGCGAATAAATGTATTTGGGATCGAGCTTGAGTGCGGTTGAGTAATGTAGAAGCGATCCCTGATCGTCCCAGCCGTAGCGGGAAACTTCGCCGAGAGAGTCTTCAGGATTAGGCTGGCCGGGCTCGAGCTCCGCGTAGCGCTTTAAATAAGCGATGGCCTTGGCGGGATCGGGAGTGCCGGTCTCGACTTTGGCGTAGCCGAGCATGTTGTAGGCCGGCGCAAAATTCGGATCGAGCTTAATGACCTGCTCGAGCATTGGCACCGAACGGTCGTAGTCCTGCTGGTAGTAGAGCCACTCCGACGTCAGGAAGAGCACGTGGCGATCGTTGGGAAGACCTGCCAGCAGATCGTTCATGGCGGAAATGGCCGGCAGCCGGTCGGCTTTTTGCACCGCCGTAAGAAAGTTCACCAGCTTGCGCTCTTCGGCGGGCGCGTTTGCGGCGAGGAGTTCAGCCTTTCGAGCGGCTTCGGGATTTGGGCTGCCGCCGCGCGTGGCATACGACCAGACGGCGTAAGCCAACGCGAACTGAGGGTCTTTCGCAGTCGCCGACTGCGCGGTCCGAACGGAATCATCGAGCAGGTGATTTTCGTACTGATCGATTGCGGTTTCCACCAGCTTTTGAGCTTCTGCGGATTTCGTTGCAACCGGAAATGCAAAAACTTGTCCGATGACTGGTGCGGCCATTCGCGTTGCCGCAGCGGGAGTCTTTACTTCGTTGTCGGTGACGCTTGCGGACTGCTGCGGGTGAGCCCATGTGGGCGCCGCGAGAAGTGCGGGAAGCAGCAGAAGCAACGATTTCAGAGATAGACGATTCATCTTCAATAAGCTCCGAGGCATGCCAGGCCGGCTTGCATTGAAAGCGCAAAGTTTTTGTGCAAAGTAACGCTAACGTTCGAACGTTGGTTGGCGTAACTGGACAAACGGACAGGTGTGCCGCGAAGTTACCTGGAGTACAACTTTGGCCACAGATTTAATTTGTTCGTATTCGATACTTGCCGCGAGGAAAGCGCGGGCAGATACTCCAGGTATTCCAATCGGAAGGTTACAGGAATGGCGAGAATGAACTGGGGAAAATCGTTGCGTGGTGCGTTGACGATCATGGCGCTCGCACTGGTGTGCACGCCCGCGGTGCCGGCAATCAAGAATATGGCAGTAGTTGTATCGGCGGGCAGCAAACTGGCAGATGTTGCGCTCGTCGATCTGACCAAATATTGCAAGGGCACGGCAAAGGCCTGGCCGGATGGAAAAAACTTCGTGATCGTGCTGAAGAATCCGGATGCTCCAGACATGCATGTGGCGCTGCAGAAGCTCTTCGGTGGCGAAGCTGCGGAAGCAAAAGCGGCGATCGCCAAACTCAATGAGTCGCGCATGGTGGTCAAGGTCGTTGACACGGATGAAGACCTGTTGCACACGGTAGACATCACGCCGGGAGCGGTGGGAATTATTGACGTGTACGCGATCAATAGTTCGGTGAAGGTGTTGCGCGTGGATGGCAAGCTGCCATTTGACATGGGCTACGCACTCAAAGGCAATTGATCTGTTTTACGCCGGGTTAGTTCGAATTGCCTGCATAACGAGATTTAACTTAAATTTAACTCGAGGGCGCAGGTTTGTCCGGGGTACGTAGTGTTTTCAGCGCGGTCAACCCGATTAAAATAATCGCCAATCCCAGCGCGGCCCAAAGGACTTCCGGATGGCGCTCGGTGAACGGGCGCGGGTCGCGGTAGTTCGTGGTTTCTTCCTCGGGGCCTAGAGACAGAACCGCGAAAACCGGTTTTGCCGGGCCAGAGTCAAAGTAATGGCCAAGATCGTATTGTGGCCAGCCAGCCTTCTCGTTGCCGTAGAGCAAACGATATTGTTGTCCCGCGATCAATTTGAAAGCCAGCGAGCGGGGAACTGCAGCCGGCGCTAAATGTATGTTCGCGAGAGGCTGGTCGTTTCCGTTGATGATTTCCACGCGCAGAAAGCGGTTGGAAGTGACCTCGGGAAATTCGACGCGCAGCGACTCTCTGATTTTGTCGCCAAGCCGGTAACGATAAATAACGCCAGAGCCCCAGTAAGACCATTCCTGGCCATCGCTGCCGGCGCTGATTCGGACGGCGCGATAAAACTCAGGACTGTCGGATTGCACTGCCACGCTCGAAACCGGCTGATTCAGCGAGGCCAGCGTTGTTTGCCATACGCTTTCGGTGGGATCGGTGGACCTCTCCGCAATGAACGACGCCGAAACATCCGCGGTCAGTTGCTGGACTTCTTTCTCGTTCAATACGCTGATCCCGTCGACCGGGAACTTTCCGGTCGCTTCGGCGATGCGAACGCGAACATAACGAGAACTCAATCCCTGAAAAGGAATAGACTGCGTGCCTTCGACGGCGCGGGAGCGGAATCGCGCGATTGGGGCTCGCGCTTCAACGATCCGCCAGGTCTTGGCGTCGTCGCTTAATGCAAGTTCGGCCCAAACGATAAAGTCAGGACGACTGGTCTCGACTCTTATCCGGTCGTAAGCTCGGAAACCTTCGCCAAGATCGGCAATCACCTGGGTGTATTCGTTGGTGACAAAACTGTTCTCGAGTATACGAGCGGCGCGGCTTTCCACGTTCCTTGCGACCTGTTTGGATTCCACCACAAAGGGCACTTCTTCACCGCGGGCATTAACGATGCGCGCGTCTGCGCAGCCCTGCTGGCAATGCCCGTAGATTTCCCAGGGAAGCGCGACCTCGGCAGGCGAATCGCCGAATGCCTGGGGCAATTGCAATGCGCGCGAATAATGCCAGGAGCGCCATTGATCCGGAAGGTCAGCAGAAACGGCCAGCAGGTAGACAGTGCCAGCCAGAATGAAAGTTGCAATCGTGCGGCGGATCATGGGGTTCCACGCTCGCGCGCCGGTTTACGGGTATAGATGAACGAAACAGCCAAGAGGACCGCGCCAAGCACAAAGAAGGAGAGGATGCGATAGGCGCGCTCGAGGAAAGAGAGGTCGTAGAGGAAAACTTTGCCGACAACGAGTCCGAACAGAACCAGGCTCTGCCAGCGCAGCAACGCCGATTTGTTTTGCACGCCTAAGAAGAGCAGGGCGGAGGCGTAAGCAGTCCACAAAATCGAGAGTGAAAGATGTTGCGCGAGTGCAGCGTCGAATCCAGTATTCGTTTTGCCAAAGTGCTCCCAGAACTCCGCCGACAAGGCGATCAAGGCGTAGACGTTGATTGCCACGGCAAAAATGCCGACCTCGATGCGTTCTTGTCCGGCTACTTCGCCTTGATGGGTTTGCGCCGCCCAAAGGGCGATAGCAAAACACGCGATTAATACCAGGTAGGCGGCGAATCGCTCGTTGAACAGAAACGCGCCGCCTGAAGGTGGCTCGATCAAGATCCGAAACGCAGAAATCGCCAACAGCAGATAGCCAGCCTGGCGGAGGTAATTGGTCACGGCCTGGAATCCGGTCCACACCAGGATGGCGCCTTCGACCGAGAAACTGAGGGTGATCCATTTGCCTTCTAAGCGAATAGGAATTGCCAGGGTCAGATAAGTCAAAGCCAAGCCCGCGAACAGCAATCGCGCCAATGGCGATTGAACTTCGCCGGGTTCGGGCAACAGGCGGGCAAGCGCTACATGGCCGCCCGCAAGCGCCAGGAAAAGCAACGTCAGCGGCCATTTGTCATCCGGCCACATCAAGACGAAGAGGGTTCCGGCGTACGCAAATTCGTTCAACAGAATGATCGAAACGTCCAGTTCGCCGATGTGCTGCCCGCGCAATGCTTTGCCCACCGGCAAGACCGAATAGAGAAGATAGAAGAGCGTGGCAAAGATCACGGTACGCTCGAGCGGCGAGTCGGTGTGATAGAAGTCGCTGTACCATCCCCAGAAATAGATTTGCGTTCCGAGAAATGCGATGGGGACCAGAGATTTCCAGTCTTTTTTCGCGGCGATGACCAAGGTGCCGACCCCTAATACGATGAGGTAGGTAAAGAGCACCACTTGCTGATTCTTGCCGCTGCTGGCGAGGATCGGGGTCAGCAATCCGCCGAGCAGCGAGAGCACAGCGATTCGCTGCGAATCACGCCCAATGGCGACCACGGACATGACCGCGGTGATGGCGATCATTGCTGCAAAGCCCACGTCGCGACTGTACAGCGAGTAGTATTGGCAGCCCGCCCAGACCGAAAGAAGGAGTGTCGCTTCGCCCAGCGCGGTGATGCCCTCGGAAAAGTAGGTGTAGCCCTTGCCGAGCAGCCAGTGGCTCCAGGGCAGCATCAGTGCACCTAGAACCACTCCGATCGCAACGCGGCCTGATGGTCCGATCCAATTATTGTCAAACGCCAGTTTGAGGAAGTAAGAGACGGCAATCAGCAAGGCGACAATTCCGATTCGGTTGAACCATCGCCCGGCGATCAGGCTTTCCATGTCCACAGGTTGTTTTTGATCGAAGGAGATCGGCTGGTAGACGCCGCGCGAGGAACTCGCGGCGGGACTGCTCGGCAATGCCGGAGCGCTTGGCAGGGGGGCTGGCGGGATTTGTGGCGGTGGAGGGGCGCCCGGCTCTAAAGGGATGTGGATCTGAATCTTTTCTGGCAGCTCTGGGTGGGGTGGTTCGGTCGCGCTAACCGGTGGAGTTGGCGCCACCACGGGAGTTGGCGAAGCGGTTCGCGTTTCGGTAACTGCTCCTTCAAGCGTTTTTAAGCGCTGTTCGAGAGCAAAGATTCGAGCAGTCACCTGCTGCAGGCTGAGGTTCGAGGACTCGCGCTCCAGGCGGCGTACCGCTACCAGGGCCATGATGGCGAGAATCGGCCCACCGAGGAATAGGACAAGAGCAAGGGGGAGGAGGGCACCCATAGGGTGGAAGCTGGCGCGATTAGAGCATAAAGGACTGCGCAGAGACAACCGAAATTGGGTTCTGGAAGAATGTCTCAGTTTGAGACTGTGCCTTATCCGATTGGGCGGGAGGCGTCATTTCGGGTCAATCTTGTCGCGATGGGAGTGTTCCGCACCTGTACGAACGGACAGGGTTTTCCACAGGAGGTACAGCGAAATTTTGACAAAAGATGTCAGTCCGCTGGAAATCCGATAACAGCATTAAAATCATAAACTTACACCGTATCAAGATGCTACACATTGGTACTAGTAGAATCGTTTAACTCCAAAAATGTGACCTCTGTACCATAGCGGTACAGGTGCAGGGAAGTGCAGTCCAATCGTACAGGTCCTGCATCCAATGAGTGAGCTTCAAGCAAGCAGAGCAGAAAGAGCGACGTTAGGCCGAACCCAAGAATAGAGGACAGAATGAAGACCAAGGACAAAAGCCGCAAGTGGATGTGGTGGTTCCTGGGAGTCGTGGTGGCGATGCAGATGTATTTCGTGCGGGAACTGCTGGCGGCCTTTGCTTTGTTTGCATTGGGATTTGGAGTCGTGGCTTTCGTGATTGCCGCCCTGTATCTGCTGCACCAGGGCTGGGCAGTGGCGGTGCACCGGATAGCCGAGAGCGAGCACCCGGCGGTGGTTTACGCGAAGCGCGGCGCCAATTCGGTTGAGGACTTTGCGCGGCGCGGCGCCGTAGCGACCATGACCGGAGCGGAGGAGTTGGCCAAGCGTGCGGTTCGCCGGACAGGTTCGGCGGCGGCGCGGTAATACCTGGATTTCGTAAGCAGGGAGAAACTACCGGCTGGGCTGTACTCCTGCAGACTCGGCCGGCGGCAAGCTACAAAGAAAGTAAAAAAGAGCCAGTCGCCCTGAGCAAGCGATTGGCTCCTTTTGCTTTTGATCCGGCTACGCCCCGTCGGGCGAATTACAAGGAACGCAAAGCAGTCGCCACTAATCCGCCAACAACGCCCATCACCAGGGCAAAGAAAACGCCCTGTAACAAAAGTTGCGGCGTGATTTTGAAGGCGAACGCCAGATTGGAAAAGGTCTGGAAGTTCATGGTGCTGGTAGTCAATCCGTTGAGCGGCAGCACCGCGACGCAACCCAGCACACCCCCGACAAAAGCGATCAGCAAGGCTTCGATCAGAAACGAAAAGACCACGGCCGACCCGGCGAAGCCGACGGCGCGCATGGTGGCGATTTCGCGGCCACGCTCGGACACCGCGGAGTACATGGTGTTCAGCGCGCCGAAGACTGCGCCGATGGCCATGATCGCCGCCACCAGTCCGCCGAGGACGGTAATCAACGTAGTCATGGTGCGTGACTGCTTTGCGTAGTAGTCGACTTCGCGGATTACGTCCACGTTGAGGCGCGGATCGGTCGTCAGCGAGTCTTTCAGCGTCTGAAAGGAGTCCGGCGACTGCAAATGTACAGTGACGGATTGGAAGACGGTCGGAGGCCGCTTCATGATTTCGTTAAGGATGTGCGAATCGCACCACACTTCGGAATCAAACGCCGAGCCGCCGGCATCGAAGACACCGACCACGGTCCAGCGTCCGCCGGCAAAATTCACCACGTTGTTCAAGGTCAAGCCGGCGTAAGTCTTGGTAGCATTTCTGCCGACGATCAACTCCGAAACGCCCGGCGCGAACATACGGCCTTGCACCACCTTTGTGAACTTGCGGATCTCCAGCACGTTGGGGGAAACTCCGCGCACCTGCACGTTGGCGTCGGTTCCGGTGCTGATCAGGGGAACCGGAATTACGCCGACCACTTCCTGCGTGACCAGCGGACCGTTGGCATCGCGCGCGATGCCAGGTGCGTCCTTGATCACCTTTACGGAATCGAGCGTGACGCCGCCCATCATTTCAGAGGGGGAGCCCGCGCGCATCACCAGCGCATTATCGGCGGAGCCGGACGCGACCAGTGTGGCCTTGAAGCCGTGGGCGAGCGACAGCATGGCAATAAACACGCCCACGGTACCCGCGATTCCCAGAACCGCAACGATGGTTGAAGTCCAGCGGGCGCGAACACTTCGCACGTTGTAGATCAGTGGTATGGCCACGGTCAGACCCTCCGAAGCGCGTTTACAACGCGTAATTGCATCGCCATAATTCCCGGCAATAGTCCGCTGATGAGTCCGACGGCGACGGCCACCGCCAAGCCCAGAGCCAGTATCGACGGAGCGAGGATCAGCGCAGGCAATAGGCCGTTTAGCGCTTTAGCGAGTGCCGGAACCACAGCCTCTGCCAAGAGCAAGCCTAGAAGCCCACCGATTAAAGCGATCACCAGCGATTCGGCCAGAACAAAAAACAGAATCGCGCGGTCTGAGTAGCCGATGGCTTTGAACACTGCTAGCTCAGAGGTACGTTCGCGGACAGAAATGGCCATGGTGTTTCCGGTTACCAGCAGCAGAGTGAAGAAAACCACTGTGCCGATAGCCAGAATCAGAAAGCTGATGTTGCCAAACTGTTTCACCCAACTAGCCGCAAATGCCGACTCGGTCTGGGTCCGCGTTTCGTATGGCGAATTCGCAAATTCGTCATCGATGGTTTTTGCCACGCGAACCGCGTCGTCGGGACTGTTCAGCCTCAGCACGTACCAGCCGACGTTGCCCTTGAAGCGCTCCGGTACTTTCTCTTCAAAATAGTCCCACTGAAACCAAAACTGCGTTTCATCGTCTTTCGGCTCGCGGCCGTGGTAGATGCCGTCAATATTGAATTCCCAGGCGTCAGTGCCTCCGGTGATGATGGACTTGATTGGGATACGATCGCCAATTTTCCAGTGGAACCGCTCCGCGGTACGTGCACCGACGATGGCGCCCTGGCGATCCTTCAGGAATGCATTCCATTGATCATCGGACACGATGAGCTCGGGGAAAACCTGGCGCTGGTTTTCCGGATCGATGACGAATTGCGGGAAAAAGTTTTTCTCATCCTGGTAGATTCCGCCAAACCAATTGTTATGCGTTACGACTTTGACGCCTGGGATGCGCAGAATTTTGTCGCGATACGCAAGCGGAATGGGGTTGATGATCGAGGTACGGTTGATGATCACCAGCCGGTCCGCGCCAGCCACGTCGGCACCGCGACCGAAGGCGTCCTTCACTACGGCCAGAAAAGCAAAAAGAAACAGCGCAACCGCGAACGAGCCGATGGTCAGGATCAGCCGTACTTTCTTGCGAAACAGATTTGCGAAGATCAATCTGCTGAATTTCATGCGACACCTCCAGCCATCGCGTTCTGCGGAAGCTTGCCCCCTTCAACGAGCACGCCTTTTTCCAGGTGCAGCGTGGTGTGCGCGCGATCGGCGACAACCGGATCGTGGGTCACCATCAGCACGGTCTTTCCGTGCTTTTCGACCAGTGCTTCAATCAGCTCCATGATTTCCGTGGCGCTTTTGCGGTCCAAGTCGCCGGTAGGCTCGTCGCACAGCAGGAAAGTCGGGTCGGAAACGATGGCGCGGGCAATGGTTACGCGCTGCTCCTGTCCGCCAGAGAGCTGGCGCGGATAGTGGTGCATACGGTCGGCAAGCCCAACCACCGAGAGTGCGGTCTCGACGTGTTGCTTACGTTGGGCCTTCGAGAGCTTGGTCAAGAGTAGCGGAAGCTCCACGTTCTGGAACCCCGTGAGCACCGGGATCAAGTTGTACATCTGAAAGATAAAACCGACGTGGCGCGCGCGCCACTGGGTCAGCTTGCTGGCGGACATGTGGGTGATTTCGTCGCCATCAACGGAAATGTGTCCGGAGGTCGGTACGTCGAGTCCGCCGAGCAAATTCAGCAGCGTCGTCTTGCCGGAACCGCTCGGCCCCATGAACGCGACGAAGTCGCCCTTATCCACGTCGAGGTTCAGGCCTTGCAACACCTGAATGTTCTCGCTGCCGCGGCGATAAGTCTTGTTCACGCCACGCACTTGAATCAAGGCTGCGGAACTGCCGGTATTGTCCACGCGAATCATGCTTCTCTCCTCGGTTTCGCGGCGCTTGCGCTAGCAAGTCCCGCGTTGGATTTCATTGATTGATTCTTACCGTGTCGCCATCCTTCAAATTCTCCGGGCCGTGCGCGATCAGCGAGTCACCGGAATTCACGCCAGCCATAATCTCCACGTCGGAGCCGCGATCGCTGCCGAGCTTTACGCCGCGCCGTTCGATCTTCGTGTCGCGCAGCAGGAAAACATAAGAGCTCGCGCCATCCGTCCGCACCGCCGTTTTGGGGATCACGGAAATTGGCTTTGCAGTGTTGTCTTTCTCCGCGCCCTTTTTCTTGGTTTCTTCTTCGCCTAAGAACGCGACCTTCACGCCCATGTCCGGCAAAATGCGCGGATCAAGTTTGTCGAACGAAATGCGCACCTTTACGGTCGCTTTCTGGCGGTCGGCCGTCGGGATCACAGTGCGCACGTGCGAGGGAATCTGCCAATCGGGATAGGCATCGAGCGTCGAAGTCACGCGCTGTCCTGACTGCACACGCGCGATGTAGGCTTCATTTACGTCCACTTCCACTTCGTTCGAGTTCATGTCCACGATGGTGGCGATGCCGGTGCGCGTGAAACCTCCGCCTGCGGAAATCGGCGACACCATTTCCCCCACCTGCGCGTCCTTGGACACGATAATTCCGGCAAACGGCGCCAGAATCGTGCAGTTGTTCACCGCCTGCTGCGCTTCCTGAATACGCGCCTCGGAGGCAGCGACTTGCTGTTTCGCCAACGCAATTTTCGCGCGCAGACTATCCGCTGCGGTTTGTGCGTTGTCCAATTGATCTTGACTCTGCACGTTGGCTGCTTTCAATTCTGTCGCGCGGTGCAGCTGGATTTCCGCGTAGCGCAGTTGCACTTCAAAATCCTGAATCGCGGCGCGAGTGGAGTTACGGTCTGCCACTGCAGAGTCCAGCGCGCGCTTGGCGTCTGAATCATCCAGTGTGGTGAGCAGTTGGCCTTCCTTCACTTTATTTCCTTCATCGAAATAGACGCCGGTCACTCGGCCGGTGATTTTCGCCGCCACCGTTGCCCGCCGCCGTGGGGTGACGTAGCCGCTGGCATTCAATAGCGTCTGTTGCGCCGGGTCTCCTGCCGGACGGGCCACGGCTACCTCAACTGCCGGAGCGCGATTCTTGAGCTTAAATACACCGCCCGCCACCAGTACCAACACCCCTAGCGTCGCGGCGAAATAGCCCCAAAACTTTCCGGCGCCTTCGCGCGTGCGCGCGGCGTCATGTATTTTCAGCGATGCTAGGTCCGCAGCCGGCATGGGTAGAGAGATGCTCCTCTTCGATATATGTAACGTCGAGCGGGCAATTCGTAAGTTTTCAGATTCGGGTAGAGTCCGGGGGGAAACCCGTTGCTCGTGCGTCTCCCCCTAACTATACGCGAAGTCTGGTTCATTTATATCAGTGGAATTTTGACCGGCCAGGCGCGAATCGGTGAACGGATGGAAGCTACCGGCAAGTGCCCGGCGATACCGGAGAACGTGGTTGGCCAAGCGGTACAATCCGGACGGCCTGCCTCCAGTCGACCGCGCAATTGAGAACTGGTAAGCTTCGCGGGCTCGGGAGGCATTCGAATGAACCGGAAAACTTTGCTCATGTTCGGGTTAATGCTCGGCTCCTTTGCATTTACGCTTGGAGCGCAGGAAAAGAAGCAGACTCCGCCGAGGCGCGTGGCTGTCCGTGCCGGACGCTTGATTGACGGCAAGGGCGACAAACCGGTGGACAATGCGGTCATCCTGATTGAAGACGACAAGATTGTCTCGGTTACGCCGGGCGGCGCGGCTCCCGCTGGCGTTGAGTTGATCGACCTCTCGAAAGCCACCGTCCTGCCCGGCTTCGTCGATGTGCACACCCACGTGCTTCTCAACGGCGACATCACCGCGGAAGACTACGACGCGCAATTGCTGAAGGAGTCCATTCCGTATCGCGCGATTCTCGGCGCACGCAACGCACGCATCGCGCTGGAGAACGGCTTTACCACCATTCGCGACCTGGAAACTGAAGGCGCCATGTACGCCGACGTCGACGTGAAAAAGGCGATCAGGAACGGCGAAGTCCCCGGGCCTCGCATGCAAGTCGCGACTCGTGCGATGACTCCAACTGGTATGTATCCGCTGCTCGGCTATTCCTGGGAACTCAAGTTACCGACCGGCGTTCAATATGTGGACGGCGTCGAAGGCGCACGCAAAGCGGTTCGCGAGCAAGTGATGTACGGCGCGGACTGGATCAAGTATTACTCCGACCGCGGCTACCACTTCGAGGCCGACGGAGTGCTCCACAGTATGGTGAATTTCACCGACGAAGAGGCTAAGGCGATTGTTGACGAGGCGCATCGCCTAAACCGAAAAGTGGCCGCGCATGCGATTGGCAGCGACGGCATCGCGGCGGCACTGCGCGCCGGCGTGGACACTATTGAACACGGCGACGGCCTCACCGAGTCTCTGATGGACGAAATGGTCAAAAAGGGAACGGTGTGGGTTCCGACCGTCATGGTTGGCGCGTATGTTGCTCCCGGCCGCGGCGGCAACTGGGTCAAGATGGTGGACCTTGAGAAAGTCGCGTTTCAGAAAGCGCTGAAACATCATGTGAAGATCGCCTTGGGAACCGATGCGGGTGGTTCGGATTGGCGTGAACTCAACGAAGCTCGTGAATTTCAGTATTACGCCGACTACGGAATGTCGCCGATGGAGGCGATACAGACCGGCACAATTCGTGGTGCGGAAGTTCTCGGTTGGGGCGACAAACTAGGAACCATCGAGCCCGGCAAGTGGGCGGATCTTGTTGCCGTCTCCGGCGACCCGCTAAAAGACATCAAGGAATTACAACACGTGAAATTCGTAATGAAAGGCGGCATGGTCTACAAAAACGAACTGGCCGCCCGCTGACGATTGTCGCTTGCTCTAAATTTATTCTGAGTGCGCCCAAGCGCAATTATGCAAGAATACCGCAGGTTTTTTCGCTGATTTCTTTTCGGCGGTTTCTGGTCACTTCTGTTGAGGCGGCAAAAAATCGCGCGAGTCAAACGAGAAGCCCTCGCGCGTCGCTTGCGAATGTTGTTCGACTGCGCCAACTGCCGCAACCAAGCACGAATAGAAGAATGCCCGCAGTCCTTGCCGGAACTGTTCGGTGATCTGTTCGGTCGAGCGCGCGACCTCTGATTCGATATTTTTGCGGCGCGCATCGCAAGCCGCGCGATGTTCGGCGTCCAGCGCGCCAAGTGCAGACCTAAGCCGTTGCGCGGTCTCCGCGGTGGTTACGGTAGCGTGAATCTTCGACTGGCGGCGGAACTCATTGAGCGTTTCACTGGCCTCGGTATGCACCGTGGCGCGTGCTTCCGCCACCGTCGATTCCAGTTGAGCGGTCGCTTCGCGAGTGAGCGACTGCGCCTCTTCCAGCAAAGTGGTCAGTTGGCGGTGCGATGCCTGCGCCACTCCGCAGTTGAATTCTTCCAAAGCCGAAGCCAGTGACTCCGCCATTAAATTCGAAATTCCTTGTTGAGTTTCGCGCAGCGCCCGTTCGCTCACCTCTCGCGCATCGCCAAGATTTTTCTGTGCCGCGCCGGCCTGTCGATCGATGCGTTGTACAATCTCTTCCGCCCGTATCCGGTAGCCCTCCAGCTGCGCGTCCCAGCGGGTACGCACTTCATCCAGCCGATCCTCTAATCGTGCCAGCACTTCTTCGCGCGAGGTATGCACAATTGCGCTGCGCTGCTGGACTACCGAATTCGAGATTTGCTGTACCGAGGCCTCGCGCGCAGCGTCAATCGAGTTCACGGCAGTGTGCAACGCCGGTGCGAGGTGCTTTGATACTGCGGTCAGGATTGCCGCTTCCGCGGCTTTTTCAATTCTCGGTTGCAACGCGGCGAGCAGCCGTTCCGGCGTAATGCTCACGCGATTGGGCCGAGCATGCGCGTACGCCGCAGCATTCTCGGTCGTTGTGGTCCGCATTATCTGAGGCGCTTTGCTGACGGAAGAGGAAAGCCCTGCTAGTGCCTCGGTAAGGTGCATCCGCTCACTTGTCGGCGCCTCGCCGTTCGAAGCGTTCGTTGCCTGGCCCGAGTTCGCACTACTCGCGCCATTCGGTGGTGGCGGCATGTCCTCTACCGTCGGCGCCCTGCCCGGACCCGTCGCCGCAGCGGTTTGCTCCTTTGACGGCGGCAATTCTGCCGCCAGCCGCTCCGCAGCGGTCAGCCAGTCTGCCGGCGGTGCGGGAATCTGCCACACGTTCGCCGGCTGTTCCAATTCCACGCCCACGTGATACAAATCGCGTGGATTGCGCGGAACCTGCACCGAGCGCACCTGCGCGCGCACCGTCGTGACCACTTCGCTGAGCGGCGCTTCGCCAATCTGCAAGGTAATCCACGTGCCCACACGGCAGTCGTGGCGCGAGGGGTACCTGCAGCCATGCAGATTCAGGCTGACCGCGGAAGTGCGCTCCAGAAATTGTTGGCCGATATCGTCATGCCCGGTGATCAGCAGCGGCACCGGCCGCTCGATGCGCGTGCTACGACGACCTTCAGGTCCAGCGAAGCCGAAAGTGGTGTCCGCGCTGGGAATGGTGCTCACGCGCGGTCTCCGCGAAAAAGGAGAGATAAAATCAAACAGCAGCATTTAGCACCAGGCACAATAGATCGATCACGGCCGAGAATGGGCTGACCTCCTCGCGCATACGAATGACCAGATTCCCAAAGATGGATGGATTCTAACTGAATTGCGGATTGTTTTTCCAATATTCCGCTTCGCGCAGGGAATTCTTGGATTTGCAGTCCTAGAACTGCTAAGACCGGGCATTTGCCCGCGGACTCTCCCGACGTTCAATCCCTTCTTGGTGCCTGCGTTTCTTTGTGGTTCCGATTGATCTAGCCCGCAGCTACGCCGGCTCGATTACCGCTAACCCCTTAATTCGTGCGAAGTGGCGCTTGTTAAACGTCGCGATTTGGCTCCCGCGCTCCATGGCCGTTGCGCCGACGATCAGATCGTAGAATCCGATCATCTTGCCCAATGTTTCAAGTTCGGCCCACAGGCGAGCGTGCTCATACGCCGTTTGCTCCGAGTAGCCAATGATCGGCAACGACTCCAATAGCGCACGCAAGTACCGTTGCCGCGTAACCCTCCGCCGACCCGAAGCGCGTTCCACTCCATGCCAAAGTTCGGCGACAGTGATGGCTGCAATCTCGAACTGATCGTTGGAACGGGACTTCACCCAGCTCTTGAGGTCGAAGGTGCCCTTCTCGCCCCGGATCACCACGTCGGCGTCGAGCATTATCGCCATTTGTTAGTTGGAGACTTCAGTTTTCTGCGGGTGGTTCGCAGTTCGCGGTTCCACGCTCTTGCTTCGCTCTCCGGCAACTCCACGTTCGCCAATGCATCGGCCAGATCGCGGCCGAAACAGACCTTGTCGTTGCCCGGTAGCAGCCGTGCCACCGCCTGGCCGTTCTTCAACAGCACAAACGTGACGTTTTGATAGCGCGCGCGGTTCACGCAATCCGCGAAGTTCCGCGAAGCTTCAGTCACCGTAATGTTGGTCGTCTTCATAATCTGATTTTCAGATTATCAGATTCAGTCGCCACGCGTCCAGAGGAAAACGCTCATTCAGGCTTCAGCCCGCAAGCGTGGGGGTGTTCGCAGGCCGCCACCAGGGGAAAAAGGCGTGCCACACCCGTTCGGGCTCGCGGCACGCCTCCGCGTGAGGCTCAACTTCGAATCGCTCATCCGATTTGGTTCGAACTTACGTCTGGCCAACCTTGATGGAGCCGCCGCCAGTGCCCACGCGCCCAGGTTCTGCCACGGACATCGCAACGCGGTATGTGACGTGCTTGTTTGAACCTTTGCCAGTCAAGATGCCACCTGACGAATTGTTGTCGACCGTCTGCGATGTAACTGGGTTGCCGTTGGAATCGTACAAAACATCCTTATCTCCACCGAAAGTGATCGTGGCGGTTTCACCGGTTTCATTCTTAAAATATAGCGTTCCGTTATTCGGAATCGCCGCGGCCTCGAGATTCGTATCGCCGTCGTCGTCGACAATATCGATTTCCAGCGGTCCTGTTCCGATTTCAATTGAAAACGCTCCGCCGGAATTTGTGCCCGCACTGACCAAATAGTCCACCGTCAAATTGCTTTGCGTCGGAGTCAATTCTCCGCTTACTCCGCCGTTCGCGGAGATGGTCAGAGTAGTGACAGGTTGCCCATTCAGCGTGAACACTCCTGCGCCCGCGCCTTCGAAGGTTACCGTCGCGTCGTCGTGCGGATCGTTGTTTGTGAATTGAACGGTGTCGGTGTTTGCCATCGCCTTGTTCGGTGGCGCTGCTTTTGCCTGGCTATTGATGTTGATTGGTTGAACGACTCCGGTGAGTGCTTCCTTGGGTGTTGCCATTTTGTGGTTTCCTTTCGAACTGAGTTTACTTCTTTACAGGGGCCCGAAAATCTACATCTTTCACGACATTTTGCAGCGCAAAGGTACGTTTCAGATCATCGAGCGCGCAACCTTTGTTAAGGCATTGCTCGGAGTACCGGATGGCCTCGGCTCGATTTCCCAGCGCCTCCGAAGTTTCTGCAGCGTTGGATAGGACCTTTAAGTTTTCAGGCGCCAATGCCAATGCTTTCTGGATTGCGGTCATCGCCTTTTCCGCCAACCCCGATTCCGCATAGAGCGCCGCCATTTCCGAAACCAGTTCAGCATCCTGAGGACGCAACAGCACAGTCGCTTCCAGTAGCTCTAGCTCTTTCCGCCTTGCGAAGGCGGCCTTTTCCGGCATTTGCGCCCAGGAATAATCCTCGCCGAGATTTCTCCAGACCTGATAGTCCTTGTCATTCATTTGCAAGGCTTTCTCTGTCATCGAAGCGGCGTCCGCCCAGCGTTCGGTCAGCGAATACAGAAATCCGAGATTCGCGTAGGCCGGATAGGACGGTCCGAGAGCCAACGATTTCTTCAGCGCCGCCTCTGCTGCCGGAAAGTTCCTGGGATCGCCAGTATCTGAGTACACCGCGCCGAGATTCAAGAAGACCTGCGCATTGTCGGGAGTCAATACCGCCGCGCGTTTGAGTTGCGCGATCGAATCGTCGAACCTGTTTTGCCGGTCGTAAAACAGTGCCAGCGAGTTATATCCGTCCCAGTAGTCCGGCTGAAGCGCGATAGCGCGTTTTAGTGCCTTCTCCGCCTCATCCAGGCGGCCCCCCTTTTCGTGGGCCAGCGCAAGACCGCCAATCGCGTCCGCGTTCCGCGAATCAAGCTGCAGCGCATGTTGAAATTCCTGAACTGCCAAATCGTATTTTCCGGAAGCGCATATGTGGAAGGCAGACGATCGTCAAGTGCAACCGCCTGCGTACAGTACGAGGTTGCGGCCTCAATCCATTTGGGATTGTGATCCAGAATGTATTTCAAGCGATAAGCCTCGCCGAGCGATGCAAATCCCAATGCGAACTTCGGATCGGTCTTCACGGCATCATTCAGCGCCATCGCGGCCTGGTCCAGATTGCCAGCTTTGTCGTAACGCTGCATCAGACCCAGCGCCTGCAAATATTGCTCATAAGCCGCAGGCGAAGCACGGCCGCCCGTCGCGCGCAACATTTCTGCGGTGACATTGATATTCATAAGCCGCGCCAGCCGCGCCACCGCTTCATCCTGCAATCCCGCAAGATCGCCGGTTGCGTCATCCAGCACCGCTGAACCGATTTGCCGCAAATCCTTCGCGTCAATCAGATTCACCGTGAGTTGTAGGTTCTTCGCATCACGTCTGATGCTGCCTTTTACCACCAGACTCGCTCCCAGATCTTTTCCCGCCGATGAAGGATCGGTTACTTTTCGGCTGCGTACCACGCTGGACGGTACCACCCACAGTGTCTGTTGTCCCGCGTCCAGATTGGAAAGCTTACTGGTCATCGAATCCATCAGACCTTCCGCCACTGCTTCGTTCGACGGATCGTTCCCGATATTGTCAAACGGCAAGACCGCGATGTGTTTTTCGCTGCCGCCGCCGGAGAGAACTGCAGCCGCGCGTTGTCGCACCGGAGAAAACATCAGCGAGCCGGCAGCCAGCACCACCACTGCTAGTGCCGCAAAAAAATACGGCGCCGCGCGCTTGCCAATAGGCCTATTTGCGGCGGCCAGCGCTGCCGCCGTGCCGGCTTGCCAACGCGGCGTCGAAGCATGCGAAATCACGTCCCGCAACGCATCCGAAGGAAGGGCTCGAGTCAGCGTTGGCTCATCCAGCGGAATCCCAGACGAGGCGATCTGCGCACGGGCTGATTCAAGATCGGCCAGCGCATCTTTGGCATTCGGATAGCGATGCGCCGGATCTTTCGCCAGACCATGCAGCGCAATCGGCTGCAGCAGCGCCGGCAATACGTCGATTGCCGCAGGCGGCTGATTCAATATCGCGAAGGTCATCGCGGTCGAGCTTTCCCGAGCAAAGGGATGACTGCCGGTGACCATCTGCACTAAGAGTATTGCCAGTGCCCATACATCGCACCGCTGGTCCACCGCTTCGCCCAGGATTTGCTCGGGCGACATGTAGGGCAACGTGCCGGTGATTCCGCCGGTCATGGTCGCGCTGGTCGTTGCCACCACTCGGGCCAATCCGAAATCCACAATTCGTGCGGTATTCTCTTTGGTGACGATGATGTTGCCGGGTTTGATGTCGCGGTGAACGATGTTGCGGGCGTGGGCCGCCGCAAGTCCCGAAGCAATCTGACAGGCCCAGTCCATAGCCTGCGGCAACGGCAATGCCCCAGCTCCTAATTTTTGTGAAAGCGTTTGCCCTTCGTAATACGCCATGACGATAAACATTCGCCCATCGTCGCTCTTGTCGATTCCGTGGATGACTCCAATATTCGGGTGATCGAGCGCCGAAGCCGAGCGCGCCTCGCGCAAGAAGCGCTCGCGGTCGGTTTCACTCAACGCCATATCTTGCGGAAGGAATTTCAGCGCTACGAACCGTTCGAGCTGCAGGTCCTGCGCCTTATAAACGATGCCCATGCCACCGGCACCGAGCATTTCGGTAATCCGGTAGTGCGCGATGGTTTCGCCGATCATGGCTGCTGGGGAGCCGATTCTAGGTGCTCATTAGGGGCAAGTCAACGAACGCTCCACGGAGATTTGTTATCACGGGGCAAATATCCGCTCGAAGTTTTCAACTTCCGGGTGGACCGGTATTCGCGGCCGGTGAATGCCGGGCCGCAACGACAACGCGGTCTTCATTCCTGCCGCGCGCGCCGCGTCCAGTTCCGCCACAACATCCGAAAGGAAAAAAAACTGCTTCGCAGCAATGCCCAGCGATTCGGCGATGATCCGGTAACTGATTTCGTCACGCTTCGGGCCGGTGGTGGTGTCGAAGTAGCCGTCCAGAAACTTCGACAGATTGCCTGCGGTCGAATGTTCGAACAACAGTTGCTGCGCCAATATGCTGCCCGAAGAAAAAATTGCCAGCAGCCGGCCCTGCGATTTCCAGCGCGCAAACGCCGGCGCCACGTCGGGGTAGACTTCGCCCTTCAATTCGTCCCGCAGAAAACCCCCTTCCCAGATTTTTCCTTGCAGTGTTTTCAGCGCCGTGATTTTGCTGTCCCGCCCAATCAGCCATTGAACATACTTCGTCGCGGACGCCAGCCGCTGTTCATCCGTTCCATCCAGCCACGCCGGCGCGCCAGCCGTCCGGTCTTCCATGTTTGCTACGCCGAGTTGCCCGATTAAATCTTCGACCTCCGGTTCGCTAACATGCTCCCGCAGAAAATCTTCGGTGCGCTCGCTGGCGAACGGAAACAGTTTCTTATAGACGAAGTCGATCGGAGTGGTAGTGCCCTCGATGTCGAGGAGAATTGCTCGAATTCCGGCGGAATCGAATGGAAGCGCCAAGGTCAGCCCTCGGCTCAGCTCAAGTTCCTGCGTGGTGCAATATACGAGGGCCCGAAACATACTGGGTCGTATCCACGATCCGCGCCGCTCTGCGTGTAGTGCGGCGTCCAGCCCGATGTATCCTGAAACAAGCGAATCGCGCGAATCCGCCGCTCCTGGCACAGGTCAAACCAATGCCACGTTCCGCGCGGTACCCGCAAAAGATCTCCCGCTTCTACCGTGATCGAAACAACACTTCCTTCACGCGGGTGAATGTGGAACAGTCCGCGGCCTTCGATAATAAACCGTACTTCATCTTCATCGTGCCAGTGCTCGGAGTTGAATCGGTTCAGCATCGCATCGAGCCCCGGCGTTGTTGGCATCACGTCAATCACATCCGCCGCAACATACCCGCCAGCTGCTTTCAGCCGCTCAATTTCCGGACCATACGCGGCCAGCACTTCAGCAGCCGAAGCGCCTTCGGCAATCTGATGCGCAGGCTTCCATTTCTCGTAAGTAATTCCGATTCCTGCGAGATACTCCCGGATTGCCAAATCTTCCGTGAGCGTCCGGCTCTCACTCGGTATGTGAACGGTTGCCATTGCAAACCTTCAATCGCAGGCGGCAGGCGCTCCGCCAAACTCGCGCCGTCCCACTATTTCCAGCAGAAACTCAAAAATCTCCACGTGCCGGCGCGCTTGCGCCACGTCCGTGCCCCAAGTATATAACCCGTGGCCGCTCAGAAGGAATCCATGGGCCCCACTCTCGCCTTGTAACTGCGATTTTACTTTCTCCGCTAACCCAACTATGTCTTGCGCATTCTCAAAAATCGGAATCCACTCCCGGTGCTCGTGGGTTTTCACACCTTCCAGGCCTTTCAGCATTTCGTACCCTCCGATGGCCAGGCCGTCCTTCTCCGCATATCGTTCCGAGAGCAAAGTGCTCCACACGGAATGGGTGTGTAAAACGCATTCCGCGTGCTTCAAGCCCGCCACCGTCAAGTGCAAAAAGGTTTCCGCGGAAGGTTTTCCGTTTCCCGCCAACACTTTGCCGCTCCCATCTATTTCGAGGAAGTCACGTTCCGTCAACGCCGATTTGTCCAGCCCCGAAGAAGTGATTAATAGTCGCAGCGGTTCCCGCTGCAGCACCGCGCTGTAGTTTCCGCTGGTGCCGAGCGCCCAGCCTCTTGCATGAAATTCGCGCCCGATTTTCGCCAGGCTCAATGCCAATGAGTTCGCATTCGCCTTCGAACGCGTTCCCGCCTGCGATATATTCTTTTTTCGGCTGGCCATTTTCCTGTTCGCTCACGAGTATGCCACGGCCAGCATCGCGCGAACAGTCACGTTCCGAACGAACCAGCGAAATCCGCTGCATGCTTTTCCGAGCCTGGGTTATGATAGAGTTTTACAAATAACCACCTTAGGAAGCATGGGAGCAAGATGGCGACGGAATCAAAAGGTAAGGTACTGCTGCGGGTCAGGCCGCGTGGTTTTTGCGCGGGCGTGGTCCGCGCGGTAGATATTGTCGAACTCGCGCTGGAAGCCTACGGCGCGCCGGTCTACGTGCACCACGAAATCGTGCATAACACTTATGTTGTCGAACAACTTCGCCGCCGCGGCGCCATTTTCGTGGAATCTATCGACGAAGTTCCGCACGGCGCGGTCCTGGTTTTCAGCGCGCACGGTGTTCCTCCGGGTGTTCGCGACGAAGCCAAAGCCCGCTCGCTCAAAGTGATTGACGCCACCTGCCCGCTGGTCACCAAAGTTCACTTTGAAGCGCTGAAATTCGCCCGCGAGGACCGCACCATCATCCTCATCGGCCACAAGGACCATCAGGAAATTATCGGCACTTCCGGCGAAGCGCCGGATCGTACCATTGTGGTCGACTCGGTTGCTGCTGTGGACAAGCTCGAAGTCAGCAATCCTGACAAACTCGCTTTTCTGACCCAGACCACCCTCAGCCTTTACGACACCCAGGAAATCGTCGCGCGACTTCGCCAGAAATTCCCCAAGATTGTTGGACCGAAGAGCGACGACATCTGCTACGCCACACAAAATCGCCAGGAAGCGGTCGAACAAGTCGCCCAGGACGTTGACCTTATTCTGGTGGTGGGCTCGCAGAATAGTTCCAATTCCAACCGCCTGGTCGAGGTTGCACAACGTCGCGGTGTCAAAGCCGAGCTGATTGATTCCGCTTCCGACATCAATCCCGCGTGGCTGGAAGGCGTCAACAGCGTTGGCTTGACCGCCGGTGCTTCGGCGCCGGAAGTTTTGGTCGAGCAGGTCAGCCAGCGGCTCGCGGAACACGGCTACACCGATCAGCGCGATCTGGACCTGATTCGCGAAGATGTACGCTTCACGCTTCCGCCGGAACTTGCGACCATTGCGCCGGCTTAACCATGTTGTAGGTACTTCGTTTTCTTGCCAGTGGTAGGGGCGGCAAGGCGGTATTTACGCGGGCCGGATTTTCAGAAACTTCAGGAGATGACTTTGGCGGTCAAAATCGTCCGTCAGCCGAAGAAGATTGCCTTGATTGGCGCGTGTTCCAGCGCTGCGGCATTCTTGGCTGGTACTGAAAAGGCTCCGGCCGCTCTGCGCGCCGCGGGTCTGGTCGAAAAACTCAAGAACTCCGGATTCGAAGTTACGGACTATGGCGATTGCCCGACCCGCCTGTTTGCCGACGACGAAGAGCATCGCCGCGCTCGCAACCTTCCGGCAATCGTTGCCGGCCTCAACGACCTGAAACTCCACGCCGAAGTTGCCATCAAGAGCGGCGCTCTTGTCCTCGTTCTCGGTGGCGATTGCGCCCAAGTCATCGGATTGCTCACCGGCGCCCGCCGCTACTACAAGCACATCAATCTCCTCTGGATGGACCGCGACGCCGATCTCAACACCCCTGCTTCCACGCCCTCAGGGCGAATCGACGGAATGGTCGTTGCCAGCATAATCGGCCGTGGCGCGCCAGAGCTGGTCCGCTTCTGGGGTGAAACTCCGCTGGTACGCGAACCCGACGTTCTTCTCTATGGTTTGGCGCGAGTTGATCCGCCAGAGCAGGAATTCCTCTCCAAGTCTCCACTGCGCTACGTTTACGCCGCGGACATCCAGAAAAAAAGGTGCGGCCGCAAGTTCCCGCGACGCTCTCGCTCATCTTCACGCCGATTCGCGCGAATTTGTTCTCCATCTCGATACCGACATCATCGCTCAGGAAGAATTTCCGCCGGTCAACGTTCCTGGAAGTGGCGGCATGAATTTCGAGGATGTGCGCCAGTCTCTGCGCGAAGCCCTCAGCCAGAAAACGCTGCTCGGGCTCGATATCGCTCAATACAATCCCGACCGTGATCCTGACGGCTCTGGCGCCCAAAAACTAGTCGATCTTCTGGTTGATGTACTGGCCGCCCGTTTAGAGGCCCTGGCGCCTCCTGCGGAAATACCTGCTGCGAGCACTCAACCAGTCCCCGACGAATCCAGTTCCTAATTTTCTTTGCTTGAGTTCTTCATGTAGCAGCGGCTTTATGCCGCTGCTCTCTGTATTTCCGTTGCGATCGGCCACGCCGATCTGCTGCTTGCGCCCTTCAATGTGCTGCGCTTCTTACTTGTCCTGTAGCTCTTTCTTCTTCACATACCTCATCAACCCCAGCCACGAAAGCCGCAGTCCTCCATTAAAAATATAGTGTTCCGCCGCATCCGCGGGCAGCGTCGATTTAATCTCTGAAGCGATCGAATCCACAAACGCTTTTTCCGCCTCGGTCATTTCCATGCCGCTCGCCATCAATTTCCGGGTTAGCGCCGACCACTCCGAAAGCCGCTCTTTATAAAGCCGCACATGCTCGCTTGGGTTTTCGATAAATCCAAAATGTGTCAGGAAAAGGCGCTCTGCTCCCCACGACGCAATCGTGTCCAGCGACTGGTTCCAGATTTCCACATCAATGTCCGGCGGAGGCGTGGCAGGCAAAAGAAACGCGTCTCCTTCTACCCGGATTCCCGCCGTGTCTCCTACCAATGCAGTCCGCGATGCGCGGTCCCAATAGGTCACGTGGTGCGATGCATGTCCCGGCGTGTAAACCACGTCCAATTCCACTTCGCCGATTCGAACCAGCTCCCCACCTTCCAGCGGCAGCAGACTCCCTTTCGGAACCGGCAAACATTCGCCATACAACGTTTTGAGATCTCCGCCATACAGCCGGCCTGCGCTCGCCAACAATCGTGAAGGGTCAATCATGTGCGGCGCGCCGAGTTTATGCACGAACACCTTCAGATTTGGATTCTCGCGCAACAATGCGCCTGTCGCGCCTGCATGATCCAGGTGAATGTGCGTCAGCAAAAGGGAATCGAGCGATTGCATACTTTGGCCGCGTCCCTGCAATCCGGCGCGAAGCATCTCCAACGTGGACTCCGGTCCCGGATCCACCACCGCGCTCTTTCCTCCGGACTCAATCAGCATCGCTGCGATCGAGCGTGGCCTTCCGGTCCAATGCAAATCAATCGTCGTGAACGTAGTCATGATGCCAGCAGTTTAGCAAGTTCTTGCCTCGACTCGCTCCCCGCCGGATTCTAGGATTTGCTTGCGGAATCTTGGCCGCTTGGCATAGGCTATTCGCACCGCACTTGGTCTTTTTTCGCGATATTCCGACCCGCGTTTTTGGAAGGGGATGGGGAATTGCCAGCTTCGCCCCTGCTCGCGGAAAAGACGATGACTCATCAGAGCGGTTCTCGTCGCGCGCCGTTTTTCGGCAGGGGACGCAGCGGAATTCAGCGAGAATTCTCATAACGAAATTGGGGAGGATTGATATGCGTACCTGGTATGCAGCAGCAGCCGTCGGAGCGCTTTTGGCGCTTCCGCTCTTCGCACAGCAGAAAGATGAAAGTGCTGGCAAGCCCGAAGCCCCAGCCGCTGCTCCGGCTACAGCGGCGCTGGACGCTCCCGCAGCGCCAGCCAGCCTGGCTCCTTCAACCCGTGGCGTCTTCGCTTTACCCGCCGTTCCTAAAGCCACGCCGTTTCCCGGCCCGCAATCAGCCAAGAAAGATAGTGACGCCCCAGGCCGTCTTGTCCCGAAATATGAAGTAAACGTTGGCTATAGCTATATTGATCTTCATCCCGGCGATCCTTTCAGCAATTTCAATAATCAGGGGGTAACCGGCGGCTTTACCTACAACGCCAACAGGGTTCTCGGCCTCGCCGCGGAACTCGGGACCTATCATTTCAAGCGCGACGTAAACGGAACTTCGGTTAAAGGCGGACCATCCACTTACCTCTTTGGCCCCCGCCTAAACCTGCGCAGGTTCGACCACTTCGTGCCCTTTGCCGAATTTTTGTTTGGTGGTGCCTACGGCGGCAGCACCGTGACCGGCGACGCTTCGCAAAACGCATTTGCCTTAGCCGCTGGTGGCGGCGTCGACGTTGTGTTGAACAAGAACGTCGCCTGGCGCTTCGCGCAAATCGACTATCTGATGACCAATTGGAGCGGCCCGAGTCTGGGGGCCAGCGCTCGACAGAACAACCTGCGTCTCGGTTCTGGGTTGGTCGTCCGTTGGGGCTTTCCCAACCCTCCTCCCCCGCCAAACCATCCTCCGGTTGCGGCCTGTTCGGCTAACCCGACCTCTGTCTATGCCGGTTCGAACGATCCGGTCACGGTCCACGTCAACGCCAGTGACCCCGACAGCGATCCTCTGACTTACTCTTACACCGCCACCGGCGGCACCGTCGAAGGCAACGGTCCGGATGCGCGCTTCAACACTACCGGTCTAGCTGAAGGTAACTACACTGTGAACGTTAAAGTCGATGATGGCAAAGGCGGCGCCGCTTCCTGCGCCACCGACATCACCGTGGCCAAGCGTCCGAACCAGCCTCCCACAATTTCCTGCGCAACCGATCGCAGCCCGATTATGCCGGGCGAACGCACCGGCGTCACCGCCACTGCCAGCGATCCCGATGGCGATCCGTTGACTTACACCTACTCCGCCACCGCGGGTCAGGTCACTGGCGATGGCCCCAAAGCCCAGTTTGATTCGACAGGTCTTGCTCCCGGCAGCTATACCGTGAAGTGCTCGGTCAGCGATGGCCGCGGCGGTACCGCCGATGCCTCTACCAACGTTGACGTTCAGCAGCCGCCACCTCCGCCACAAGCCGCCAAGGCCGGCGATTGCGGTTACAACAAGGAAGGCGCTTCGCGCTTCGACAACGCCTGCAAGCGTGTGGGTGACGACGTCGCTCTCCGTTTGAAGAACGATCCAACCGCGAAGCTGGTCATCGTCGGCTTTGCGGACGCCAAAGAACCCAAGGCTGCCAAGCTTGCGCAAACTCGCGCCGACCTCGCCAAGAAATACATTGTCGAAAAGGGCGTCGATGCATCGCGCATCTCCACTCGTGCCGGCGAAGCCTCCAGGGAAAAAGGCCAGGAAAAGGCCAACCGCCGCGTCGACTTCGTCGTCGTGCCGGAAGGTGCAACCTACTAAAGGCCCGGCGCCAGTTCGATCGCAGTATGGTTCGCGCTGAGCGTAATCGCTTGGATTGACAATCCGCCGCCTCAGCCAGGCGTTCGAATCGCGCGAGTAGCGCTGCCCGTCTCTTTCTCCCGCTGCTCGCCAAAAAATTGCATCACCCGCCGCCGAAATTGTTCCGTCGCCGTTCCCAGCGCGCCGGTGTGCAGCGCGCCCGGCACTCTCCATAGCTCTTTTGGTCCCTTCGCCGCGCGCAGTATTTTCTCCGAGTGCCGGCAGAATCTCTCCTCGATTGCAACGACGAGCACATGCTCGCGCCAACTACGACCGAAACAGCACCGACTCCCGCTGAAACATTTTCACCGCAAGATACAGCGCCCCCGCCGCGTACACGCAGGTCGAAGCAAAAATCAGCACGATGTAATTCCAGTGATATTCGCCGGTCACCAGTTCCTTGCACAGCAAACTCACATTCAGCAGCGGCACGATTGCCAGCTTTGGTGACAAATCCACTCCCGGCAACATCGCCGCCACCGCCGGAATCACCACCAGAAACATCAGCGGTGAAATATAACTCTGCGCCTCTTTATAACTCTTCGCAAAAAGCGAAATCGTAATCAGTCCCGCCGAAAACAGCACCGCCAATGGCACCGCCATGATAAAGACTGACGCCACCGCGGAAAGCCCCAGCGTCAATTGTAATGGCGGCTCGCCTTCCTCCGCCATTTGATCCAGCGCATGCGATTTCTGCAGCAGGGTGAACGACACTCCCATCGAAACCATCAAAAGCGCCGCAGTGATTAGAGATGCGGTCAGCACCAGTAGAAACTTGCCGAGCACCAGGTGCGTTCGCGAAACGGGGCTCGACAGAATCGTCTCCATCGTCCCGCGTTCTTTTTCTCCCGCGGTTAAATCAATCGCCGGGTGCATCCCGCCGTTCAGGCACATGAAAATAACCAGGTACGCGATGATTCCGCCGAGCACTGCACCCGCTACTTTTTCCGGCGGCGCGACATTCTGCTGTTTCACCTCGAACGGCTTCAGCAATACCGCGGGCAGGTGATTCGCCTCCAGCCGCTCCGTCACAATGCCGTCGCGATATTCTTTCAAATAGCTTTCGATATTTTCCGCGG
>WNFM01322550.1_pt1 | contig 26886 bp, 30 predicted proteins | sample 5400271 | NCBI WGS metagenome assembly WNFM01 (sample SAMN13153352, study PRJNA577476) | soil metagenome | isolation source: 60 cm saprolite on Douglas fir-dominated hillslope | place: USA:California | collected 2013-09-17 | reverse complement strand
CATGCCGATGTTCGTATGGACCTGGCTGATCACCGCCTACCTGCTGGTGGCGACGATGCCGGTACTCGCCGGGGCGGTGACCATGACGCTCACGGACCGCCATTTCGGCACTTCGTTCTTCAATGCCGCGGGCGGCGGCGACCCGGTGCTCTACCAGCATATCTTCTGGTTTTTCGGCCACCCCGAGGTGTACATCATCGCGCTGCCCGCCTTCGGCGTGATCTCGCAGGTGATTCCGGCGTTCTCGAGAAAACCCCTGTTCGGCTACGCCTCGATGGTGTACGCCACCACGACGATCGCGATCCTGTCGTTCCTCGTCTGGGCGCACCACATGTACACGACCGGCATGCCGGTCACCGGGCAGCTGTTCTTCATGTACGCGACCATCGTGATCGCGGTGCCGACCGGCGTAAAGGTGTTCAATTGGCTCGCGACCATGTGGCAGGGCTCGCTCAGTTTCGAGACGCCGATGTTGTTTGCCTGTGGGTTCCTGTTCCTTTTCACGCTGGGCGGCTTCACCGGGCTGGTGCTCTCGCTCGTGCCGATCGACATCCAGCTGCAGGACACTTATTACGTGGTGGCGCACTTTCACTACGTGATGGTCGCGGGCGCACTGTTCGCGGCCTTTGCCGGCATCTACTTCTGGCTGCCAAAATGGACCGGCCGCATGTATGACGAGACGCTCGGCAAGTGGCACTTCTGGCTGACGATCATCTTTTTCAACATGATCTTCTTCGTGCAGCATTTCCTGGGCCTTGCCGGCATGCCGCGGCGCATTCCCGACTACCCGCTGATGTTCGAGACCTGGAACAAGATCTCGTCGATCGGCGCGTTCGGCTTCGGCCTGTCGCAACTGCTGTTCCTGTACATCGTGCTGAAGGCGATCAGGAGCGGCGAGAAGGCGCCCGAGCGGCCGTGGGAGGGTGCGGATTCGATCGACTGGACGATGCTGCCGACGCCTGCGCCTTACCACACGTTCGAAACGCCGCCGGTGATCAGGTAACAGGCGATGACCCGCAACGCGCGGACCGGATTGATCCTCGCCACGGTCGCGCTCCTGTTCTTCCTCGGCACCATCGCCAAGTATTGGCTGCTGCGATGAGCGAGGCGCGCCTCGAGGAACGGGCTCGCGCGAACCGCCGCACGCTGACGAAGCTGTCGGTCGTCGCGGTGGCGATGTTCGGCTTCGGCTTCGCGATGGTGCCGTTCTACGAGAAACTCTGCCAGGCGTTGGGCGTCAACAACTTCATCACCCCCGATACGGCCTACGCGAACACGCAGGTCGATCTCACGCGCAGCGTGACCATCGAACTGGACGCCAACACCCATGACCTGGCGTGGCACTTCCGGCCGATGGTGCGGCACCTCACGGTGCATCCGGGCGAACTCGCGCAGGTCGAATTCGAGATCGCCAACGTGCGCGAGGCGCCGGTCACCGCACAGGCCGTCCCCAGCTTCGGACCGCAGCGCGCCGGGCAGTATTTTCGCAAGCTGGAGTGTTTCTGCTTCACTCAGCAGACGCTGGCGGGCGGCGAAACGCGCAGGATGCCGGTGGTGTTCCTGATCGATCCCGCGCTGCCAAGGGATGTCAATACCATCACGCTGTCGTATACCTTTTTCGAAGTGCCTGGCGCAAAGGGGAAGTCGTGATGGCGGGCATCCTCGATACGCTGAAGACGGTGCTGGCGGGGATGCTCGGGGTGCGCAGCAAGGCCGATCACGAGAGCCAGTCGGCGTCCTTGAAACCGCGGCAAGTGATCCTTGCCGGAGTCGTGGTCGCGATGCTGTTCGTATTGACGCTGGTCGCGATCGCAAGATTCGTTGTCGGTTGAGCTGAAATCGGAAATCGAAACCCAGGGAGAGCGTAAACATGGCGCGAACCGAATCCAGATCAACGCGGCAGCCGCACTACCACGTGCCGCAACCGATGCCGTGGCCGATCATGGGCTCGGCGGCATTGTTCTGCATGGCGCTCGGCGCGGTGTTCGTGATGAACTCGTCGAGCGGCGGCTGGGTCGGGCTTGCGCTCGGCTTCATGCTCCTGCTGTACATGATGTTCCGCTGGTTCGGCGACGTGATCCGCGAGTCCGAGGGCGGCAAGTACGGGGCCTGGGAGGACGAGTCGTTCCGCTGGGGGATGGGCTGGTTCATCTTCTCGGAAGTGATGTTTTTCTTCGGGTTTTTCGGCGCGCTGTTCTGGGCGCGCGTGATGTCGGTGCCGGATCTCGCCAGCCTATTGCATAACGAAGTGCTGTGGCCGGGCTTCCGGGACCTGTGGCCTTCGGCCGGACCGGGTTTTACCGAGGAGTTCACGCCGATGGGCGCGTGGGGCATCCCGGCGATCAACACGCTGCTGTTGCTGAGTTCCGGCATTACCCTCACCTATGCGCACTGGGGCCTGGTCAACAACCAGCGCGGGAAACTCAACCTGTTCCTGTTCCTCACCATCGTGCTGGGCGCGACCTTCCTCGGGTTCCAGATCTACGAGTACGGGCATGCCTATTCGGAGCTCAACCTCAAGCTGACCACCGGCGTGTACGGCACGACCTTCTACATGCTGACCGGCTTCCACGGCTTTCATGTGACCTTGGGCACGATCATGCTGGCGGTGATCCTGATGCGTTGCCTGTCGGGACACTTCAAGTCCGATCACCACTTCGCCTTCGAGGGGGTGGCCTGGTACTGGCACTTCGTCGACGTGGTCTGGCTGCTGCTGTTCGTCGTGGTGTACTGGCTATGACGCCGGCGCAACCCCGCTACGCTGTCTGTTTTCCGGCTAGAGTTTTCCGGGAATGAAGCCGAAGTGGTAGCCCGCCATCAGAAACATGAACAACGCGATGGACAGCGCGACGCGCAACGCGAGAGCCTTCACTGCGCGCTTCGAGCCGCTGCGGTCGCGGAAAGCGAACACCAGCGCGGAAGCCAGGCTCGCGAGAATCAGGGCGATCAGGACGTAGACGTTGTGGCCGGCCAGTGTAGCCGATGCCGTCCTACGTCTCCAGTCAGGCGGGCGGCATGAGAATCGGGCCGCTGGCGTTTGCCTGGTGGACAGCCCCGCTGGCGGCGGCGCTGTGCGCGATCGGGATTGCGCTGGGTCACTGGCAGTCCGGCCGTGCCGCGGAAAAGCGCGAGATCTCCGAGCGGCTCGCAGGCTACGAGCGCGTGTCCGCAATCCGGCTGGATGCACAGCCGGTCGCGGCAGAGAACTATGTCTGGCGCAAGGTTGAGGCGCGCGGCGAGTTCGACGCTCAACGCTCGCTGTTCCTCGCCAACCGGCCCTACCGCGGACGATCCGGGTATTACGTCGTGACGCCATTGCGAATCGACGGCGGCGGCCGCTACGTGCTGGTGCTGCGCGGCTGGCTGGCGGCGGGCAATGGTCCGCCGGCGATCGGTGCGTCTTCCGGGACGCACGTGGTCCGGGGACTGGCGGTGCCGCGAGCGCCGCGCGCTTACGAGGCCGGGAGCGCGCAGCCCGGCGACCGAGTGCGGCAGAACATCGATCTCGCCGCGTTCGAAGCTGAGAGCGGGCTACCCTTGCATCCGTTTCTTATTGAACAACGCGGCGTCAGCGATGAGGGCCTGATACAAGACTGGCCTGCGCGCGACGCGCTGCTCGACAAGCACCGCATTTACGCCGGCCAGTGGTATGCGCTTGCCGCACTTTCGATCTTCATCTTTTTCGTGCTTAGCTTCAGACATGGACGCCGGCCGGCAGACGCCTGACGCAGCGCGCGCGCGCCGTCTCGGCCGCATCAAGCTGCTCGTCCTGGCCGCGTTTTTTACGCTGCCCGTCGCCGCCGGATACCTGGCCTACTCCTGGTGGACGCCGGCGCAGGGATCCAATTACGGCGAGTTGCTTTCACCTCGCCCGCTCAACGACGCGACCATCGCGGCGCTGAAGGGCAAGTGGGTGCTGGTGCAGTTCGACTCGGGCGCGTGCGATGCCGATTGCGTGCGCAAGCACTACTTCATGCGTCAAGTCCGCAAGTCGCAGGGCAAGGACCAGTACCGGGTCGAGCGCCTGTGGCTGGTAACGGACGCCGCCGCGCCGAGCAGCGACCTGCTGGAGGCGATCTCGGGCACCCGGATTGAACGGGCTGCGTCACGGTCGCTCGCCGAGCAGTTTCCGGCGCAGGGCGCGCTGGCCCACCACATCTACGTGGTCGACCCGCTGGGCAACCTGATGATGCGCTTTCCGCGCGACCCGGATCCGAGACAGGTGATCAATGATCTGCAGCGCCTGCTAAAAACGTCGCGGATCGGCTGATCTCCGGCCGCGGCGCTCGCTGCCAAGCAGTCCTTGACTTATGCTCTCTCTGGGCCAAGACTCGCAGCGCTCGGCGATCCAGCGCCGGCAGGGAGCTCGCATGAGAAGGCGCCTGTACTTCGTGCTGCCGGATCTCGGCAGCGCCATCCGGATCGCCAACGATCTGCTGCTCGAGCGCGTCGAGGACCGGCATATGCATTTTCTCGCGAAGCGCGGTATGTCGCTCGGCAAACTGCACGAAGCGAATTACTTCCAGAAGTCGGACCTGCGGCACAGCCTGCAAATCGGCTTCATGGTCGGCGGCTGCGCCGGTTTGCTGATCGGCATCTACATCTACATGACGCCGCCCGAGGGCACGAATCTGCAGCTCGTCACCATCCTGATCGCGACCGCAGTCGGCGCTCTGTTCGGCGCGTGGGCGGCGAGCATGATCGGCATTTCCACGCCGAATACCGCACTCAAGCGCTTCGAGGCCGAGATCGGGGAGGGGCGCGTGCTGCTGATGGTCGACATACCCAAGGACAGGGTCAAGGAGATCCAGGGGTTGGTGCATCGCAAGTACCCGGAAGCCAGCGACCACGGCCTGGAACCGACGATGCCCGCATTCCCCTAGCGCGATCGCTGCGACGGGCTCGGCCGGCGCGCTTTGCGTTATTCGATTGTCTATCTCGCGCTGCTGTTCGCGGCGCCGCTGCTCGAGCACTACCTGATCCATGAATTTGCTATCATCGTTCCCGGGTAAGCTACGTGTAGCGCTTCACTCGTGCTCTTCAATGGAATTGCGTTTGGGAGTTGAATCCGCGCATGGCTATAGCAATAGTATTGATATTGTTGGTCCTCGGCTCTGTCCTTTTTCAATTCCTGAGCCCGTGGTATTTCACGCAGATCGCCTCCAACTGGGGCGCGATCGACCACACGATCGACATCACGTTCTGGATCACGGGGTTCGTCTTCGTCGCCGTCAATTTGTTCATGGCCTATTGCGTGGTCCGCTATCGTCATCGGAAGGAGAGCCGTGCGAAGTACGAACCCGAGAATAAAAAGCTGGAGTGGTGGCTTATAGGATTGACCGCAGTGGGCGTCGCCGCCATGTTGGCCCCCGGCTTGTTTGTATGGGCGAACTTCGTCGAGGTCCCGCACGACGCCGCGGTGCTCGAGGTGGTGGGCAAGCAATGGACTTTCAGCTTTCGCTTTCCGGGGAATGACGGCAAGTTGGGTACCGTCGATTCGCGGAACGTCAGCGATAAAAACCCGTTTGGCATGAATCCCGACGATCCCAACGGACAGGATGACGTCTTGATATCCGGCTCGGAGCTACATCTCCCCGTCGGCAAGCCGGTCAAGCTGTTGCTCCGCTCTATAGACGTCCTGCACAACTTTGCTGTACCACAGTTCCGGGCCAAGATGGATCTGGTGCCGGGCTTGGTCACCTATATCTGGCTCACCCCCACCCGGACCGGGAAATTCGACCTCCTCTGCAACGAATTATGTGGCGTCGCGCACTTCGCCATGCGCGGCAAAGTCGTGGTGGAAGAAGAGCGCGCGTTTCAGGCGTGGTTAAGCGGCCATCCGACGTTCGCGCAAACCGCAGCGCGAGCACCCGGCGATGCCGCCGCAGGCCAACGACTCTATGCAGTGTGTGCTGCCTGCCATGGCGTGCAAGCGCAGGGTAATCCTGCGCTGCATGCGCCGAAATTGAGTGGACAGGGAGACTGGTACCTGCAACGGCAATTGAAATATTTCAAGAATGGCGCTCGGGGTGCACACGACAAGGATGTTTTTGGCAAAATGATGGCGCCGATGGCGGCGACGCTGGCTGATGACACCGCCATCGATAATGTCAGCGCCTATATCAAGACGCTGCCGGATAATCCTGCCCCGGCCACGGTGAAGGGCCGTGCCAACGACGGTCAAAGGCTTTATGGTTCGACCTGCGGAACCTGTCACGGTCCTACTGGGCGGGGCGTACAGGCGATGAATGCCCCCGGGCTGAAGGGTATGAGCGATTGGTATCTGGTCACTCAATTGAAAAATTTCAAACAGGGTGTGCGCGGCGCCCATCCGCAAGACATGTACGGCCCCCAGATGGCGTTGATGTCCGAAATTCTGCTTGACGATCGGGCAATCAATGACCTCGTTGCCTACATCAATACCTTGCAATGACGGGCCGGCTCGACTAGCGAAGAGGAGATTTTCATGGATTACGTTGCGCATGACGCATCGGCGTTCGCCCCACCTGCTGAAGTCGGCGAGATGGAGCTCTACCACGCGAAAACTTGGGTAGGGAAGTACATCTGGAGCCAGGATGCCAAAGTCATCGCCATCCAGTACGCGATCACCGCGATCGGCATAGGGTTGGTGGCGTTGGTGCTGTCGTGGTTTATGCGGCTGCAACTGGGTTTTCCGAACACCTTCCAGTTCATCAACCCAAGCAACTACCTTCAGTTTGTCACCCAGCACGGCATGATCATGGTCATCTACCTGCTCACCGCATTGTTTCTGGGGGGGTTTGGCAACTACCTTATCCCGCTGATGGTCGGTGCCCGCGACATGGTTTTCCCCTACGTCAACATGGTGAGCTACTGGGTCTATCTAAGCGCCGTGTTGTTGCTGATCGCGAGTTTCTTCGTGACAGGCGGGCCCACGGGGGCCGGCTGGACCCTGTACCCCCCCCAGGCAATCTCCCAGGGCACGCCCGGGGCGACCTGGGGAATCATCTTGATGCTCGTTTCCCTGGCTTTGTTCATCGTCGGATTCACCATGGGTGGTTTGAACTATGTGGTGACGGTGTTGCAGGCGCGCACGCGTGGGATGACGATGATGCGGCTGCCCCTGACGGTATGGGGCATTTTCACGGCCCCGATTCTCGCGCTGTTGGCCTTTCCCGCCTTGTTCGTCAGCGCCATCATGATGTTGCTGGACCTGACACTGGGCACGAGTTTCTTCATGCCCGCCCTCGTTTCGATGGGACAACAGAGTGAACACACGGGGGGCAATCCGCTGTTGTTTCAGCACTTGTTCTGGTTCTTCGGTCATCCGGAGGTCTACATCGTCGCCTTGCCGGCCTTCGGCATCGTCTCCGATCTCCTCAGTGTCCATGCGAGAAAAAACATCTTCGGCTATCGGATGATGGTGTGGGCGATTGTGGCCATCGGGGGCTTGAGTTTCCTGGTCTGGGCCCACCACATGTACGTCAGCGGAATGAACCCGTACTTCGGCTTCTTTTTCGCCACCACCACGCTGATCATTGCGATTCCCACGGCCCTCAAGGTCTACAACTGGGTGCTGACGCTGTGGCACGGCAACATCCGCCTCACCGTCCCGATGCTGTTTGCCATCGGGTTCATCTTCGCGTTCATACACGGCGGGTTGACGGGCCTGTTCCTCGGCAACGTGACCGTGAGCGTACCGCTTTCGGACACCATGTTCGTGGTCGCGCACTTCCATATGGTGATGGCGGTGGCGCCGATCATGGTGGTGTTCGGGGCGATCTACCACTGGTACCCCAAGATCACCGGGCGCATGCTGAACGACACCTTGGGCAAATTTCACTTCTGGGTTACCTTCCTCGGGACCTATGCCATCTACCTGCCGATGCATTACCTGGGCTTCTTGGGCGTGCCGCGCCGGTACTATGCAGTTACAGGCACGGACTTCATCCCCGCATCGGCGCACTACCTGAACGAGTGGATCACCATCGCGGCGTTAATCGCGGGCGCCGTCCAAGCGCTGTTTTTGTATAACCTGGTCTGGAGCTATTTCAAAGGCAAGCCGGCGGGTGGCAACCCCTGGAACGCCACCACGCTGGAGTGGCAAACCCCCGATACTCCGCCGAAACACGGCAACTTTGGCGCCACGCTGCCGTCGGTCTATCGCTGGGCGTACGACTACAGCGTACCGGGCGCGGACCAGGACTTCATACCGCAAAACGTCCCGGCGCGTGAGGTTCCCCGTCATGGCAATAAGACCTAGGCGATCCGGAATCTAACGGCGTGAGTATTTTTCAAGAATTGACGGCCAAGCCTTGGGCCACGGAGCAGGGTAAGGCCGACGACCTTTACGCTGGAAGCGCATCTCCTCCGGCCGCGAGGAAACTCGCTTTAAGGGTATTTCTTGCAGTGGTCGCGGTCCTGTTCGGGCTTTTGGTTACCGCCTATGGCGGCCGGATGGCGTATGAGGACTGGCGTCCCGCGCCTCAAGTAAGCCTGTTGTGGGCGAATACGTTTGTGCTGATATTGAGCAGTGTCGCCTTGCAATGGGCGCAGTATTCAGTACGCCGTGGGCGGATGGACGCCATGCGAGCCGGCCTGCTTGCCGCCGGCGCTTTCACCGTGGTTTTTCTGTTCGGGCAGCTCCTGGCCTGGCGGCAACTGGGCACGATGGTTTATTTCGAGGTAACGAATCCGGCAATCGCGTTTTTTTATCTGATCACGGGACTGCATGGGCTGCACCTATTGGGCGGTCTGGTGGCCTGGGGCAGGACCGTCGCCAAAGTGTGGGGCGATTTTGACGTGGCGAAGGTCAGGCAGAGCGTGGAGTTGTGTACCGTTTACTGGCACTTCCTGCTTCTGGTCTGGTTGGTCCTTTTTGGCCTGCTGTTTACGGGGAATAATCTGGACGTTTTGTTGAAGCTCTGTGGGATCAGGTAAAAAGGCGCAAAGCACATGACACAAGCTATGCCGACAAATACCGTAGAACCGCTTTCGCTGCCTGAAGGCGTGCAGGGTATCGTCGCCGACTGGTCTTCCGACCAGCGGGCGTTCAAGAATGTCCCCTGGGGCAAGGCCATGATGTGGATCTTCCTCCTCAGCGATACCTTCATCTTCAGCTCTTTCTTGATCTCGTACATGACGGTGCGAATGTCCGCCACAGAGCCCTGGCCCAACCCCAGTGAGGTTTTCGCGTTGACGCTGTGGGGCAAGAAAATCCCGCTCATCCTGATCGCGATCATGACCTTCGTCCTAATCAGCAGCAGTGGGACGATGGCGATGGCGGTCAAATTCGGCTATGAAAAAAATAGAAAGATCACCTTTATCTTGTTGCTGATCACCGCGGCGTTGGGCGCGACGTTTGTGGGGATGCAGGCCTTCGAGTGGACCAAGCTGATCTTCGATGAGGGAATACGTCCCTGGGGCAATCCCCTGGGCGCGGCCCAGTTTGGATCGGTGTTCTTCATGATCACGGGCTTTCACGGCACTCACGTGTCGATCGGCGTGATCTTCCTGCTCATCGTGGCCACAAAGGTAATACGGGGAGACCTGGATCACCAGAGGCCGGGCTTTATGACCGGCAGGAAAGGGAGCTACGAAATCGTCGAAATCATGGGCCTGTATTGGCACTTTGTCGATCTGGTGTGGGTATTCATCTTCGCAGTTTTCTATCTCTGGTAAGGCAAATCATGGCACACGCGGAAGTCCAACAGCATGACGCGCATGGGCATCAGCATGCACACGTGGAAGGGCAACAGCATCCGATCGGCATTTATCTCAAGATCTGGGGATTGCTGTTTGTTCTCAGCACGGCGTCTTATCTGGTTGACTACTTCCACTTTCAGGGTTACCTCAGGTGGTTTCTGATCATCGTGTTCATGTTGTTGAAGGCAGGGCTGATCGTCGCCGTCTTCATGCACATGATGTGGGAGCGGCTGGCCCTGCTGTATGCGATTTTGGTCCCGACGCTGTTGCTGATGGTACTTCTGGGCATCGGGGCCCTTGAAGCGGACTACACTTTTTTTACGCGGGGCGTCTTTTTCGTGAAGGGATTGTTGTAGCAATGACCAAAAAAAGCTATGCGATGAACGTTTCGATCATTCTTGGGGTCAGTGCAGCGTTGATGCTGTTTATGTTCGTTCTCGTGGCCCATCACCGCGACATCCCCGACCGGGTTCGACTGGATCGCAGCACGCTTATGAGCACCGCTATAGGTGTGGCCGAGCGGATCAAACCCGTTGGCCAGGTCAGCATCCTTTCGGCGGAAACTCAGCGGGAGCCGGTAAAAAACGCGGTGGCCGCGCCGCCGCCCGGCCGCAACGGACAACAGGTTTACCAGGCCACTTGCGTCGTCTGCCACGATGCCGGTATCGCCGGCGCGCCGAAGCTGGGTGATAAGGGCCAGTGGGCCAAGCGCATCGCCAAGGGCGTCGACACTCTTTACGCCAGCGCCGTTAACGGCGTACAGGGGAGCGCGGGAGCGATGCCGGCCAAAGGCGGGAACCCGGCGCTGAGCAACGCCGAGGTCAAGGCCGCCGTCGACTACATGGTGGCGCGGTCGAAATAAGCCGTTTGCCGGTTCTCATTTGCGGACCTCGAAGGCGACGGGTAAAACAAGGCCGCCGCGGAATTCCAGGTTGATGACAACCGGGTCGCCGGCGCGCAGTGTCCGCTTCGGGTTCATCAGCATCAGATGATAACCTCCCGGCGCAAAGATCAAACTCGCGTTGGCTGTAAGCTCGATCTGCGACGCGTGCGCCATACCCGCCATGCCGTCCTTGGCGATAGTGCGGTGAATCATCACGCTCTCGAACCCGGAACTGCTTGCGGCCACGAGTACCTGCGGCCGCGATGTGTTGTTTCGCAACTCCATGTATCCCGCCATCATGGTCATGCCGGGCGGCGTTTCCCGGACCCAGGCATCGCGTACGGAAACCGTATCACCTGCTTCTAGCTCCCGCACCACTTTGAAACGCTTGCCGATAGCCTCCGCATCATGGGGCGGCGTGAACACGGCATGATATCGGGCTCGCGGATCCAACAGAAATACCGCCGCGGTGTGATAGACGGGATAGTTTTCCAACCCCGGGGTGATCGCAACCTGATACGCGGCGCCCAGTTGACCGGCCAGGTTAGCGATCTGCGCGTTGTCTCCCGTCACGCCGAGAAAGGTCGTATCAAAGTAGTCCACGTATTGCCTGAGCTTGCTGGCGGTATCGCGATTTGGATCTACTGAGACAAAGACGAATTGGATATCTTCGGCGCCGACCGTATTCTTGGCGATGTTGTCACGCGCGCGGGCCAGTACCGCCAGGGTCGTCGGACAGACGTCCGGGCAATGGGTGAAGCCGAAAAAGAGAAATGACCATTTACCCTTCAAGCTTGCAAGATCAAATACCCGATTCTCATCATCGGTGAGTGAAAAGGCCGTCAGTGGTTTCGGGTCAGGGAACAATGTCATCACCCGATCCGGCAGCAACATGGCTCGCGAATCGTGTTCCCGATATATTTCAGCGAGCCACACTCCGGCAAGCATCGCGGCCAGCGCGACGCTTGTTATCATGATGCTCAATTTGAGAGATATTTTGTTCATCATTGCTCAATGAGGAAATCCTGAAGGAGAGCTGATCGCTCCGCGGCCGCTGTCAGGGCCGCTGCTGCGGTCGCGCGGAAAATGGCTGCTAGTATAGTGACCTTCGCCACCGCCTGCGATGCCTATTGCGAGAGGAAGCTCTACATTTATCTCGTCGATCCACTGGGCAATCTCATGATGCGCTATCCGCGCGATCCCGATCCGGCGAAGCTGCTGAAGGATCTGCAGCGGCTGCTCAGGTACTCGCGAATCGGATGAGCATGTATCGCGCGCTGGTCGCTGCGACTGCAGGACTCGCGTTCGTCGTCATCATCGTCGGCGCGTATGTGCGGCTTTCCGATGCGGGCCTGGGCTGTCCCGATTGGCCGCTCTGCTACGGCCAGGCGGTGCCGGAGCCGATGGCCGATAGCGGCGCGCACGCCAAAGCCTGGAAGGAAATGGGCCACCGCTACCTCGCGGCAACGCTGGGCTTGCTGATTCTTCTCATTGCAATCGTTTCCTGGAAGATCCGGCGCTCGCCCTGGCTCGCTACGGCGATCGTCGCGCTGGTCGTGTTCCAGGCAACGCTCGGCAAATGGACGGTGACGATGCTGCTCAAGCCGGCGATCGTCACCGCCCACCTGCTCGGGGGCATGGCGACGCTCGCGCTTCTGGTTTGGCTTTCCCTTTCGCAGTTCGGGTACGTTGTTTGTGAAGATGCAAAGAAGATCCGTATACCCGGCGCCCTGGCTCTCGCGGCGGTAGTCATCCAGATTGCCCTCGGCGGCTGGGTCAGCGCCAACTACGCCGCGCTTGCCTGCCCCGATCTGCCCGGCTGCCTCGGGCAGGCGGTTCCGCCGATGGACTTCGCCAGCGCCTTTCATGTTCTGCGCGCGCTCGGCCGCACCGGCCAAGGCGACTTGCTGCCGCTCGAAGCGCTGGTGGCGATTCACTGGGCGCACCGGATGTTCGCGCTGGTGGCGGTCGGAGTTGTGGTGTTTGTTGTTTTCCGCGCTCTTCGAATTGAAGCGCTTCGAAAGACGGCAACCCTTGCTGGCAGCGCGCTCCTGCTCCAGTTTTTCCTTGGAATCGCGAACGTCGCCTTCGGCCTGCCTCTCGCGCTCGCGGTGGCGCACAATGCAGGCGCCGCCCTGCTGCTCGGCGCGCTCGTCGTGCTAAACTTTTTCGTCTTCAAGGGTTTAAGTCCGTCCAGGTGAATACCCAGGTCCTTACATCAGGTCTGTCGCACCGCATCCGCGCTTTTCTGTCGCTCACGAAACCGCGCGTGGTGTCGCTGATCGTCTTCACGGCGGTGATCGGCATGTTCCTCGCGACGCCCGGCATGGTGCCGGCGCCGCTGCTCGTCGCGGCGACGGGGGGCGGCGGCGGCGGTCAACTGCCTGGTCGAGCAGGGCATCGACGCGGTCATGCAGCGCACGCGCTGGCGGCCGCTGCCGCGCGGCGAGCTCTCTGCGGCGCAGACGCTGGTCTTCGCCGGCGTGCTTGGCGGCGCCGGCCTGTGGCTCCTGCATCAGTTCGTGAACGTCCTGACGATGTGGCTTACCGCGGCGACCTTCGTCGGCTACGCGGTCGTCTATACGGTGATCCTGAAGCCCGCCACGCCGCAGAACATAGTGATCGGCGGCGCATCGGGCGCGATGCCGCCGGTGCTCGGTTGGGCCGCGGTCACCGGCGAGGTGACGACCGAGGCCATGCTGCTCTTCCTCATCATCTTCGCCTGGACTCCGCCGCACTTCTGGTCGCTCGCGCTCTATCGCACCGAAGACTATGCGCGCGCGGGCGTGCCGATGCTGCCTGTCACCCACGGCAAGCCGTATACGCGCCTGCAGGTGCTGCTCTATACCCTGATTCTGTTCGCCACGAGCCTGCTGCCCTACGTCATCGGCATGAGCGGCGCGGTCTACCTCGCTGCTGCGCTCATCCTGGGGGGGATCTACATCGGCTATGCGCTAAGGATCTACCTGGCCTACAGCGACCAGGTGGCGCGCCGGGCCTTCCGCTACTCGATCATTTATCTCGCAGCCTTGTTCGCTGCGCTGCTGGTTGACCACTATCTCCCGCTTTAGCTTTGCCGCGATGGTCGGGCTGCTGCTCGCCGCCTGCGGCAACGAGGCGCCGAAGTTCAAGAGCACCGACATCACCGGCGTCGACTATGGCAAGACGCTCGAGCTGACCGACCACACCGGCAAGCCGCGGCATCTCGAGGATTTTCGCGGCAAGGCAGTGGTGGTGTTCTTCGGGTTTACGCATTGCCCGGATATCTGCCCGACCACCCTGGCTGACGTTTCGAATGCGCTGAAAGCGCTCGGGCCAGATGCCGAACGGGTGCAGATCCTGTTCGTCACCGTGGATCCCGAGCGCGATACCCGGGACGCGCTCGCGAAGTACGTGACCGCCTTCGACCCGCATTTCCTCGGGCTCAGGGGCGACGCCGCCGCCACGCAACGCGCGGCGAAAGAATTCAAGATCTATTACGAGAAGCGCAAGAGCGGCGACGGCTACTCCGTCGACCACAGCGGGCAGAGCTATGTCATCGACCCGCAGGGACGACTGCGGCTCCTCGTACGTCCCGACCGGATCGCCGAGGACCTTGCGCCCGATCTGCGCGCACTCCTGCATTCTTCCTAGGCTGCGCGGTCTGTAGGGACTTCCCTACACGATTAAATTTTGTGCGGCAGGCACGCGGCGGGCGTTTCGCGCCTATAAATCATGCATGAGGAAAGGCATTCCGATCCGGGCGAGCCTCGCGGTCCTCGTGCTGGCGACGGCGCTGCCGTTCGTCGCACTTATCGCGTACAGCGCGTACTCCCAGGCACAACTCGAGACCGAGCAAGCCGGCACGGAGTCATTGCGCGCGGCGCGCGCCACCGCCACGGAAGTCGAGGCTACGCTGCGCCGGACTCGCGAGCTCCTGTCCTACCTCGCGGAACAACCCGCGGTGAGATCGTTCGATCCCGCGCAGTGCGATCTGGTCTTCAAATCGTTCAGTGCCCTGTTTCCCCAATACACGAATCTCGTCACTGTGAACCGCAACGGCGAGCGGGTGTGCAGCGCCGCGCGGCTCCCGCCCGGTGCGTCCACGAAAGTCGATCCACAACTTTTTCTCGCCGAGACGCTGCGCTCACGGGCGTTCACCGTTGGCCAGGTGCTCCGCGGGGTATTCAGCGACCGCTGGATTCTGGCCGTCGCCCATCCGGTCACGGATGAACGGGGCGAGATCCGCGGGGTTGTGTCGCTGCCGGTCGATCTCGCAAAGCTCCGACTGGTACCCCGTCCGGCCGAACTGCCGCCGCAAGCCGTGGCGCGCATCGTCGACGCCAGGGGGACGGTGATCGGGTCGAGTGTCGATCCCGACAGGTGGATCGGGCAGAGCTTCAAGGATGTTCCCTGGTTCAGCTTGCTCGAGCCGGGGCGCGCCGCGACCGGGCGCGCGGCCGATATCGACGGCGGCGAGCGCATATTCGGCGCGGTCCCGATCGAGGGCACGACCTGGTACGCCGCGGTCGGCATCCCCGTAGACGTGGTGTATGGGCCGGTACGGAACCGCCTCATGTTGAATGCCGTGGTTACCCTGGGCGCGCTAATGCTGGCGATTGCGCTCGGCTACCTGATCGCAAGGCGAATAGCCGGGCCGGTGGAGATAATCGCCGCGGCCGCGCGAGAGGCAACGCAATCGCCTTCGGGCCACGAGCTCGCGCACGCAACGGTGCCTTTCGCGCCCAAGGAAATTCAGATGCTCGCAAGCGACCTCGGTGCGATGCTGAAGGCGCGCTCCGATGCCGAGCTGGAATTGCGCGAGAGCGAGGCGGGGCTGCGGCGCGCGCAGACCATGGCGCAGCTCGCGCACGTGATCACGAACCCGGATGGCGTTTTTGAAAGCTGGTCCGAGACCTTGCTCCAACTCATTGGAGCGGAGTCGGCAGTGCCGCAAACCACGCGCGAGTGGCTCGAGCTGATACATCCCGACGACCGGGAATCATTCCGTGCGACCAGCATGGAGGCTGCGGCGAAGGACGCGCGCGGTTACGTCGAATATCGGTTGCGGCGTCCTCATGACGAATGGATCCACGTCCGGCAGATGATGGAGCCGATGCCGGCGCGCGAGCCGGAGGGCGCAAGGCGATGGTTCAGCACGCTGCAGAACATTACCGCGCAAAAACGCGCCGCCGAGGCCATTCGGCTCGCAGAGCACGACTACCGCTCGATTTTCGAGAACACGGTGGAGGGAATCTATCGGGTCGATCCGGATGGCCGTGTGGTTGCTGCCAATCCGGCACTTTCGAAAATACTCGGCTACGAATCGTACGAAGACATGATGACCGGCATTTCGAACGTCGCTCATCAGGTTTACGTCGACCCAGAGGCTCGGGAGCGGTATCGGGCGCTTCTTCGCGAACACGGAACGGTAACTGGCTTTGAGACCCAATGGCGCCGCAAGGACGGTAGTGTGATCTGGGTCTCGCTTAGCGGGCGCCAAGTTCGAGAATCCACCGGTGCTCCCGGCTACCACCTCGGCACAGCCCAGGACATCACGCGGCAAAAGCGCAACGAGGAGGACCTGCTTCGCTTTCGGCTGGCGCTCGATAACTCCGCCGATATGGTCCTCATCATCGACCGCGCCACGATGCGCCATGTCGACGTCAACCAGACCGCCTGCAGACTGCTCGGGTACACGAGAGAAGAGCTGCTTCTGATGGGGCCTCAGGACACGCTGCCGGTGTCCCGCGAGGACCTTGAAAAAGCGTACGACCAACTCATCGCGAATCAATCGCTCCCCAGCGGCATGAGAAGCCACTACCGGTGCAAGGACGGCTCACTGCTACCGTTCGAGTCCACGCGGCATGTCTTTCGTTCCGGCGATACCTGGCTGGTCGCAGCGATCTCGCGCGACATCCGGGAGCGGATTGCTTCGGAGCAGGCGTTGCGGGAAAGCGAAGCTGGCCTCAAGCGCCTCAATCGCGTCTACGCTGTGCTGAGCGGGATCAACTCGCTCATCGTTCGCGTGCGGGACAGGCAGGAGCTTTTCGAGGAAAGCTGCCGGCTGGCGGTCGACGCCGGGGGGTTCGTTTCCTCCTGGATCGCGGTGGTGGACAAGGAAGCCATGCGCCTCAAGCCGGTCGCCTGGCAAGGAGGCGGACAGGGCTACATCGATCTCATGCCGCTCGATTTGAAAGTAACAGACCCGATGTATGGGCTGGCAGGACAGACGGTCACTGGGCGGCAGGCGATTGTCGTCGACGATATGGCGACGGACTCGAGAGTTCTTCTCAAGGAGGAGGCGCGAAAACGGGGATTTCATTCCCTCGTGATGCTGCCTCTCATGGTGGCCGGAGAACCAGTCGCGGTGCTCGCCTTGTACGCCGTGGAGATCGGCTACTTCGATCAGGACGAGATGAGGCTGCTGCTGGAGCTGGCCGCCGACATATCGTTTGCGCTCGAGCACATGACGAAGACCGATAAGCTCGAGTATCTTGCCTACCACGATTCGCTCACCGGGCTCGCCAACCGCGCGCTTCTCATGGAGCGCCTTACCCTGGCGACGGGCACGGCGAGCCGCGATCAGCGAAAGTTCGCGCTGGTTATCGCCGACATCGAACGATTCAATGTCATCAACGATACGCTTGGTCGCCAGGCCGGTGACGAGCTGCTTAAGCAGATGGCCAAGCGGGTGACGGAGCTGGCGGGCGATTCGAATCGGGTTGCGCGCGTCAGCGCCGATCACTTCGCGGTGATGATCCCCGAAGTGGAACACGAAGAGAAGATCGCGCGGATCATCCAAGAAGGGGCCGCGCGCGTCGAGGGCGAATCCTTCACCGTCGGCGGGACCGAGCTCAGGGTCGCCGTCAGATCCGGGATCGCAATGTTCCCCAATGACGGCGCCGAAGCCGACATTTTGTTCAAGAACGCCGAAGCGGCGCTGAAGAATGCAAAAGCAAGCGGCGAGAAGTATCTTTTCTACACGCAGCAGATGAGCGAGCGAGTCGCCGGGAAGCTGAGCCTCGAAAACAAACTCCGACTGGCCCTCGATAACGAGGAATTCGTTCTGCACTACCAGCCGAAAGTCGAGCTTGAGGGCCGCAGAATTGTCGGCCTCGAGGCGCTGATCCGCTGGCAAAGTCCCGAACTCGGCCTGGTGCCGCCGATGAAATTCATACCGCTGCTCGAGGAGACCGGCCTGATCCTGCCAGTCGGCTCATGGGCCCTCAGGCGCACTTCGCTCGATCACCGCAGCTGGGTCGAGCAGAAACTCAAGCCACCCCGGGTCGCGGTAAACGTTTCGGCGATCCAGCTGCGGCAGCGCGACTTCGTCGGCGTGGTGGAAGGCGCGATCATCGACGGCGTAGCGCCGACCGGCATCGATCTGGAGATCACCGAGAGCCTGATCATGGAGGACATCCAGCGCAATATCGAGAAGCTGAATTCGGTGCGCGGGCTCGGCGTAAAGATCGCTATCGACGACTTCGGTACCGGGTACTCGTCACTCGCCTACCTGGCGAAACTGCCCGTCGAAACGCTCAAGATCGATCGCTCTTTCATCATTACCATGCTGAAGGATCCGAACACCATGACGCTGGTGCAGACGATGATCACGCTGGCGCATTCCTTGCGCTTGAAGGTCGTCGCGGAAGGCGTCGAAACCGAAGAGCAGGCGAACGTGCTTAGGCTGCTGCGTTGCGACCAGATGCAGGGCTATCTCTTCAGCAAGCCGCTGCCGCTAGAGCAGGTTACGGCGCTTCTGAAACCGAGCAGACTCCCCGCGTAGGAGAGGCGGCCGCCGTCAGGGAGAAATACCGAGGCTTTAATTCGCGGCGGGTGCCGGAAGTGCTCGCATGCCGCCGGAATCGCCCATCACCTTGCGCATCTTCTCGAGCGCCTTTGCTTCGATCTGGCGGATGCGCTCGGCTGAGATCTTGAACTCGGCGGCCAGATCATGCAGCGTGGCGGCATCTTTTTCCCGCAGCCAGCGCGTCTCGATGATGCGGCGGCTGCGCGGATCGAGGCTCTTTAGCGCCTGGCCGAGACCGGCGGCGCGCACTTCCTCTGATTCCCTGGCCTCGAGGACGCGAAACGGCTCGGCGTCGTTGTCGGCGAGGTAATGCACCGGGGCATACGCTTCGTCATCGTTGTCGTCGGCGTCGAACGCGAGCTCCTGGCCCGACAGCCGGGTTTCCATCTCGCGGACTTCCGCCGGCTTGACGCGCAACTCGGTCGCGACCCGATCGACATCGTCCGCGGTGAGCGGCGCCAGGCTGCTTTTCATCGAGCGCAGGTTGAAGAACAGCTTCCTCTGCGCCTTGGTGGTCGCCACCTTCACCAGCCGCCAGTTGCGCAGGATGTATTCGTGGATCTCGGCCTTGATCCAGTGAATCGCGAACGACACCAGTCGCACGCCGCGCTCCGGGTCGAAGCGCTTCACCGCCTTCATCAGGCCGATGTTGCCTTCCTGGATCAGGTCGGCATGCGGCAGGCCGTAGCCGAGATAGCCGCGCGCCACTGCGACTACCAGCCGCAGATGGGATACGACCAATTGGCGCGCTGCCTCCAGATCCTCGTGCTGGCGATAACGGCGCGCGAGATTACGTTCCTCCTCCGCGCTCAGGATCGGAAAGCGATTGACCGTCTGGATGTAGGCCTCCAGGCTGCCCGTGGGCATCGGCACCGGGGCAGTCCCGGGGAAGGCCAGCGTCGCTTGCATAGTTCATCTCCTCCGTGAGCAGATTTTAGCAGTCGCCGTATTAGAGTGCTAAGAGGTCTGCCAGTTCCAGGGATTTCACTTGTAATACAGGGCTCTGCCTGTAAGTGGTTGCTTACATTTAAGCATCGCAAGGTCTTGAATTTTCTTCCGAATTCCTAATCCGGGTCCATCTCGCGCAGATGCTTTGCCACCGAGAGGTAGGCGCCCAGCCAGCCGATCAAGGCCGCGAAAGCGACGATCGCGGCGGCGTCGCCTGGGGAGAGAAAGGCGAAGCGAAAACCCGAACCGTATGACTCGGACAGGCTGAGCACCTCGCGGTTCAGCAGCGCGAGCCCGCCGCCGACGATGCCGAGAGCCACCAGGCCCCCGGCCAGCCCCTGCAGCAGGCCGAGGTAGTAAAAGGGGCGGCGGATAAAGGCATCTGTAGCGCCAATGAGCTTCAGCACCTCGATCTCCTCGCGCTGAGTGAGAACCTGAAGCCGGATCGTGTTGAAGATGACTGCGACCAGCCCGACCCCGAGCAGCGCGGCGAGCAGCCATACCGCGAGCCGGCCGATCCCGGCCAGCGCCGCCAGGCGGCGCGCCCAGACGGTGTCTGCCTGCACGTGCGCTACACCAGGCAGGTTGCGCAGCTCCGCTGCCAGCGGCTCGAGCGCGTCCTCTTTCACGTTCACGACGAACGCATCGGGCAGCGGATTGCGCCCGAGCGCCGCGATGACTTCCGCGATGCCGGGAACCGCGCTCAGCTCCTTGAGCGCTTCCTCACGCGGCACGAAGCGAACGCGGGTGATCCGCCGGTTAGCCTTGAGCGCGCTGCCGAGCGCCTCGGCCTCCGCGCGTTTCGCCTCCGCGCGCAGGAACACGGAGATCTGCGGCTCGAAACTGAGGCGCGCACCCAGGGCGNNNNGCGGGGAGCGCGAGCGCGACGCCGATCACGAGCGCGCTGAGCAGTCCCGCGGTCCTGAAGAAGCGCGCGAGCGCCGAGCCGATCGCCCGGCGGTGCTGGTGCAGCCAGCCGATCACCGGATGCGCCCCCCTTCCAGATGAAGGACTCTTTTTCCGAAGCGCTCCACGAGCGCCTGGTCGTGCGTCGCGATGAGCACCGTGACGCCCACCTGATTGAAGGCGACGAAGATCTCGATGATGCGCGCCGCGGACTCGGCGTCGAGATTCGCCGTGGGCTCATCGGCCAGGAGCAGCCCCGGCCGGTTCACCACCGCGCGCGCGATGGCGACGCGCTGCTGCTCGCCACCGGAGAGCTGGATCGGGTTGGAGCGCTCGCGCGCCAGCAACCCCACCTTGTCGAGCGCGGCGCGCGCGCGCCGCGCCGCTTCGCGCGGCGCCTGCCCGGAAAAAGCGAGCGGCAGCATCACGTTGTCGTAGACGCTGCGGTCATAGAGCAGCTTCTGGTCCTGGTCGCCGGGCGCTTGAGGGCGCCGACGTTCTGCCCGTTGACGATCACCGAGCCCGAGGTCGGCCGCTCGATCGCCGGGATCAGCTTGAGCAGCGTCGACTTGCCCGCCCCGGAGCGGCCGGTGATGAATGCGAGCGTACCCGCCTCGAGCCTGAAGCTGACATCCTGGAGCGCCGTCTGCCCGCCCGGATAGCGCTTCGCCACCGCCGAGAAGCTAACCAAGCAGCGCCTCGGCGAAATCGCGCGCCACAAACGGCCGCAGGTCGTCGATGCCTTCGCCGACCCCGATGAACAGCAGGGGAATCGGCCGCTCCCGGGCGATGGCGCAGACCACGCCCCCTTTTGCGGTGCCGTCCAGCTTGGTGAGGATCAACCCGGTCAAGCCCAGCGCATCGTCGAACGCCTTCACCTGCGCGAGTGCGTTCTGGCCGGTATTGGCGTCGAGCACCAGCAGCACCTCGTGCGGCGCGCCGTCCTGCGCCTTGGCGGCGACCCGCTTCACCTTGCGGATCTCCTCCATGAGGTGCAGCTGGGTCGCCAGCCGCCCCGCCGTGTCGGCGATGACCACATCCGAGCGGCGCGCGCGCGCCGCGCTGAGCGCGTCGAACACCACCGCGCCCGGATCGCCGGATTCCTGCGCGATGACGGGCACCGCGTTGCGCGCGCCCCACTCGACGAGCTGCGCTCGCGCTGCCGCCCGGAACGTGTCGCCCGCGGCGAGCAGCACGCTCAGGCCCTGCGACTGCAGCCACTTGGCGAGCTTGCCGATCGTGGTGGTCTTGCCCGAGCCGTTGACCCCCGCGATCATGATGACGAAGGGTTTTTCGCTGCTCACCCGCAATTCTTTTTGCAAGGGCGAGAGGAGTTCCACCAACGCGTTCTCGAGCGTTTGCCGCAGCGCCCTGCCGTCGGCGGGTTTCTGTTTGCGAACCGACGCGAGAAGCGCTTGCGTCGCGGCAACGCCGCAGTCGGCCTGCAGCAGCGCGCTTTCGAGTTCCTCGTAGAACGATTCGTCGAGCGCCTTGCGCGCGAACAGCTCCGCAATCGGCGTACTGAGAGCATCCCGCGTGCGCGCGAGACCTGCTTTGAGGCGCGCGGCCCAGGAAAGCGCTGCTAACATGGATGGGTGAATTCTACCCGACGGAAGAAAATCGAAACGGCAGGGAAAAAAACCGAAAGAACGGGAAAAATCAGAATCATCGCAGGCGAGCATCGTGGCAGGCGGCTTAGCGTCATCGATCGTCCCGGCCTGCGGCCGACCCCGGACCGGGTGCGCGAGACGCTATTCAACTGGCTCGGCCAGAGGCTCGACGGCCGCGCCTGCCTGGATCTTTTCGCCGGCAGCGGTGCGCTCGGCTTCGAGGCCGCTTCGCGCGGCGCCGCGCGTGTGGTCATGGTCGAGAACGACCGCGCGGCTTTTGAGTCGCTGAAAAAAGGTCTGGAGGCCATAGGCGCGAAGCAGGTGGAACTCGTGTTCGGAGACGCCTACGAATATCTGAGGAATGCGCGTGACAAATTCGACGTAGTTTTCCTCGATCCGCCGTTCAGGCAGAATGCGCTAGCCCCGCTGCTGGAGCGGCTGCCGGGGCGGCTGGCCGACGGCGCGCGGGTGTACGTCGAGGCGCCCGCGCCGCTTGAGCTTGCGGCGCCGTGGCGCGAGGTTAAGCGATCGCGCGCGGGCCAGGTAAGTTATCAGCTTCTGGAGAGGCAATGATCAAGGCGATCTACCCGGGAACGTTCGATCCGCTGACGCGAGGCCACGAGGATCTAGTGCGCCGGGCGAGCACGCTGTTCGATTCCCTGATCCTCGCCGTCGCCGACAGCCAGGCGAAGCGCACTTTTTTCAGCGTGCAGGAGCGCGTCGCGATGGCGCGCGAGGTGCTCGGCGGGCTGAAGAACGTCCAGGTTGTGGGCTTCTCCGGCCTGCTCATCGAGTTCGTGCGCCAGCACGGCGCGCGCGTGGTGTTGCGCGGCCTGCGCGCGGTGTCCGACTTCGAGTACGAGTTTCAGCTCGCCGGGATGAACCGCAGCCTGTACCCTGACTTCGAGACGATTTTCCTCACGCCTTCCGAGCAGCACATGTTCATCTCGGCGACCCTGGTGCGCGAGATCGCCTCTCTCGGCGGCGACGTGTCCAAGTTTGTCGATCCGCGGATCGAAGCGCGGCTAAAAGAGAAAGTTTCTTCTCAGAAATAACTTCTACTTCTGGCAGCGCGGGCAGAAGTAAGTCGCGCGCTGTCCCTGCACGATTCGTTTTACCTTTGCATTGCAACGGCGGCAGAGTTCGCCGGCGCGGTCATAGACCCAATAGCGCTGTTGAAAACAGCCCTGATTGCCGTCGGCGCCGACGTAGTCGCGCAGGCTCGAGCCGCCGGCGCGGATCGCGGCGCGCAGGGTATGCTTGATCGCGATCGTAAGTTTCTTGCATTTTTCAATCGATATCCGGCGGGCCGGCGTGCGCGGGTTGATTCCGGCGTGAAACAGGCTCTCGCTGGCGTAGATGTTTCCCACGCCGACGACGCGCCGGCCGTCCATCAGGAACTGCTTGATCGAGGTGCGGTGCCCGCGGGTGAGCGCATGCAGCCGCTGCGGATTCAGCGAGCGCGACAGCGGCTCCACACCGAGATGCGCGAGCAGGGGATGCGCGTCGAGTGCGGCCGCGGTCCAGAGCACGGCGCCGAAACGCCGCGGATCGCGCAGCCGCAGGATCCGGTCGCCGAGCAGCAGATCGAAGTGATCGTGCTTGCCGGGCGGAACCCCGGGTGCGAGCAGGCGCAGGCTGCCCGACATTCCGAGATGGACGATGAGGTGGCCGCCGCCGCAGTCGACCAGCAGATACTTTCCGCGGCGCAGGACCGCGCGCACGGTGCGGCCGGCGAGCGCGTGCACGCCGGAAGAGATCGGCCAGCGCAGCCTCGGCTGGCGCACCGCGACGCCCGAAATGACGCGGCCGGCGAGCTGCGGCTCGAGCCCGCGGCGGGTCACCTCGACTTCGGGAAGTTCCGGCATTCTGTGCAGCCCTAGCTTGTGTCTGTCTTGAAATATACCTAAGATGGGTCGAAGCCCGATGTCCTATTCCTTGTCGTTTCTCTCCCGGCTCCTGCTTTTCGCCGCGGTTTCGCTGGCGGCCTGCGGCACGCTGTCGCAGCCCGTGCCGCCGTCCTCGGCGCTCGAGCTGAGCGAGGCGAATCTCTACGACCTGCTGCTCGGCGAGATCGCCTTGCAGCGCGGCGAAGCCCGGCTCGCCGCGCAGACCTACGTCGACGTCGCCAAGCGCACCCGCGACCCGCGCGTGGCGCGGCGCGCCATCGAGGTGGCGAATTTCGCGCGCATGCCGGAGCTCGCCGTGGAGGCGGCAAAGACCTGGCTCAGCGTCGAGCCGACTTCACCGCCGGCGCTGCAGGTGCTCGCCGCGCTGCTCATCGGCGCCAAGCGGGTCGAGGAAGCCGAGCCTTATCCGAGAACGGCTTCATGCAGCTCAACCGCCTGCTGGCGGGCAACCCCGACAAGGCCTCGAACCTGCGCGTGGTGCGCAAGCTGGCGGAGCGCCACCCGCAGCTCGCCCAGGCGCAGTTCGCGATCGCGCAGGCGGCGCTTGCCGCGGGCGATGATGCCGCGGCGCTGGCGGCCATCCGCCAGGCGGCCGCGCTGCGACCAGAATGGGAGATGGCGGCGATCTTCGAGGCGCAGATCCTGCAGAAGCGCTCGCCGGCCGAGGCGGCCAAAAGCCTCGGCGCATTCATCGAGAGGAATCCGACTGCGCGCGAAGCCCGCCTCAACTATGCGCGCACTCTGGTGCTCGACAAGCGCTATCCCGAGGCGCGCAAGCAGTTCGAGGCGCTGCTGGCGGCGAATCCGGGCAACACCGACGTCATCTACGCGGTCGGGCTGCTCGCTTTCCAGCTGAAGGACTTCCCGGTCGCCGAGGAGAACATGAAGCGCCTGCTCGGCCTCAGCTACCGCGATCCGAACGGCGTGAAGTACTTGCTGGGCCAGATCGCCGAAGAGCAGAAGCAATGGCCGCGCGCCATCGAGTGGTACAAGCAGATCGAGGACGGCGATCACGCGCTCGCCGCGCGCATGCGCACTGCAAACGCGATCGCCAAGCAGGGGAGGCTCGACGAGGCGCGCGCCTTTCTGAGGCGCATCGAGACCGAGAACGCCGGCGAGCAGGTGCAGCTCGTCGTCGCCGAAGCGCAGCTGCTGCGCGAGGCGGACCGGCATCGCGACGCCTACGACATGCTCGGCCAGGCGCTACAGAAGGATCCCGACCAGCCCGAGCTGCTATACGACTACGCGCTCACCGCGGAAAAGCTCGAGCGCTTCGATGTTCTCGAATCGAAGCTGAGGAAGCTGATAGAAGTGCGGCCCGACCATGCCCACGCCTACAACGCCCTCGGCTACTCGTTCGCCGAGCGCAATACCCGGCTGCCGGAGGCGAGAAAGCTGATCGAGCGCGCCCTGGAGCTGGCGCCCGAGGACTACTTCATCATCGACAGCCTCGGCTGGGTGCTGTACCGCCAGGGCGACCTGAAAGGCGCGGCGACGCAGCTGCGGCGCGCCTACGACGGCCGGCCGGACGCCGAGATTGGCGCGCATCTCGGCGAGGTGCTGTGGGTGATGGGCGAGCGCGCCGAGGCCGACCGCATCTGGAAAGAGTCGCTCGACTCGAGCCCCGAAAACGAAACGCTGCTCAAGACCATCAAGCGCGTGAAGCGGCGCTGATGCGCGCCGTGAAGTTTGCGGCCGCGTTTGCTCTCGTCGTATTGGTCGCCGCCTGCGCACAACTGCAGGGCAGCACGGAAAAACCTGTTTTCGAGCTGAGCGGGCGCATCGCCGCGCGCTATGGCGCCGAGTCCTTCTCCGGCAACCTCGCCTGGCGGCACGCCGTGCGCAACGACGAGATGCTCATCACCACGCCGATCGGGCAGGGCGTGGCGCGCATCGTGCGCGAAGGCGAGGCGGTGACCCTCACCACCGCCGAGCCGAAGGAGTATCGCGCGACCGATGCCGAGTCGCTCACCGAGCAGGTGCTGGGCTTCCGCCTGCCGCTCGCGGGGCTCGCCGACTGGGTCCGGGCGCGGCCTTCCGGCGATGCCTCGTTCAAGGACGAGAAATCCGCCGACGGCCGGCTGCAGAGGCTCGAGCAGAGCGGCTGGAAGATCGAGTACCTGGAATATGACGGCGAACGGCCGTCGCGGCTCCGGCTGCTGTATCCCGGAATCGAACTGCGGCTGGCGATTTCAGGCTGGAAATGACCCTCTATCCCGCGCCGGGAAAGCTCAACCTGTTCTTGCATGTCGTGGGGAAACGCGCTGACGGCTACCACGAGCTGCAGACGGTGTTTCGTCTCGTGGAGCGCGCCGACCGCATCGGCATCGTGCCGCGTGAAGACGGGGAGATTCATCGTACCGGCGCCGTCTTCGAAGATGATTTATGCGTGAAAGCGGCAACCGCCCTGCAGCAGGCCTCCGGCTGCGCGAAAGGCTGCGAGCTTTCTCTCGAGAAGAACCTCCCGGTCGCCGGCGGCATGGGCGGCGGCTCCTCCGACGCCGCTACCGTGCTGCTGGTCCTGAACAGGCTTTGGAATTTGAACTTGAGAAAAATTGAATTGATGAAACTTGGCGAGCGCCTGGGCGCCGATGTGCCGTCCTTTCTGCTTGGGAAAAACGCCATTGGAGAAGGGATAGGCGAGCGCTTGCAGGCGCTTGAATTGCCCCCGGCCTGGTACCTTGTTTTGACGCCGCAAGTTTCGGTTTCGACGAGGGAAATCTTCAATGACAGCGCGTTGACAGCGAATACGAAACGACTCAAAATACCGCCCTTTTTGTCGGGGCAGGGAGCGAACGATCTCGAGCCGATCGTAAGCCGCCGCTTCCCCGACGTGGCAGCGCACCTGGCATGGCTAAGAAGCCGGGTTCCAGGGGCGCGCATGACGGGTTCCGGGGCGTGCGTGTTCGCAGAATTCAGGACCGAAGCCGAAGCGCTCGCCCTCAAGAACGAGCTGCCAGGGGAGACGCGCGGCTTCGTGACGCGGGGGCTGCAGCGGCACCCGCTGCACGACTGGACAGAGTAAGTTCGGTTTCGACTGGGAAGTGTGACCCGACTGGGCAGTTTTACCCCACTGGGGAGTCGCCAAGCTGGTTAAGGCACCGGATTTTGATTCCGGCATACGAGGGTTCGAATCCTTCCTCCCCAGCCATT
>WNFM01337169.1_pt3 | contig 26944 bp, 26 predicted proteins | sample 5400271 | NCBI WGS metagenome assembly WNFM01 (sample SAMN13153352, study PRJNA577476) | soil metagenome | isolation source: 60 cm saprolite on Douglas fir-dominated hillslope | place: USA:California | collected 2013-09-17 | reverse complement strand
CTCCAGATCCCCGCCGAAAAGATCGTCGTCGTTCCGCCGGGAATCGAGCTGCCGCCTACTCCGGACGGCCCTCTCGCGGGGGTCGAGGGTCCTTACTTCGTTTACGTCGGGGGTCCGAATCCGAACAAGAACCTGGCGGTGCTCCTGGACGCGATGGCTGCGTCTGCCGACCTGCCGCACCGGCTCCTAATCGCCGGTCGCTGGCTTCCCAGGCAGCTCGAAGGCCTCGCCGGTCAGCTGCGAGGGCTCGGTCTCCAGGATCGCGTCGTGCATCTCGGGTTCGTGTCGGATGCCGACCTGATGCCGCTCATGCGGCACGCCGCCGCCCTCGTCGTACCGTCCCGTAGGGAGGGATTCGGGCTTCCCGTGGGTGAAGGACTGGCTGCCGGGGCGGTGGTCATCCACAGCCGAATTCCGGTGCTCGAAGAGACCTCGGTAGGCGCCGCACTGACTTTCGACCCAGGCTCCGCCACCGAGCTGGCGGCGCGCCTTCACGAGGTTGCGGTCGGGGACCGCCTCGGCGACGACCTCCGCCGGCGCGGGACTGTGAGGGCGCGTGAGCTGACCTGGAAGACGGCCGTTGAGCGGACCCTCGATGTCTACAGGGAGGCCCTGGCCGGATGAGTGATCCCCTGCGGGTGGGAATCGACGCCCACATGGTGGGTGGGCAGGAGACCGGCAATGAGACCTACATCACCGGCCTGGTCGGCGCGCTCCAGAACCTCTCCCTGGAGGAGGAGCTGCTCGTCTACCACGTGGGCCGTCCCTGGACTGGACCTTCGCCGGGCGTGCGGTTCGAGCGACTGCGGACCGCGAACCCGTTCTTCCGGCTGGGGCTGGAACTGCCCTTTCGATCCCTGACGCAGGGCCTTGACGTTCTCCACATTACCTATTCGGCGCCCCTTTGGTCGGCGACACCCATCGTGCTGAATGTCCACGACATCTGCTACGCGACCAACCCCGAGTGGTTCTCGCCGCGCGACCTGAGAATCCTGACGACGATGGTGCCCCGCTCGATCCGGCGAGCCGCCCACGTGATCACCGTCTCGGAATCTGCGCGACGGCAGATCATCGACTATTACGGCGTTCCTGAGGACCGCATATCAGCGGTTCTCAACGGTCCGGGACCGGCCGTCATGTCGCTGTCGCCGGAAGACTCAGAACGAGAGCTGAGGGCGGTCGGCCTCTCGGTCGAGAGGCCCTACCTGCTCACGGTGGGCAACCTGCAGCCGCGCAAGAACCTGGTCAGACTGATCGAGGCTTACAGCGCGGTGGTGTCGGCGGGTGACGTCGATGTCGACCTCGTCATCGTCGGTCCCCGCCGTTTCCACGCCGAGGACGTGGTGACGGCGGCGGCCGCTCTGCGGGATCGGATTCACCTCACCGGCTACCTGACCGATCGCCAGCTGGCGGCGGCCTACATCCGAAGCTCCGGCTTCGTTCTTCCATCCCTCTATGAGGGCTTCGGCCTCCCTGTGCTGGAGGCCATGAGCCACGGCGTACCGGTCGCCTGCTCCGGCGCGGGAGCGCTTCCCGAGATCTGCGGCGATGCCGGGCTGATGTTCGATCCCACCAGCGTCGAGGAGATGTCCGACGCGCTGCGGCGGCTGATGAACGAACCGCTCCGGTCTCAACTGGCCACGGCCGGCGCGGAGCGGGCCAAGCAGTTCAGTTGGGACCGGGCGGCCCGCCAGACGCTCGCTGTCTACCGAGCCGTGGCGGGCGCCCGGGCGCGAATCCATCCAACGCCTGGCGCTGCGGGGAACGACTCGACCTCGAAGCCATGACTCTTGAGTGACTGGAGGAGCGGCGCCGGCTCGCGCCAGTGATACTCGACCATGACCTGGGTCACTCGCTCCAGGGTCGACGGCCGCAGGCTGTCGCCGGACAGGATCTCGAATTCGCAGCCCTCGCAATCGATCTTGCAGACGATGTCGATCCCCGGGTGCCGGGACCTGACCTGATCGAGAAGATCGGCGAGGGAGATCTCGTGCGGTGGCTCGACGTCGTCGTCGGTGCGCGCAGAAACGGCCGCGCGCACGATCGTCACGTTCTCGACCGGGTTGAGCTCCAGGTTGTGAGCGGCGGCGGCGTAAATCGCTGCGTCGGGCTCATAGCCGTAAACATGGACCGCGCGCCGGCGCGCGAAGTAGAGGGCGCTGTCACCGACGTTCGCACCGATGTCGACGACGACGCGGCCCTCAACCCCGAGCCACGCATACTCCTCGTCGACGAACCGCTCGGCCAGCACGCAGAGCGCTTCGGTGAACATGTCCTCGGCTGCATCGAATCGAAGCCCATCCGGCAGCTCGGTCTGGTAGAGACCGGTCGCCAGCTGATCGAATCGCGCACCGTGGTCGGTCAACCGCTGGAGGTAGCCGACGCCGGCGAGTCCATGGTTGGCAAAAGGCGCGCGAGGAAGCTGAGCGCTCCGGTATGCAACGGTTTGGGAGTCCACCTCTCCGCCGGCCAGCAGGAAGTCGAGCACCACCTGTTGGCAGCGCCAGCGAAGCGCTTCCAGCGCGAGCGTGAGGCTTCGAGAGATGCGCCAGATCGCGAAGAAGCGACGCAGGCGTTGGACCGACTCGTGCACGTTTCGACGCTATCTTAGGGATCGCGTGAACACGCCCCGGATTCTCCACGTCATCCACTCGACCGCCTTCGGCGGCGGGCCCAACATGCTTGCGATCATCTGCGAAAGGTTGCGCGACCAGTTCGAGATGGAGGTCATCTCGGATGGCCAGGGTGACGTCCCCGCGCGCGTCGAAGCATTGGGCGTGACGTTCTTCCGGATGCCCTTGACGAGCAAGTGGTCGTTCACTCGCAACATCCCCCGGCTCGCCCGTCTCATCCGCTCGCGGCAGCCCGACCTCGTGCAGCTGCACGGTCAATTCGCGGGCTCGCTCGGCCAGTTCGCGGTGCAGCTGGCGGGGCGTCCGCGGAGCATCTACACCGTCCAGTGGCCGTCCTACCTTGACGACGCAGGACCGTGGTCACGGCTTCGCAACTACGTCGCCGAGCGCTTGAGCTGCGCACCTTCGAGCGAGGTTGTCACAGTGTCCGAGAACGATCGCCGGACGTTCGTCGAGCGGGGACTGTGCAGAGCCGAGAAGATCACCGTCATCCACAACGCCTACCAGTTTGACGCGGCGGACCCGCCTGCCAAGCCGGTTTCGCTGGGAGGCGATGGCTCCGTCATAGGATTCGTGGGCAGGCTGTCAGACCAGAAGGGCTGCGAGTACCTGGTGCAGGCGATTCCGGAGGTGCTCAGCACGCATCCGGCGACCCGCTTCGTGATCGTCGGGGACGGTCCCGACCGGGGGGATCTGGAGCGGCTCGCCGCCGAGTTACGGGTCACCGCTGCGATCGACTTTGCCGGCTACCAGCCCGTCAATCTACGACCCGTTTCCGCTGGTGACGCTCGAGGTGATGGCGCTCGGCCGTCCGGTCGTCGGGTCCGCCGTCGGCGGAATCCCGGAGGCCGTCGAGGACGGCAGGACCGGGTTCCTGGTGCCACCCGCCCAGCCAGACGCGCTCGCCCGAGCGATCGTTCGACTGCTGGACGACCCGAAGCTCCGCCACGAGATGGGGGAGGCGGGGCGGATCCGCGCGCGAAAACTGTTCAGCCCCGACGTGATCGCGGCCGAGTACGCCACCCTCTATCGGCGTCTTTTGGCCACGACCTCTTCGTAAACCGCGGCGGTGGCCGCGGCGGTCTTCTCCCAGGAGAAGCGATGGCGACCGCGCCTCGACCTCCCCCGCAGGTCTTCCAGGAATGGCTCATCGGTCCCGACTCGGGTCAGCAGCGCCGCCAGCCCGCTGACGTCGTCGGGCTCGAAGAGGAGACCTGAACCGCCGAGGACCTCGGGGATCGCCTGGCGGTTTGCAGCCAGGATCGGCGACCCCGACGACATCGCCTCGACCAGCGGGAGCCCGAAGCCCTCGCCGTGGGAAGGAAGGACGACGCATAGAGCGGCCTGGTAGAGAGCCCTCAGGACGGGCTTCGAAACAAAGCCGGTCAGCACGACGCTGTCGTTGATTCCCAGCTCCTCGGCCGACCTTGCAAGGGTTGACGCATAGTCCTCGACGTTGGAGCCGGCCAGAGCGAGGCTCGTCCCGCGCTCCGCCAACCCGGACGCGGCGAAAGCGCCCAGCAGGGTCAGCAGGTTCTTCTGCGGCGACAGGATCCCGACGAAGAGGACGAAGGGCCGTCCCGCGGTCAGTGTCCTGACCTCCGCCGCCTCGGCGGCTGCCGCCCGCTTATCGAAGAATGAGTCGGCGGCGAGCGGGATGACGTCGACGCGTTCGACGGGCAGCCGCATCACGCGGACGATCTGCTGCCGCGAGGATTCGGAGTCGGTGATCACGCGGTCGGCCAGGTGAATCGAGAACCCGGTCTGCACGACGAGGTCGAGCCAGGGCAGGAAGGTCGGAGGACGCAGCCAGTTCCGGGCTGTCACATAGATGTTGAGATCGTGAACGGTGACCACCTTCGGGCCCCGCCAGCGAAGGGGCAGAAAGTAGCCAAGGGAGTGGTAGATGTCGACTCCATCTCTGTGAAGCTGGGAGGCCAGGTCCACCTGGACTCGCCAGATGTTCGGGCGCGAACCGAGGACGCGGATTTGCACGTTGGGCGTCACGGCGATCTCGCCCAACGCGTCCTCGTCTCCTTCTCGGCGCAAGTAAAGGACGAACATCCACTTCGGTCGCAACGCGACCAGCGCGCGGAGGAGTTGGAGAGCGTAAACGCGCGTTCCGCCGGCGCTCGAATTGACGACGCTCGCGTCGATTCCGACGGTGAGGTTCAAGGACCCTCTGACCGCGCGAAGGCGATCAGGTTCTCACCCATGCCAAGGGTCCCCGGGGCCCAGTCGGCGACCGCCTGCAGCATGCTGAGCGCGCGATGACACTCCCTGACCGCCTCCGGATTGAGGCCGAATGGCTTGCCGAGATTGACCAGGCCAGCACTCCTGATCTGCACCGGCGCGAAGCCCGCCTGACGAAGGATGAGCGCAATCGTCTTCGTTGAGAAGTGCGAGATGTGCCCGACCTCTCGCTGGAAGTAGCGCCAGCGCGTGCCGAGCGCCCGGGCCTTCAATCCATCAACGTTGGGCAGCGAGATCGCGACCAGGCCGCCCGTGCGTAGGAGCTGCCGAATCCTCACCAGGTTGGCCCGCGGATCGGCGAGGTGTTCGAGAACGTCCCACAAGGTGATGGCATCGAACTTAGCGTCCTCTGGGACGTCTTCGATGCCGCCACGGATCACGTTCGCGCGCGTGATTCTGCGCGCGATCTCGACCGCCGCCGCGGATGTGTCCAGACCTTTCGCCGTCCAACCGGCGATGAGGCTCGCCTCCATGAAGAGACCGGTTCCCGCACCGACGTCGAGCAGCAATCCCGGACCACCGTTGAGCTCAGTGAGCATGCGCACGCGACTCTCGATCAGGCCGCGCATCAACGCGCTCTGGCTCTGCAGGCCAACCACCAGCCCGCGATCGGTGTAGTAGTCGTCCTCGTACAGGCGCTCTTCTTCAGCGGCGGTCGGCAGCTGGTCCTTGCGCCGATAGCCACAATCGGTGCAATGAACGTACGAGTACTGTGGATTGGCGACGACAAGATCAGTGCGCGCGCTACCGCAGAGGTAGCAGGGCGGAACGTCGGGAGGCGGCATCTCAACCCTCGTCAACTGAATACCAGCCGGTGGCGGGAGAGCCCCGGGGCGGAACTTGGAGAAGCTATCATGAGTTCCCGTATGGCTGCGGGACGCGGCAGGTAACTCGCCCGCTCAATGAGCCGGCTGTCCAAGAACGTCGTTTACAACGTCGCCGGCCAAGGCGTCGTTCTTCTCCTCAGCCTGATCGCCGTGCGCTACATCTTTCGCAGGTTGGGCGATGACGTTTTCGGCGTCATCTACTTCAACATCGCGATGACGGCGCTGCTGGTGGGTGCGCTCGAGCTCGGCCTCTCGTCCACGACCGTGCGCGAAGTGTCCGGTCATTTCGACACCGATCGCGAATACGTGAGGGAGCACTGCTTCGCTGTTCTACTGGGCGGCCGGTTTGTGCCTGCTGGGCGTCATCTGGGTGATCGCCCCGCTGCTCGTCGAGCACTGGATCAACCTCAAATCGGTCAGCTCCGATGATGCGACCGCAATGATCCGCCTGCTCAGCCCGGTGACGGCCGTCGCACTGCCCAAGGTACTCTACACGAGCCTCTTTCGCGGCCGGCAGGTGATGGGAACCAACAACCTCATCGACGTGCTGACGGCGATCGGACAGCAGGCCGGGATCGTGGTGATCCTCGTCACCGGCGGCAACGTGTTCGAGGTCGTCGAGTGGATTTCAGCTAGCGTGCTGCTGGGTATCGCGGCCTACATCGTGGTCGCCGGGCGCCTGTTCGGGTGGGCTGCGCTGGTTCCCGGTTTCGTGGTGTCGGTGGTACGGCGCAACCTGCGGTTCACTGGGCACATGATGGCGATCTCATTGCTGTCGCTCGTCCAGGTCCAGGCCGACAAGGTTGTCGTTAGCAAGCTGCTCCCGGTCGCCGAATTTGGCTTCTACGGTTTCGCATCGACCATCGTCAGCCGGGCCGCGTTCGTTACCACTGGCGTGGCGCAGGCCGCTTTTCCCGCATTTTCGAAATTGTTTGCCGCGGGAGACTCGGCGGCCCTCTTCCGGCAGTATCGGAAGCTCCACGACCTACTCTGTTACGGCACGCTTCCTCTCTTCGCCATGATCTGGTTCGCGACGCTTCCGGTCTACAGCTACATCTTCACAGCGAGCATTGCCCAGCGCCTGATTCTGCCCACGGCCTTCCTCGCCTTGGGCAGCTGGATGAACGCGACCTTGAACATGCCGTACATGGTTTCGCTGGCGATGGGCAAGCCGCAGATCGGGGTTCGCCTAAACCTCTACGCCCTCGTCACCGTCCTGCCCGTCACAGTGCTGTTGATCTACCGCTTCGGGCTGCCCGGTGCCGGGTTTTCGTGGGTGTTCTTTCACCTTTTCGCTTACTCGTACTTCATCCCGAGGATCTGTCGGGAGTGTCTGCAGATCGACTACTGGGGCTGGCTGTTCCATGTCCTCCGGATGCTCCTTCTTGGCGCGCTGACCTACGGACCGGCGTGGCTGCTGCTCACCGCCAGCGGATCGTCCTCGCCGATTGGTTATGCCATCGCCTATGTCGCGGCGTCGCTGGTCTTCGGGGTCGGCTCCTACCTCCTGATTGGCACAGACCTGAGGGATACGCTGCGCCGGATCCCCGCGGGCTTTGCAATGAGCAAGGGAGACGCGCTCTGAGCCGGCGTGGCGTGGCCGCCGGCACATCCGGCGCGCTTCTCGGAGGGACGACCCTGGGAGTACTCGCTTCGGGCGTAGCGCTGGGTGCGGTGCTCGGCGGCCTCGCCGCCATCCAGCCGCGCTGGGCGGTGGTTGCGATGGTCGTGGCGGTTGGTGTCACAGCCTTCGTCTACACCCGGCTGATGGGCAAGAACCTCGGCCTGCTCGTGCTCCTGATCGTCACCTGCCTCATCGATCGACATACGTTTCCGCTCAGCCGCGTCTCGCTCCGGCCCGAGCAGATCGCGGCCCTCATCGCGCTTGCCGTCTTCGCCGTGGAGCGGGTCCGGAGTGGGCGAGCGCTGGCTCTCGAACTGAACCTGGCCGAGATCGCCCTTGGCGCCTGGTTCCTGGTCGGGTTCGTCAGCAGCGTCCTGCTGGCACCGAGCCGGAGCCAGAGCATCAAGATCCTCGCGCTGCTGGTCGTCTCGTCGCTGGCGCTGGCGCTCCCGCGCCGCCTCAGCGACGAGAACCCGGCCGAAATCCAGGAGGCCGTCCGCTGGCTGCTCCTCGCGCTCGCCACCGAGAGCGCCTATACCCTGTTCACTTACTTCCTCCGCGTCTTCGGGCCGATCATTTCGCTCTCCATCAACCCCGCCGGGGGACATCTGAACGCCTACGGCACGCTCTGGGAGCCCAACGTGCTGGGAGCCGTCTGCGGTGCCGGCGCCGTCGCCTGGACGTACCTGGGGCCGCGGCACTTCGAGCGCGCCTGGATCGGCATCGCGCTCTGCCTTGGAGCGACCGTAGTCAGCTTCACCAGGTTCGCCTGGATCGCGGTGGCGTTCGTCCTCGTCATCAGTCTGGCGCCGCCCCTGCGCCGCTTGATCGACCTGCGCACCCTGAGGCTGGGCATCGCCGTCGCACTCGTGATGGGCCTGGGAGTGCTTGCCGCGGATCGGATCGGCAATTACTACCCACCGGCGCCCGCGCCCACCGGCGCTGCGGTCGCACCGGCCCCGAGCAGCAGCCGCATTTTCGGAGTGCTCGGCAACAGCGTTGACGTGCTCGGCAGGCTCTACCAGTTCGAGGCGGTGTTCGCCGACCTGCGGGGCCGGCCGCTGCAGATCCTCCTTGGCGGGGGAGTCGACAGCTTCGGGGAACGGCACACCAACTCGGGCGTGCCACAGCACCTCGCCAACCTGGAACTGACGGTCTTCAACGACACCGGGATCGTGGGGCTGCTCGTGTTCGGAGTCTTCGCCTTCGCGATCGCGCGAGCGGTTTGGCCGAGGCGCACCGACCCGACGGTTGCCGGGTTGGGGGCGATGGTGCTGGTGATCGCCATCACCAACCAGTCGACGGAGACGCTCGAGCTGATGATCACCTGGCTCCTGATCGGGCTGCTGCTGGCGGCCGGGCACGCCGCCGGGGTCAGCTCGTCAACGTCCGCGCGCAGAGGTCCAGGTATTGCCGCGTAACGACATCCCAGCTATAGAGCTCGCGGACGCGGCGCTCCGCGGCGTCGCCGAGGGCTTGCCGCCGCGCGGCGTTGGGCCAGACAACCCGGAGCAGCTCGGCGAGCTCCTGGGTGGTGCGCCAATAGAGCCCCGCGTCACCGAGGACCTCCCGGTTGCTCTCGTTCTCCCGCGCCAGGATCGCGTTGCCGGCCGCCATCTGCTCGACGAGGACCGGGTGGGTGCCGCCGACCGTCGCCCCGAGCACAAAGAGGCCGGCATGGCTTGAGAGCTGCTGGTACGCCGGACCGAACTGGTAGCCCGTAAACAGGGCGTTTGGGGGGGCCGTCGCGTGGAGGGAAACCTTGTAGTCGTCGACATAGGAGGAGTCCCCGACGACGACCGCGGTGGCGTCGATCCCGGAGAGCCGGACGCCCTCCAGGTAGTCGTGGGCCGCGTTCTCGGGGACCAGCCTGCCGACCCAGAGCAGGTAGCAGGCCGGTTCCAACCCGTAGGCCGCCAGCCGGTCCACGCCTCGGTCGGCAGGCGGATCGGCGCCGTAGGGCACGAACTCGGTCGGCCGTTGGTACACATCTGCGTAATAGCGGCCCACCGCTTTCGCGTCCGCAACCAGGATGCTCCGGCTCCGAGCGGCCATCGACTCTGACGTGCGCAGGTACCAGGTCGCCACGCGCCCCCATTTGTCACGCTGCCAGTCGGCGCCGTCGACGTTGAAGACTGTCTGCCGGCCGGCCAGCTCGAGGAGCCGGACGACCGGCGCGTTGCCCACGCCCATGCAGATGATGGCACTCTCTCGGGGGAGCCGGAGGGCGCTCAGCGCGGTGTGGCTGAGCGTCTCCAGGTGCTTCTGCCGGACGGCCGGGAGATAGCGGAGTGCCATGCCTCGATATTCGCTCGGGCGCTCGGAGAAGTGGCTGGTACGGCAGAAGACGGTGACCTCGTGGCCGGCCTCGACGATCCGCCAGCCGAGCTGCTCCACGCAGGTCTCGAACCCGCTGTAGCTGGCAGGCACGCCACGGGTTCCAATGAACGCGATATGCATGCTTGCCTAAGCTAGCGGGTCGCGCCGAGAGGGCGAGGAGCTCAGTAGCCGGGCACCGACGTGTGCCAGAGGGCGGCGTCGGAGCCGCGAGCGAACAGGTCCACGGCGGTGGCGGTGGCTCGGCAAACTGCTCCGGGTCCCGACGTCCAGCGTCCGCCGAGCGACTGCCAGCCAGTCCACTTGGTGCCGTCCCAGCCCATGTGCCAGAGCGCGCCGTCGCCCGCGTTGGCGAATACGTCGAGGTGCCCCCGGGCGCAGGAGGATGTCACCGGAGCCGAGGTGATCCCGCCGCTGAGTGGAGCCCAGCCGCTCCAGCGAGAACCGTCCCACCACTTGTGCCAGAGCCCGTAGTCGGTTCCCCGGGCGAAGAGGTCGATGCGGTTCGGGCCCCAGGAGACGGCCGTCACGTCGGAGGTGAGCACCCCGCCGAGGGACTCCCAGTTGTTCCAATTCCGCCCGTCCCACCATTTGTGCCAGACCGCGCCGTCGGTTCCGAGCGCGAAGACGTCGAGGCGCCCGGTGCCCCAGGAGGCGACGTCCGCCCCCGATGTAAGGGTGCCGCCGAGCGGTTCCCAGCCCGACCACTTACCGCTCTCGTCGAGCCAGCGATGCCAGAGCGCGTTGTCGGCGCCGCGAAGGAAGACGTCGACACGGTTGGGGCCCCAGGAGACTGAGCCGGGATCGCCGATCAGGAGGCCGCCGAGGGTCTCCCAGCCGACCCACTGCGTCCCGTCCCAGAAGTTGTGCCAGAGCGCGCTGTCATTGCCCCGAATGAAGACGTCGGCCCGGTTCGTGCCCCACGATGCCGCATCGGGCGCGGAGGTGAGGCCCCCTCCCAGGGAGGTCCAGGGGGTGGTCGTGCTGAACTTGGCCGCGAGCAGGTTCCAGAGCTCGGGCGCCCCGCCGCCGAAGTTGAGGTTCCAGATCCCGACACCGCGCAGGTTGTCCTGGTTGACGAGGTCGTACTTCAAGCCGAGCGAGGTCACGTCATCCCAGTAGAGCTCCCTCGTACAGTTGAGCGCAGTGCTCTGCCAGGTGTCCCACCGCTCCTGTCCGACAGGGTCGTTGGCGTCTCGGTGAGAGGCGTAGGTCCCCGGCTGCACGCTGCTCTGGCTCGCCTCGGCGATCGCGTCCAGGTAGCCGTCGGCGGTGACCTGGCCGGTCGGGTATTGGTTCGCCGTCGCACTCGCCACACACGCCTTGCGGCCGTAGTAGGGAACCCCCAGGATCACCTTCCCGGCGGGCACGACCGAGGTGTACTGGCTTGCGTCGACGGTGTCGTTGTAGTAGTAGTAGCCGGTCAGGGGGGCGGTGGGACCCAGGCAGAAGCTCGGGCAGAGGGTCGGGTAGTGGGTGTAGTTGCTGTACTCGGAGTCGTAGGCCATGATGAAGAAAGAGTCGGCGGAGGCGTTCAGGCCCGGGATGTCGAAGAAGCCGCTGGGGTCTCCCGCCGAGCTGGCGTAGGTGTCGATCGAAAGGTAGGAGCCACCCGGAAGCGCAGCGCGTAGTCCATTGGCGAGATCGACCAGCGCGGCGCGCGGGCTGACCCCGTTCACGCAGGCTGCCTGGAGCCCTTCGTAGTCGATGTTCACCCCGTCGACGCCCTTGGCCTTCACCTGGGCAACGGTCTGGGCGACCGTGGTGGCGCGATTTGCCAGCCCTGAGCACATGTGCGGCGTCGGGTTCCCACTTGCACAGCCCTTAGCGCCATCGTTCACGCAGAAGTCCTGCAGGATGATCGTAAGCACCACCTTGGTGCCGGCGTTATGCGCCGCGCCGAGGAGCGCGGTCAGCTGGTTCGACTCCCAGACGGCGTCGCCGGAGTCCGAGGCGATCGTGCCGGAGTCGGTGATGTGAACGCCGAAGAAGGCGACGGTCGAGAGAAGCGAGAAGTTCCAGCTCGGGTATCCGATCGTCGGATCGGTGAGGCTGCTGGCGAGCGCGAAGCCGAAGATCTCCCGCCGCGGCCCATTGCCGGCTCCGCCGACGGCGGCGGCAGCCGACGCTCGCACGAACGGTTGGAGCTGGGGCAGAGCAGCGGTGGCGACCTGGGTCGCGGCCTGTTGCATGACCACCGGGTGCGCTTCACCGTGCGCCGGCTGCGCCGGCGTCGAGGTGGCCGCCACTGCGCTCCCGGGCGACGCGAAAGGGAGCGCAACAGCAAGGGTCAGTGCCAGGACGAAGTGCTTCAATGGGTGCAGGTACGTGCGGCCGTCCGCAGACCCTCGCACTTTATCGGCCTACTGGTCGCACCGTCAACCTCCTCGCCGGCTCATTGCGAAAGGTGCCAGATGGCCTTGTCGGTCCCGCGCGCGAAGACGTCGATCGAGGCCGTTCCGGGGCGGCAAACAGCGGCGATCCCGCTCGTCCAGCGGCCACCGATGAGGGTCCAGTTGCCCCAACTCCCATTGAACGACTTTCGCCACAGCGCATCGTCAGACCCGCGGGCGAACACATCCAGCATGCCGGGAGCACAGGACGCGACGGCCGGAGCCGCGGTGATGATTCCACCCAGGGGCCGCCATGAGCTCCAGCCGTTACCGGTCCACGACTTCTGCCAGAGCTGGTCGTCGGTTCCCTGGATGAAGATGTCGAGTCGGTTGCTGGACCAAGCGGCGACGCCCGGGCCCGAGTTGAGGCCTCCTCCCAACGGCTCCCAGGAGCCCCAGCCGGTGCCCGACCAGTACCTGTGCCAGAGCTGGTTGTCGGCTCCACGCGCAAAGATGTCGAGCCGGTTCGGCGACCACGCAGCGACGCCTGGGCCGGCGCTCAGGATTCCGCCGAGAGGTTCCCAGCCGCTCCAGCCGGCTCCGCCCCAATAACGGTGCCAGAGTTGGTTGTCCCTGCCGTCGAGGAAAACGTCGATGCGGCCGGATCCCCATGACACTGCGCCCGGTGAATCCTGAAGTCCGCCTCCGAGTGACTCCCAGCCGGTGAAGCCCGATCCCGTCGACCAGGAGTGATAAAGGGCGTTGTCGGATCCACCAGGCGCGAAGACGTCATTCCGGGTTGAGTCCCAGGACGAGGCGCCCGACCCAGCGGTCAGGATGCCGCCCAATGACTGCCCAGGCTCGAAGACCATGTCGAACGATCTGACCACGGTTTGCGACGGAACGAACACATGCCCACCCGCTTCCGCGGGCGTCACGAACCGGTTGATGCCGAAGGAGGCGCTGTGGTAGATCTCGGTCCCGCTGATGGCGTCGTAGGCGAACAAGCCGCTGTTATCGGCAACCCAGACCGCGCCCGCGGCCACGATCGGCGGCCCGAAGGTGGCGCTGCCACCGGCCGACCAGCTGGGCGCCCCACAGCTGCTGGCGCATTCGGTGAAGGAGGGGTTCGCCGCGTTCACGTTCAGGGCGACGAGGCCGTGACCCTCGCATTCCACATAGACGAAGGGGGCGGCGTAGGCGAAGGAGCCGAAAGTGGCGTCGTGGTGATTGCCAAAGCAGGTCTCGGCCTGCAGGTAGGCGACAGGCTTCGGGGTCGGGAAGAGCTGGCCGTCGACGCCGCCCAGGTTGTTCGGGTTCAGAAGGAATCCCCCACCCCACTTTCCCGACTGGAAGAGCAGATTGGGGCTGATCAGGAGCGGGCCCGCCGAGCCGAGGTCCTCGTCGTTCTGGCACCAGTTCGCCTGCCAGTCTTGGGGCATGAACCAGTCCTGGAGGGCAAGAGTCGGTGACAGCTTGACCACCGCGTCGTTCTGGTTGGCCGAGCTGCAGCCGGTCCCCGTGCCATTGCCGGTGGTGACGAACACATTTCCCGTCGTGTCGTCGATCACGACCCCACCCGTGGACCAAATGCCGCTTCCGTTGCCCGGGGTCTGGTACGGCGGCGGGTTCGCCGGGCCGTTGGTCGGTACGGCGACCACGAAGCCGTGGTAGGTGCCGCAGTCGCCCCAGCGACCGCCGAATGGCACATATACGTACCCGTTGCGGACTGCCAGCGCGCCCCGCTGCTGCTCGATCCGCCAGTCAAACGAGCTTCCCAGGTTGAGCTGCGTGGTCAGCGTCGGGGTGCCCGTGCTGAGGTCCAGCCCGACCACCCGGTAGATGCCGTCGCTCGTCAGGGTGGTGACGTAAATCCGGTTTCCGGGGACGTCGATGACGGGTGTGCCGAGGATGCCCTGGGGAGAGACGTTGCCGCAGGTCCAGCCACTGGTCATGGGCGCGCCGAGGTTCTTCGACCAGACGACCGTTCCGTCGCTCTGGTTGAGCGCGTAGACGGTGTTGTTAAGGGTCGCGGCGTAGACGAGGCCGCCCTGGACGAGGGGCGAGGCGTAGATCTGCTCGTCGAGGATGGGGGAGATCCAGCCCTGGGTCGCCGTGCTGAGCTTGGGCAGTGTTGGGTCGTTGCCGGTGTGGCCGTCATCGCGGTGGTAAACGGTCCAGCTGCCGTTGGGGACGATCGCTGCAGCACCCGCCGGCTGCGGCAGCAGCGGAGAGGCAGCGATGAGAACAGCAAAGAAGGGAATCCATCGGCGCTTGGTCAGCATGCGGCAACCTCTCAAACGGGCTTATATGCGACGTGCCAGGTGGCTGATTCTGAGCCCAGGCCGAAAATATCCACCGTGCCCAGCTGCCGCGCGATCGCGGCCGGGTCCGCCAGCCAGCGCCCGCCGCCCAGGCTCTGCCAGGGGGACCATGTGTAGCCGTTCCCGGAAAGGTGCTGGATGCTTCCCGAGGTTGTCAAGGCGAAGAGGTCCAAGCGATTCGGTCCCCAAGTGGAGACCGCGGGAGCCGAGTCCAGAGTTCCGCCGACGAGCGCCCAGCCGCCCCAAGCATTGCCCGTCCACCAGCGGTGCCAGGCCGAGTTATCGGCGCCCCGCGCGAAGATGTCGAGCCGGTTCGTGGACCACGCGGCGACGGTGGGGGAGGAGGTGAGCACGCCGCCGAGCGGTTCCCAGGTTCGCCACCCATTGCCCGTCCAACACATGTGCCACAGCTGGCTATCGGACCCACTTGCGAAGATGTCCAACCGATCGGCCGACCACGACGCCGCCGCCGGAGCGGACGAGAGGATCCCGCCCAACGGTTCCCAGGGACCCCAGTGGGTTCCGCCCCAGTACATGTGCCAGAGCTGCTGATCCGCTCCCCGGGCGAAGATGTCGATCCGGTTGGGCCCCCACGAGACCGCCGCCGGCGCCGAGGTCAGGATGCCGCCGAGTGGCTCCGGGGCGCTCCAGGCGGCACCAGCGTCGGAATACTGGTGGTAGAGTTGCGAATCGCTGCCGGTGTAGAAGACGTCCATCCGGCTGGCGCTCCAGCTCGCCACCGACGGCCCCGACGCGGCACCGAGGCCGAGGCTTTCCCGCATCGCCCACGGCGTCCCCGGGACGACCGGGCCGGTGCTCGCGCTGTCCTGACCAGCGGCATTCTTGACGGTGACCGTGAACGTGTAAGCGGAGCCGTTGGTCAGCCCGTTGAAGGACGCCGAGGTGGCGGTCGCCGGGAGGACCTGGGTCAAGTTGCCGGGCTGCCCGACAATCGTGTAGCTATCGATCGGCGCGTGGCAGGAGCGCGCCGGCAGCCAGCTCACCGTGACCGTCTTGTCGCCCTCGACCGCACTGGCGTCGAGCATCAGTTCGCATAGCTCTGGGCGAGGTTCATGTAATAGGTCCAATCCCAGTTCACGCCGGGATCGGTGTGATGTCCCGCGCCACCGAACTGCCCCGGGTTGTTCGGGTCGGGTACCTGGTAGTGGCCGATCACGTGGGTCCGGTCCATCGGCACGCCCCAGCGTGAGCAGATCGAGGCGCTGAGCCGCGCACTGGCGTCGTACATAGCGGGGGTGTACCAGTTGGTGCCGGACGCATAACCCTCGTGCTCGATCCCGATCGACCGCGTGTTGTAGTCCCAGTTGCCGGCGTGCCAGGCGATGTCCTTCTCGGCCACCATCTGGGTGATCTGGCCGAGGTCGGACACGACGTAGTGCGCCGAGGCCTGCGTCGCAGGATTCTGGAACTCCTGGATGGCGCTCCCGTAGCTGCCTTCAGTGTCGTGGATGATGATCATGTCAACCGGGTAGTCATGGGGTCGGTTGGCGGTCGAGTAATTCGAGTTGCTGGCCGGCACCCAGGTGGCTGGTGGATAGTCGGTGTTCGCGGTGGTTGTCGTGGCGGTCGCGCGGGCCAGGGAGCCGGCGCCCCCAACACCGGGGGCCGCGACGGCGGAGGCCTGCTGAGGGGCGAACGTGATCGATTCCCCGGTGCTGGTCGTACGCGACTCTCCACTGCGCAGCGCCTCGTAAACCTGGATGGCAACGAAAGGGCCGAGCAGCGAGGCGACCGCCGGCTCCCAGGAGTCGAGGGTGCTTCCGCCCGCGTGAAGATGGGCCAGGAGGGCGGCGCCGGCGTCAAGGTTCGCCGCAGTGTCGCTCTTCACCTCGGCCGCGCCGTGGCCGCTGAGGGCGGCAGCCTGGTCGACCTGGGACGGCTTGAGGTCCATCGGCAGGAAGCCTCCGTCGCGAGCGGGCTTGCCGATCACCTCCCAACGCGTGTTTACATACGTGATCGCCTGGAGCAGCGCCAGCGGCACCTGCCGTGCCTGGGCCGCGGACTGCAGGGAGGCGGCGAAGGAGAAGCCGCCGGCGCCTGCCGGCTGGACCGTCGCGGAGAGCACGAGGACGGCCGTCGCGCACATTACCGCTAGTCGGTTCTGCTTTAGCAAGGAGCACACGTTAACCGAGGGTGCGGCCATCTACAACGCTCAAACGGGGACGTTTCGGCGTCATCGCCGCAGCCTTGGGGAGCGCTTGAGCCCTCCCGACGGCCGATTCGCGGCCTCGTCGATAATGCCTCTGCCATGTCGAGCAAGGGCTGTCGGGAGAGGGGGATCCGGTGACCGCCGACCACGCAGTCGTCTCCGGCGGGGCCGGCTTCATCGGCCGGCGGGTGGTTTCGTCCCTGCTCGACCGAGGCTGGCGCGTGACAGTCCTCGACAACCTGTTCACCTCCCGGACCGAGCTGCTGGCGGACCTCCGGGAGCGGCCGGGGTTCGAGTTCAGGGAGCAGGACGTGAGTCGCCCCTTGGTGGTCGGAGGAGATGTCAGCCATGTCCTCCACCTCGCCTCCCCGGCCTCGCCGATCGACTTCCCTAGCATCCCGATCCAGATCGTCAAGGTCGGCACCCTGGGAACCCACAACATGCTCGGCCTGGCCCTGGCCAAGGGCGCCCGCTTCCTGCTCGCCTCGACCTCCGAGGTATACGGGGATCCGCTGGTTCATCCTCAACCCGAGTCGTACTGGGGCAACGTGAACCCGATCGGGCCGCGAGGCTGCTACGACGAGTCGAAGCGCTGCGCCGAGGCCTTCGCGATGGCCTACAACCGCGCCCACGGCCTCGACACCCGGATCGTCCGGATCTTCAACACCTACGGTCCCGGGATGCGTCTCGACGACGGGCGGGTCGTACCCAACTTCGTCGGACAGGCGCTCCGGGGCGAGCCGCTGACCGTCTACGGCGATGGCAGCCAGACCCGCAGCTTCACCTACGTGGACGACCTGGTTGCCGGCATGCTCGCGGTCCTCGACCGGGGCGACGACCACCAGCCCTTCAACATCGGCAACCCGGTCGAGACGACGGTGCTCGAGTTCGCGCGCCGGATCATCGCGCTCACCGGCTCGAAGAGCGAGATCGTCTTCCGGCCGCTGCCCGTCGACGACCCGAAGCAGCGCTGTCCCGACATCGGCCGGGCACGCATGCTGCTCGGCTGGGAGCCCGCCGTCCAGCTCGAGGACGGGCTCGCCCGGACGGTCGAGTACTTCCGGGAGGCGATCCGGGCGTGAACCTCCGCGACCGCATCCGGACCATCCCCGACTTCCCAATCCCGGGGATCCAGTTCCGCGACATCACGCCCTTGCTGGCCGATGCGGCCGCCCTGGCGGAGTCGATCGAAGCGATGAGCTCCCACTGGCGGGATGCCCGGATCGACCTCGTCGCCGCCATGGAGGCGCGCGGATTCATCCTCGGCGGCGCGATGGCAAAGGAGCTCGGGGCCGGTTTCGTCCCCGTCCGCAAGCCCGGGAAGCTGCCCTTTACGACCCGGACGGTCGACTACACCCTCGAGTACCGCAACGACTCTCTGTTCATCCACGAGGATGCGGTCCGCCCAGGGCAGCGAGTGCTGGTCGTGGACGACCTGGTCGCCACCGGCGGGACGGCCCGCGCGGTGGCCCAGCTGGTCGAGATGCTGGGCGGTGAGGTCGTCGGCTTCGGCTTCCTGGTGGAGCTGGTCGACCTCAAAGGCCGGGAGTTGCTCGCCGGGTACGATGTCCGCAGTGAGATCCAATTCGACGGTGACTAGCGGCGACGTTAAAGACCTTGGTCTTGCCAAGGAAGGCCAGGCGCTGATCGACTGGGCCGCGCGCGAGATGCCGGTCCTGCTCCTGATCCGGGACCGCTTCCGGGAGGAGAAGCCGCTCGCCGGGATGAAGGTCTCCGCCTGCCTCCACGTGACCAGCGAGACGGCGAACCTGATGGTCACCCTCAAGGCCGGGGGCGCCGACATCGTGCTCTGCGCCTCCAACCCGCTCTCGACCAACGACGCGGTGGCCGCTGCGCTGACGGCCGAGCACGGGATCCCCACCTTCGCCATCAAGGGCGAGGACAACGACACCTACTACTCGCACATCGCGAGCGCCCTCGAACACCGGCCCAACTTCACGATGGACGACGGCGCCGACCTGGTGACGATGCTCCACCGGGAGCGGACCGACCTTCTGCCCGGGGTCACCGGTGGCACCGAGGAGACGACGACGGGCGTCGTCCGCCTCCGGGCGATGGCCGCCCAGGGCGTCCTCAAGTACCCGATCGTGGCGGTCAACGAGGCGCTGACGAAGCACATGTTCGACAACCGCTACGGGACCGGTCAGTCGACCCTCGACGGCATCATCCGGGCCACCAACGTGCTCCTCGCCGGCAAAGTCTTCGTCGTTGCCGGCTACGGCTGGTGCGGCCGCGGACTGGCCTCCCGAGCGCGCGGAATGGGCTCCCAGGTCATCGTCACCGAGGTCGATCCACTGCGGGCGCTGGAAGCTGTGATGGACGGCTTCCAGGTGATGCCGATGGCCGACGCGGCGCGGGTCGGCGACATCTTCGTCACAGTCACCGGCGATCTGAACGTGCTCGATCGCGCCCACTTCGAGGCGATGAAGGACGGTGTCATCCTGGCCAACTCGGGCCATTTCAACTCGGAGATCAACCTGGCCGCCATGGACGATCTCGCCGGTTCGGTCCGCCAGGTCCGCCAGTTCGTGCAGGAGTACAAAATGACCGACGGACGCCGGCTCCACGTCGTCGGCGAGGGCCGCCTGGTCAACCTGGCCGCGGCGGAAGGGCACCCGGCCGCCGTCATGGACATGAGCTTTGCCAACCAGGCAGTGTCAGCCGAATGGATGGCGAAGAACCAGGCCAGGCTGGAGGCGAAGGTCTACGACGTGCCGAAAGAGCTCGACGCGGAGGTCGCGCGGCTCAAGCTGGAGGCGATGCACGTGAGCATCGACACCCTGACCGCCGAGCAGGAGAAGTACATCAACTCCTGGGAAGAGGGCACCTAAGCAGGCCGCGCCGGGCGACTCTTGGCGGCAATCGTCCGATGAGCGGCGTCGATCACGCCCGCGATCTCCTCCCAGCCCAGGCCGCGGTTCAGGTGGACGCCCAGCCAGCCCCGGAAGCCCACGTAGGGCGGGACGAAGAAGTGCTCCGGGTCGGCCTCGCACAGCATCCGCTGGGCGCCCTCCGGCGCGGCGACCCAGAGGGCCAGCCGGCCATCCTGATGGTGGTCGTCCCAGTAGCTGGCGAAGTTCCGCTTGCCGGCGAACCAGTGCGGGGTGCCGTGGCTCAGGCGCTCTGTGGTGTCGGGGAGGACGAGGCAGATCGCCCTGACGCGGTCGAGGGCACTGTCAGCCACGCAGCCTAGTTTGCGACAGGCGTGAGATAAGCTGGCGGGCAGCAACCTGGCGCCTGGGATCGTGGCCGAACGGAGCCCTGGTCTTGCCGGCGCGGGGAGTTCGCTGGAGGTAACCGCCATGTCGCTTTTCACATCGGAGTCGGTGACCGAGGGTCACCCCGACAAGCTCGCCGACCAGATCTCGGACGGCATCCTCGACGCCATCCTCGCCCGTGACCCGCTTGCCCGGGTTGCCTGTGAGACGGCCGTCACCACCGGCCTCGTGACCGTCATGGGCGAGATCACCACCGACACCTACGTCGACATCCCGCGGATCATCCGGCAGACCGTCCGGGAGGTCGGCTACACCCGGGCCAAGTACGGCTTCGACTCGGAGACCTGCGGCGTGATGGTGAGCATCGACGAGCAGTCGCCCGACATCGCCCAGGGCGTTGACGTGGGTGGCGCGGGCGACTCCGGCATGATGTTCGGCTTCGCCTGCGACGAGACGCCCGAGCTGATGCCGCTGCCGATCAGCCTCGCCCACCGCCTCGCCCGCCGCCTCGCCGACGTGCGCCGCGACCACACCGTGTCCTACCTGCGTCCCGACGGCAAGGTCCAGGTCACGGTCGAATACGGCGAGGGCGCCGAGCCGGCCCCGAAGACGGTCGTCATCTCCGCCCAGCACCACGACGAGGTGAAGATCGAGCAGCTGCGCGAGGACCTCACCCGGGAGGTGATCCTTCCCGTCCTGGGCGCGGCCGGGGAGGCTGTCAAGGCCTACATCAACCCGACCGGCCGCAAGACCCAGGTCGACTCCTACGGCGGCTACTCCCGCACCGGGGGCGGCTGCTTCTCCGGCAAGGACCCCACCAAGGTCGACCGCGCCGGCGCCTACGGCGCACGCCACGTCGCCAAGACGATCGTCGCCGCCGGGCTCGCCAGCAAGGTCGAGGTCCAGCTCGCCTACGCGATCGGCGTCGTCAAGCCGGTGGCAGTAAACGTCGACACCCTTGGGACCGGAAAGGCGCCCGACGAGGACATCCGGCGCGCCGTAGAGCGCCAGTTCGACCTCAGCCCGCTGGGCATCATCAAGGAGCTGAACCTGCGCCGGCCCCTGTTCCGGCCCACCGCCTGCTACGGCCACTTCGGCCGCACCGACATCGACGCCCCCTGGGAGGACACCGGCCGGGCGGACGACCTCAAGGCCGAGCTGGGAGCCCGAAGGTAGGACGCTCGAGTTGACGACCTTCGCCGTGATCCCGGCCGGGGGCGCCGGCACACGCCTGTGGCCGTGGTCGAACCAGCACACGCCCAAGCACCTGCTCGACCTGACCGGCGACGGTCGCTCACTCCTGCAGCAGACCTACGACCGGGTGGCTCCGCTGGCTGACGGCGTGTTGGTGCTGACCGAGGAGCGCCAGCTGCCGATGATCCGGGAGCAGCTGCCGAAGTCGGAGCTGATCGTCGAGCCGACCGCGCGGGGGACCGCCAACGCCTACGGCTTGGCGGCATTCGAGATCGCCTCCCGCGACCCCGACGCGATCATGTTCTCGACCCCGGCCGACCACGTCATCCAGGGCGTGGAGGAGTACCGGGCGACGGTTCGCCGGGCGATCCGGACGGCGGAGTCGAGCGGCAAGCTGGTGACCATCGGGCTGGAGCCGACCTACCCGTCGACCGGCTTCGGCTACATCCAGGTCGGCGCCGCGGAGGGGGAGGCCTTCGAGGTCCTCGCCTTCGTCGAAAAGCCGACCCTGAGCCATGCCGAGGAGTACCTCGCGGCGGGCGGCTACTACTGGAACCTCGCGATGTTCTCCTGGCGGGCGTCGGCCTTCCTCGAGGAGCTCCGCAGGGTCGCCCCCGAGCACCATTCCGGCCTCCTCGAGGTCCGTGCCGGCAAGCGGCCCTATGCCGAGCTGCCCAACGAGGCGATCGACTACGCCGTAATGGAGAAGACCGACAGGCTCCTGCTGGTGCCTGCCAGCTTCGACTGGCTCGACGTCGGCTCCTGGGCGGAGCTGCACGAGATCCGTTCGGCCGACCCGGACGGCAACTCGATCGATGGCGAGTCGGCGCTGATCGACACCCACGGCTCCCTGATCTCGGCGCCGGGAAAGCTGGTCGCCGCGATCGGGGTCGAGGACATGATCGTGGTCGTCACCGACCAGGCCCTGCTCATCCTCCCCAAGTCACGGGCCCAGGACGTCAAGAAGATCGTCCAGATGCTATCCAAGAGCGGTCGGGCGAAGTACCTCTGAGCAAGTAACTTAGGAGGAGCGAGTGGGGCAGCCAAGCATCAAGTTCGGAACCGACGGCTGGCGGGGTATCGTCGCCGACGACTTCACCTTCGCCAACCTCCGGTTGGTGGCGCAGGGCGTCGCCGAATACCTGAAGAGCAAGGCCCCCGAGCCGCTGGCCGTGGTCGGCTACGACTGCCGCTTCGGGGCCGAGGCGTTCTCCGACGAGGTCGCGGCGATCTTCGCCGGCAACGGGATCCGGACGCTCCTCTTCGACCGGCCCTCGCCGACCCAGGTCGCCTCCTGGACCGTCATCGACCGCAAAGCGGCAGGAGCGGTCGCCATCACGGCGAGCCACAACCCGTACATGTTCAACGGCGTCAAGTACAAGCCGGAGACCGGCAGCTCGGCGCCGACCGAGGTGATCCGCGAGCTGGAGCACCGGATCGCCCGCCTCTCGGCGGACTCGGTGAAGCGGGGCGACCGGGAGCCGCTGGTCGAGGTCTACGACCCGATGCCCGCCTACGTCGCCCAGGTCGGCCGGATGGTCGACCTCGACGCGCTCCGGGCGGCCGACTTGACGGTCCTCCACGAGTGCATGTACGGGTCCGGCTACGGCTACGTCGCCGGCATGCTGAGCGGCGGCTCGACACGCGTGGCCGAGCTTCACCACGAGCGCAACCCCTTCTTCGGTGGAGTGAACCCGGAGCCGATCACGCCCAACCTCGGAGCCGCGCTGGCGACCATGAAATCGGGCGGCTACGACCTCTGCATCGCCACCGACGGGGACGCCGACCGGGTTGGCATCATCGACGAGGGCGGCCGCTTCATCAACCAGCTCCAGGTCTACGCGCTGCTGATGCTCTACCTGTTCGAGGTCCGCGGCTGGCGGGGGCCGGTGGTCCGCGCGCTCAACATGACGTCGATGGCCGACAAGCTGGCCGGGGAGTTCGGCGTGCCGGTCTACGAGGTGCCGGTCGGCTTCAAGTTCGTCGCCCCCAAGATGATGGAGACGGACGCCGTGCTGGGCGGCGAGGAGTCGGGCGGCTTCGGCTTCCGCGGCCACATCCCGGAGCGCGACGGGATCCTCGCCGGCCTCTTCTTCGCCGACATGATACTGCGCCGCCAGAAGCCGTTGTCCGAGATCCTGGCCGACCTCGAGCAGCGGGTCGGGCCGCACTTCTACGCCCGGCGCGACATCCGGATGCCGCGAGAGAGCTACGACCGCGACCGCGAGGTCATCCTGAAGACGATGCACGACCACGAGCCGAAGCAGATCGCCGGCGTCAGGGTGGAGAGCGTCCGCGATGACGACGGCTTCAAGTTCAACCTCGCCGACGGCTCCTGGGTGCTGCTCCGCGTCAGCGGTACCGAGGCCCTGGTCCGGATCTACTCCGAGGCCGCTTCGCCGGAAGCGGTCGAGGCGCGCCTGGACGCCCTCCAGGACATCATCGGGGTGGGAGGAGATGGGGGAGGTTAGGCGCGTCGACGAGGGACGGGTCAAGAAGCCCTGGGGTTACGAGGACCGCTGGGCGATCACCGACCGCTACCTCGGCAAGATCCTCCACATCGACGCCGGCCAGGCGCTCTCGCTGCAGTACCACAACGCCAAGGACGAGACCATCCTGATCGTCCGGGGCGAGATGGACCTGGAGCTTGACGACGACGACGGCAGCCTGGTCACCCACCGGCTGCGGGAGGGCGATTCGGTCCACATCACGCCCGGCCGCAAGCACCGGATGACCGCCGTCACCGACACCGACGTCTTCGAAGTCTCGACGCCCGAGATCAACGACGTGGTCCGCCTCCAAGACCGCTACGGCCGGACCGGCACGTGAAGACACCGCCGCCCAACGACGAGCAGGTGGCGCCGGTAACCACCGTCAAGGCCGAGCGCGACCGCCGCTTCCTGGTCTTCGCCGGCCTCGTCCTGGTCGCGCTGACCCTGGGCATGAAGTCGGAGCTGGTCGAGCCCGGCACCGCCTGGTGGCTGGCGCTGGGTCTGCTGGCGGTCGGCGTGCCGGCGATCCTCGCCTACCTCTGGGCCGAGACCGTCCCCGAGCTGCCGGCGTTCGAGAGCTACATCCCCGCCCTGCTGGGCGCCTTCGCGATCGCCGGCCTCTCGCTGGTCGTCCACCAGTGGTGGAGCTGGGCGCTCATGGCCGGCGTCTTCGGCGCGGGGGTGGTGTTCGCCGCTCGCCTCGATTACCACCGGCTGGCTGGCCACCCCAAGCGCGGCCACCACTTCGTGCAGGAGGGCATCCTCGCGCTGGCCCTGGTCGGCGGCTACCTGGCGATCCTGAATGCGCCCTTCCCGCTCCCCGTCAAGCTCGGCTGGATCATCGTCATCTCCTTCCTCGCCGCCTTCCGCAGCTTCCGAGTGTCTGGCGACCCGCTGACGACCCGGCGGGCGTTCCTCTTCGGTCTGCTCGTGGCGCAGGTCGCCACCTTCTTTGCGTGGGCGATCTTCGCCGAGGGGGTGTTCGCGGCGATGCTCCTGCTCGCCTGGTACATCAACCGGGGCGTAATCCGGCACACCGCCGAGGAGACGCTCACCCGCCAGGTGGTGATGGAGTACGGGCTGTTTGCCGCCCTGCTCGTCTTCATCTTCGCGCTGAGCTACCGGGCGCCTGGCTAGTCTTGAGCAGCTTCCTACACGCTCCGTTGGGGGGCGTCACGCTGGATGAGGAACCACTCGCCTTCCCTGACCGCCACCCAAGCCGGCGCAATCAGCTCGCTCACCTCCCTTTCATGGAGAGGATTCATCTCGATCATTGGCGCGCTCCCAAAGCGACGGCGGAACCTCAACTCGCTGAGCCACCGCGGTCCGAACTGAGTCCGGAGCTTCGCGATGCCGCGAGGCGGTGCAGCGATCTGGCAGATGAGAACCCCGTCGGGCTTAATGACACGGACCAGCTCACGCAGGAAGTCGCGCTGCATGCTCTTCGGGACATGCTGGATCACGTAGACGGAAAAAGCCAAGTCGAATGTGTTGTCCGCGAATCGGCTGAGGTCGCCGCGGAAGTATTGGCAGCGATCGCCGTGGCGATTGAGCCGTACGGCCTGAGCGATCATAGCCTCGGAGATGTCGACCCCGACCACGCTGTCGAAGTGATTCGCGAGCGCCTGGGTGATTCGACCAAAGCCGCAGCCAAGATCGAGCGCAACTGAACGTCCCGCTAGGAGGTGATGCTTTGTTACCAGCGCCAGGGCGGTGTCCAGCTCCGGCGTATGTGCCATGAACTCGTCGATGTCCCACTTTCCCCCTCGCTTGGTGGGATCACTGAGGATCGCGAACAACGGATCGGTTGTCGCCCAGGTCTCCCAGGTCGCCTCGAGGCGTTTGGATTCCTCGGTCACTCAGACATCACCTCGGGAGCCAGCTTAGACAGATCCAGAGGCGGAGCGCCGAGCCGGCCAGGTCGTCCAACGGCCGCACCCGAATTGGGTTGCCGGCCAGAGCGTCGAGCATCGAGATCCTGCGAAATGGGCGCATTAGACCTTCACCTCGTCCCCGGGTACCCAGGTGAGGACGGTCCCCTGCGCCTTGAGCATCGTGAAGGTGCGGTCGCGGGTGTCGCCGTTGCGGTCGAAGCGCGGGTTGGCGCCCTGGCTGACAGCCAGCCGCACGTCCTCGCGGGCCGGGAGGTTGCCGCCGTCGGCCTTGACCGCGACCGCGACCGCGGCGAGCAGCGCCCGCGCCGCGATCCGGGCCCGGTCGCCGACCGAACCTGACCCCGCGGTGATCGTGTAGAGCCCGGCCAGGGCCGTTCCGGCGTCCTTGAGACAGGCGGTCCCCTGGAGCCCGCTGGCGCCCAGGAAGGGCACGCCGGCGCCCAGCTTCGCCCCCAGCCGCGCCTGCACCTTGCAGGCCCCGCCGTCGCCCCGGCCCGCGAAGAAGACGGCGTCGGCGCCGCCACTCTTGGCCTCGCCCAGGAAGCCATCGACGGCGGTCGGGTTGTTGGGGTCGAGGTCGGCCGCCACGACGGTGGTGAAGCCGGCTGCCTTCAGCGCCGCCTCGAAGGCAGCCCGCACCGCCTTGCCGTAGGCCTGGCCGTCGGAGGCGACCGCCACATGGGTGACGTGGAGGGTCCCGGTCGCATAGGCGACCAGTGCCGCCGGCTCCAGGTCGCTGGTCGGCACGACCCGGAAGAAGTCGTTCGGCCGGCCCAGCCGCAGGTCCTTTGGCAGCAGCAGGCAGCCGGGCAGCGCCTTGGTCAGGCACTCGTTGGAGGCGGCCGGGCTGACCATCGCCAGGTGGGCCGTGCTTGCGACCGGGATCTCGGCCCCGGCTACGTCGGAGTTGAGCGGTCCGACCATCCCGACGATCGACGGGTCGGCGACCATCCGGCGCAGGTTCTTCTCGCCCTGGGCCGGGTCCCGGCGCCCGTCGGAGCTGTCGTCGAAAGCCCGGACCGCGACCGGCAGCCCCTCGATCCGGCCCCGGTACTCGTCCGCCAGCACCTGGGTCACCGCCTCCACGACCGCCATCCCGTCGGCGCCTTCAGGCCCCGTCTGGGGCACGTCCACAGCGATCAGGAGGCTCGGATGGGCCGGCTGCGGCGGACCGGCGCTGCACCCCGCCAGGCAGAGCAGCACGAGCAGGGCGCTCGCAAGGCGCCGGGTCACATGCCCAAATAAGCCTTCTGGACGTCCTCGGATTCGAGCAGCTCCTTCCCGGTGCCTTCCTTCGCGACAACCCCAGTTTCCAGGACGTAGGCGCGATGGGCCGCGGCGAGGGCCTTGGAAGCGTTCTGCTCCACCAGCAGCACCGGCGTGCCCTCGTCGTTGATCTCCTTGATCACGGCGAAGATGGTATCCACCAGGATCGGCGCCAGGCCGAGCGAGGGCTCGTCGAGCATCAGCACCTTCGGGCGCGCCATCAGGGCGCGGCCCATCGCGAGCATCTGCTGCTCACCCCCCGAGAGGGTGCCGGCGATCTGCCGGCGCCGTTCCCGGACGCGGGGGAAGAGCTCGAACACGTGGAGCATGTCGATGTCGACGTTGGCCCGATCGCGG
>WNFM01279518.1_pt2 | contig 26951 bp, 19 predicted proteins | sample 5400271 | NCBI WGS metagenome assembly WNFM01 (sample SAMN13153352, study PRJNA577476) | soil metagenome | isolation source: 60 cm saprolite on Douglas fir-dominated hillslope | place: USA:California | collected 2013-09-17 | reverse complement strand
CATCCGCACCCTCGCAATTGGGGATTGTGCCGTCTCCTGCAATCCCGCGCTAACGCCTTGAACACGTTTCGAGATGTTCAAGATGCTTGCTTTTTGCCCCTCGCCTCATGCTAGAACGCCGCCACCAATTCACCGGAAGCGCCGTTTGCGCATCTCCCAACGACGCCAGATCTCATTCCTCCGCCAGATCACGTCCGTTGCCTAGGGATCATCAATGCCTGAAGTTATTTTCACCGGCCCCGCAGGCCGCCTCGAAGGCCGTTACCATCCGGCCAAGCAGAAGAACGCGCCGATCGCGATGATCCTGCATCCGCATCCGCAGTTTCACGGCACGATGAATCACCAGATCGTCTACCAGTGCTACTACGCATTCGCGCATCGCGGCTTCTCCGTGCTGCGTTTCAATTTCCGCGGCGTCGGCCGCAGCCAGGGCTCGTTCGATCACGGCACCGGCGAGTTGTCGGATGCGGCCTCCGCGCTCGACTGGGCGCAGACCATCAATCCCGAAGCGCGCGCCTGCTGGGTCGCGGGCTTTTCGTTCGGCGCCTGGATCGGCATGCAGCTTCTGATGCGCCGGCCCGAGGTCGAGGGTTTTATTTCGATCGCGCCGCCCGCCAACCTCTATGACTTCTCGTTCCTCGCGCCCTGCCCGTCGTCAGGCCTGATCGTGCATGGCGAAAAGGACGCGGTGGTGCCGCCGAAGGACGTCAATACGCTGGTCGAAAAGCTGAAGACCCAAAAAGGCATCGTGATCGACCAACAGATCATCCTCGGCGCCAACCATTTCTTCGACGGCAAGCTGCAGCCGCTGATGGAAACCGTCACCGGCTATCTCGACATGCGGCTCGCCAACGTCCGCTAGGAACTGAGTTCGCCGTGGCCGCCTTCATTGCCTTGCTTCGCGCGGTAAATGTTGGCGGCACCGGCAAGCTGCCGATGACCGAGTTGAAGGCGATGTGCGAAGCGCTCGGCTTTGCCGGCGTCCGCACCTACATCGCCAGCGGCAATGTGGTCTTCACCAGCCGCAAATCCGAAGCCGCCGTGAAGAAGGCGCTGGAAGCGGCGCTTGAAAGCTACGCCGGCAAGCCGATTGGCGTACTGGTCCGGTCCGCCGCCGAGATGGCTCAGGTTCTTACCGACAATCCGTTTCCAAAGATGGCGCCCAACCGCACCATGGCGGTTTTCCTCGACCGCGCGCCGCCCGCCGATACGCTGGCCGGCCTGCGCGGGCAGAAGGATGAGGAAGTCAGGCTCGGCCGGCGCGAGATCTACATTCATTACGGCGACGGCATGGGACAATCGAAGCTGATTGTGCCGGCGGCGAAGTCCGGAACCGCGCGCAACATGAATACGGTTGCCGCGCTCGCGAAGATGGCAGAAGAATTGTAGGGCACGCTCGCTTGTAGCCCGGATGAGCGAAGCGACATCCGGGGCGGTGTTGGAGAGGTTCCGGATATCGCTTCGCTCATCCGGGCTCCGAATTCACGCCGCTGCGCGCGCCTGCAATCCCGACAACCACGACTTCCGCCGCTCGATGAAGTCGCGCAGCAGCACCGGATAATCCGCGCTCACCGCCGATCGCACCGACGGCCGCTGCGCCAGATTTTTGCGCCAGCGCGCCAGCTTCGGTTTGCGGGCGAGAATGCCGAAGTCGGCGATGTCGTCGAACACGCCGAAATAGCGAAACACCGGACCGAACACCGCATCGACCAGCGAAAATTCCTCGCCGTCGAACCACGGCGACGCGGCGAGACGCGCTTCGAGCCGCGCAAACTTTTGTTCAAGCTGCGCCGTCTTGGCCTTGAAGGTGGCTTCGTCGGCCGCCGCATAGAAGCCCGCGATGTCGTTGAGCACGGCCGATCCGAACTCGATCCAGCCGCGATGCTCGGCGCGGGTCAGCGCGTTGGCAGGATGCAAAGGCCTGGGCTGGGTCTCTTCGAGATATTCGAGGATCACGGCCGACTCGAAGATCGCGATGTCGCCGACCTGCAGCACCGGCGTCTTGCCGAGCGGCGACAGCGCGAGGAACCAGTCCGGCTTGTTGGCGAGATCGATATCGATCCGCTCGAACTCGACGCCCTTCTCGGTCAGCGCGATCACCGCGCGCTGCACATAGGGACAAAGCTTGTGGCTGATCAGTTTCAGCGCCACGACCATGGCCAATCCTCGCATTCAATGCACATGCATGAATTACATGCACCTGCATTGAAGTGTCAAGGTCGATGCATCTGCATGCATAGCGTTTTCAAGCGAAGTGTGCGCGGTTCGCGTGAAGAAAACGCGTCAAAACAAGAGAGTAGAGCCCGATAGGGGCTCTACTTCACGGTCGCGCGATGACCCCGCCGGTCATGGGAATCGGCACCCCCGTGGTGGCGGGGTAGCTCAGCGGCAGGCCCTTGAGCCCGCGCGCGGCAAGGAAGCCGAACGCCTGCGCTTCGATGGCGTCGGACGACCAGCCCAGCGTATCGGCGGCCTCGACGGTCGCCGGCTGCAACCGCTCGCGCAGCATCCGCAGCATGGTCATGTTGCGGGCACCGCCGCCTGCCACAATCCAGCTTTTCGGCTCCTTCGGCAGCAGCGGCACGATCCGGGCGATCGCCTCCGCGGTGAACGCGGTCAGGGTCGCGGCGCCATCGGCGGGGTCCTTATCGCCGAGCTTGAGGGAGGTAAAATCGTTGCGGTCGAGCGATTTGGGCGGAGGCAGCGCAAAGAACGGCATTTTCAGCGCACGGTTGATCCAGCCCACATCGACCGTGCCCAGGGCTGCGGTACGTCCTTCGTTGTCGAAGTGCTGATTCAGGAACTTGGACATGTAGTCATCGAGCAGCGCATTGCCGGGCCCGGTGTCGCAGGCGATCAGCGTATCGCCGTCGATATAGGTGATGTTGGAGACGCCGCCGATATTAACCACGACGATCGGCCCGTCCCGCTCCAGCGACTGCGCCAGCGCCCGGTGATAGACCGGCACGAACGGCGCGCCCTGCCCGCCGGCCTCGACGTCGGCGGCGCGGAAATCGTGCATGACCGGGATATGGATCGCCTTGGCCAACGCCGGCGCGTCGCCGATCTGCACGGTCAGCCGGCGCTCGGGCCGGTGCAGCACGGTCTNNNGGAAGCCGACGATATCAATGTCCTCAAAGGCGATCCGGTGCTGGGCCACAAAGGCGGCCACCGCCTCCGCGTGGGCGGACGTGACGATCCGCTCAGCCTCGCGCAGGCAACCCGGCCGGGCATCGCGCTGCGGCAGGTCGACCGCCTCATACAACGCCTGGCGCAGCAGGTTGCGTTCGGATGCGGTATAAGGCCGGTATCCGGACGGTCCGAAGGCGCTCACCCGGCGGCCGTCGGTTTCGATCAAAGCGACGTCCACCCCGTCGAGCGAGGTGCCGCTCATCAGACCTATTGCCGTCAACATCATGGTCGTCGTGCCTTCGCAACACCCTGCTCGATCCGTCCCGCCGACGACGATCAGCTTGTGCCAAACACACAGTTCTTATAATGCCACAGCGGCGCGATTACGACAGCCTGTTCCGCTATGGTTCCCCGGATTGCTACAATTACCGTGAAAATAGAATGATCAGAGCCGCACACCAATGACCGCATTTAAATCGGATTTCCTTAACATCCTCAGGGAACGCGGCTTCATCCATCAATGTTCCGACTTCGACGGCCTCGACGCACTGGCCGCCAAGGGCGAGGCCATCGCCTATGTCGGCTACGACTGCACGGCGCCGTCGCTGCACATCGGCAACTACCTCACCATGATGATGCTGCACTGGCTGCAGGAGAGCGGCAACAAGCCGATCACGCTGATGGGCGGCGGCACCACCATGGTCGGCGATCCCTCCGGCAAGGATGAATCGCGCGCGATCCGCAGCGTCGAGGAAATCGAGGCCAACAAGGCCTCGATCCGCGGCGTGTTCGCAAAAGTGCTGCGCTACGGTTCCGGTCACAGCGACGCGATCATGCTGGATAACGCCGAGTGGCTGACCAAGCTGAACTGGATCGAAATGCTGCGCGACATCGGCCGGCATTTTTCCGTCAACCGCATGCTGACGATGGACTCGGTGCGCCTGCGCCTCGAACGCGAGCAGGAAATGAGCTTCATCGAGTTCAACTACATGGTCTGCCAGGCCTACGACTTCGTCGAGCTGTCGCGGCGCACCGGCTGCCGGCTGCAGATGGGCGGCTCCGATCAGTGGGGCAACATCGTCAACGGCGTCGATCTCGGCCGCCGCATGGGCACGCCGCAACTGTTTGCGCTGACGACGCCGCTCTTGACCACCGCCTCCGGCGCCAAGATGGGCAAGACCGCGCAAGGCGCGGTCTGGCTCAACGCCGACCAGTTCTCGGCCTATGACTTCTGGCAATACTGGCGCAACGTCGAGGACGCCGACGTCGTAAAATTCCTAAAGCTGTTCACGATCTTGCCGATGGGTGAGATCGCGAAATTGGCGGCACTTCAAGGTGGCGAGATCAACGAGGCCAAGAAGATTTTGGCGACGGAAGCGACCGCGTTGTTGCACGGCCGCGATGCCGCCAACACCGCGTCCGAAACCGCCCGGCAAACTTTTGAGCAAGGCGCGATTTCGGAGGATCTTCCCACGGTGGATATTCCGCGTGGCGAACTCGAAGCCGGGATCGGCGTGCTCGCGGCTTTCGTCAAGGCCGGCCTGGTTGCGTCGAACGGTGAGGCGCGCCGCCAGATCAAGGGCGGCGGCCTGCGCGTCAACGACGCCGTCGTCACCGACGAGAAGTTGGCGCTGACGCCCTCGCACCTCACACCGGAAGGCGTCATCAAGCTGTCGATGGGCAAGAAGAAGCACATCCTGCTCAAGGCTGCATAGGCGTATTCGTTTTTGAGCCTTGCCGGTCGCCGCGGAAACGCGCTCCCTAGCCTTGATGGACAAGAATACGCCAGCGGAGGAACTCACAGCGAAACCGCTCAAGCCGGGGCGCGTGGCGCTCAACGTGCTGGCGCTGTGCTTCATGCTGTCCGTGCTCGGCCGCGGCCTCGGCGAGAGCTTTACGGTGTTCCTCAAACCGATCTCGGAAGATTTCGGCTGGGACCGCGCCCAGGTGGTCTCGGTCTATTCGCTGACCTGGCTGGCCGGCGGCCTGATGGCGCCGCTGGTCGGCCGGCTGTTCGACCGCTCCGGCCCACGCAGGGTCTACGCCCTCGGGCTCGCTTTGCTCGGCGGCGCGTTCTTGACCGCGGCCCACGCGCAAGCGCTCTGGCAGGTCCAGCTCAGCGTCGGCCTCTGTGTCGGCCTCGGCATTGCCTTCATCGGCAACGTCCCGAATTCGATTCTGCTCGGCCGCTGGTTCGGCCCGCGGCTGCCGACCGCGATGGCGATCCTCTATTCGGCGACCGGCGCCGGCATCCTGGTGCTGCTGCCGGCGTCGCAGATGCTGATCGACCGGATCGGCTGGCGCGACGCCTATCAACTGTTCGGCGTGGTGGCGTTGTGCCTGCTGGTGCCTCTGTTGCTGATGCCGTGGCGGCTGTTTGCCGGCGGCTCGCCGCACATCGCCAAAAAAGCCGACCCGGATTTCGTCGACGCCGGCTGGACGCTGGTCAGCGCCATCCGCCACCACGCGTTCTGGGCACTGTTTGCCACCTTCTTCTTCACCGCGGTCGCGATGTACGCGATCACGGCGCAGATCGTCGCGTATTTGATCGATGCAGGATTTCCGCCGTTGCAGGCCGCGACCGCCTGGGGTTTTTCCGGCATCGTGCTGCTGTTCGGCATGCTCGGCATCTCCACGCTCGACGGCCTGATCGGCCGGCGGCCGTCAGTGCTATTCAGCTACGGCGTTTCGATCGTCGGGATCATTCTGCTCTGGCTGCTGCAATATTATCCGAACTACTGGCTGCTGACGGGCTTTGTGGTCTGCTTCGGCAGCATGATCGGCTCGCGCGGGCCGCTGATCACGGCGACCGCGTTGAACATCTTTCGTGGCGAGCGGGTCGGAACCATCTACGGCACCATCTCGATCGGCAGCGGCCTCGGATCGGGACTGGGCTCGTGGAGCGGCGGCCTGATCCACGACTGGACCCACAGCTACAATGCGCTGTTCGCCTTCGCGCTGGTCAATGTGGTGCTGGGATTGATTCCCTTCCTGGTTGTACCGGAGCTGCGGCGCTAGCCGATCCCGGGTAAAAATGCGCATCCTTGACGTGCCTAAGCACGCTTTAACGCGCGTTCACGATTGATAAGCGCCTTCGTGATATCGCCCATGGGAAGAGTTTTCATCCCAGAGGTCGCACATGCTGAGCCGATTGAAGATCCGCACCAAACTCGCCAGCATGCTCCTGCTCGCTGCGGTGACCATCTGCACGGTGATCGCGGTATCGGCTTCGCTCAGCCGGAGCCGGATGCTCGACGACCGGGTGACGCAGATGCGCGCCGCGGTCGACTTGCTGCTTGGCATGGCCCAATCGCTGCAGGACGAAGTTGCGGCAGGAAAAATGACGCTGACGGAAGCACAGGCTCAGTTCCGCGCGCGCGGGCGGAAGATGTCCTTCAACAAGGGCCAGGGCTATCCCGTCACCTACAACGCCGACACCTCGATCCTGCTCAACGGCGCCAACCCGCAGCTCGAAGGCAAGATCACCGGCGCGAAGGATTCGAACGGCGTCGTGATCGCCGATGCCCAGATTGCCGCCGCCCGCCAGAGCCCCGAGGGAGGTACGACATCGTATCTCTATCCGCGCCCCGGACAGACCGAGGCAGTTCGCAAGATGGTCTATGTCCGCAGCTTCGCGCCGTGGAACGTCGTGATGAGCTACGGTCTTTATGTCGACGATGTCGATGCCGACGTCAGCGCGCTGCTGATGCGGCTGGGTACCATCGGTGCCGGCCTGCTGGTGCTGATGGGATTGCTGTCGTGGCTGATCGCCCGGGACATTCTCGGCGCGCTAGACCGCCAGAAATCGCGGATGCAGCGCATTGCCGAGGGCCAACTCGACCAGCCCGTCGAGGAGACCGGACGCGGCGACGAGATCGGGCGCATGGCGGAAACGCTGGAAGTGTTGCGCCAGACCGCGATATCAGCGCGCTCGCTGGAAGCGGAACAAGTCGCCTCGAAACAAAGGTCCGAGAACGAGAAGCGCCAGGCGATCATGGCGCTCGCCGACCGGTTTGATGCTTCCGTCGGCCAACTGGTCGGACGGATGGCATCGGGGTCGAGCGAACTCGAAACCACCGCCAAATCCATGACCGGCACCGCCGAGCGCACCAACCAGCGCGCCGCGCTGGTCGGCTCAGCCGCCAGCGAAGCCTCTACACGCGTTCAGACGGTGGCAGCCGCCGCCGAAGAGCTCTCGTCGTCGATCACCGAAATCAGCCGTCAGATGACGCAATCTGCCGCGATCACCGGCCGCGCCGTCGAGACCGCCCGCCGCACCGACGTCACCGTGCGGGCTCTCGCCGAAGGCGCGGAGCAGATCGAACATGTCGCCGAACTGATTTCGAGCATCGCCAGCCAGACCAACCTCTTGGCGCTCAATGCGACCATCGAGGCCGCGCGCGCCGGCGAAGCCGGCCGCGGCTTTGCCGTCGTGGCGGTCGAGGTCAAGAGCCTCGCTAGCCAGACCGCCGAGGCGACCAAGGAAATCGGCACCCGCATCGCACAGATCCAGGCTGCGACCAAGGAAGCCGTCGAAGCCATCCAGGGCATCACCGCCACCATCGAGGAAGTCTCTACGATCGCGACATCGATCGGCTCCGCGATCGAGGAACAGGGTGCCGCGACCGCCGAGATCGCGCGCAATGTCACGCAAACGGCTGTTGCGACCAGGGAAGTCACCAGCAATATCGGGGGCGTCAGCGCCGCCGCGAATGAAACCGGCGGCGCGGCCGGCCTGTTGCTGACAGCAGCGTCCGACCTCTCCAAGCAGGCCGAACAACTGTCCGCTGAGGTCAATGTGTTCCTGGCCGGCGTGCGCGCGGCGTGAGGTCACGTATCAGAGGGCGAGCCCCTGATCAGGCTCGCCGTGCCGCAATTCACGGGATGGGTGGAGCGATTTGCCCGCCGTGGCTCAACGAGCGAAGGCGGAAGCGAACTCATCGATCGCGGGCGTGATCGTGAACTCAGTCCGGGCTACTTCTGTTAATCCCCAAAAGAACAGACATCACTTGGGGTTGGCGACGTCGCTGCTTTGCCGGCAGCGGTAGTCACGGGCGACGGTCTCAGTATTTGGCGACGACCGTGGAGGGCTGGAAGGCAACGTTTAGGCCCACCTGTCCGCCGTACGTCGTGACGTTGTTCTGGCCAAACTGGGAATTGAACGCGGCGTAGGCACTCACATTCGGTGCAAACCTGAAACGCGTGCCAATGGTCGCCGAGCCCCAGTCCTGTCCGAGCAACACCGCCGGCAGCGAATAGCTCGGCGCGGTAATGCTGAGAAGCGAGGCTGTCACCAGCCTGCCGGTGCCTTCGAGCTCGTGATTCCAAACTGCCCTGCCATAGGGTTCCCACTTGCCAAGGTTGATGCTCGCCTGATAGCCGAGCTCTGTCACCGTCGAATTGCGAAGCTGGCTGTTGAAAGCGAGGTTAGTCGGGACGCCCGTTGAATTGGTTTCGGCGAATGCGTCGATATGCACCTGTTGCGCGACGATCCCGAAGATGGGTCCGTGGACCACATAGAGCGGCGTTGCGGCCGGCGCCTTCAGCGCCATGCCGGTTGCAGGCGAAAGGCTCCCTACAGCGGTTCGGAAATTATAGCCGGCCTCGGCCGCGAACGAGATGTTGGTTCCGTTCGTATTGCCCAGGTTCGACTGCGTCGTAATCCCGAGCGGGATCTGCCGGTTGACGTTGTCGCTCAGCGCGCCCCAGCTCGCAATCGCGTTCAGCCAGAACGCGTCTTTGCGCCAAGCACTGTAAAGGCTGATTGCATATTCGGTCTGTTTGAAATCACCGCCAATGCTGAAGGTCTGCCTGGTCGTGCCACCGGAAAACGCCGCACCGACCAGCCAGTCGCGCGTGATAGCGTAGTCAAATCCGGCGGTCGCAGCAGCCGGCGTTCCCGGATCGTTTGGAAAACCGGTGTAGTTATTCACCTTCAGCCAGGACACATCGCCGCTGACCCAACCGTGGAACGTGCCGGGGGTACCGAACGAGAGCGGAATCTGGTTTGTGATCGCGTTGACAAAGGCGGCACGGGTCTTCACCGGTGCTTCGGCCAAGAACGAGATTTGGCTCGGCGCAACAATCAGGCTGTAATAGTAATCGGCCTGGACCTGCTGCATGGCCCCTGAGAGGTGCCCGCCTCCGGTGGTTGTTGCGAGCGGCCCATCGGCGTAGAAATAGGTGCGGTTGGCATTCGGTGTCACATAGTTTGCAGGTGTGCAATTAATAGACCCCACCGTCGCGCCACAGGCAGGCGTGTTCACGTTAGTGACCGTGATTCCGAACATCGCCGGATTGAGCAGTACGTAATTATAGATGCTGCTAATGTCGGCAGGGATAAAATTCACGCCTCTTGCGGCGAGCGTATTATACGTGACTTGATCGTAAAGAGCCCTGGATGCGGTAACAGCTGCTGAGTAACCAAATCCGGACGCGGCTCCGACCGCGGCATTTTGTGCTGAAGCAGTGTTCGGCACCAGGATATAGCGAGCACCTGCGCCCGCAAGTTTCGTCACCAGATCGGCTTGTTGCACAGCCAGCGTCGTAATTGCGGCGACGTTCGTTGGATTGACAATTGGCCCGGGTCCGCCAGCAGTGGTCGGCTTTAGATCGTTGATGCCTATATAGACCGCAAAGAGGGCATTGGGGTCGGCACGTCCCCCGGTCGACGCGAGATACGCATTGATCTGGGAGGTCGCAGACCATGCGTTGTTGAGCGGATTTTCAAAAACGACACGTGCGCCGCCGGCAGCGTAATTATTTCCCCCGCTTGGCGCATCGGAGGGCGTAACAGCAATTCCGAAATGCTGACCCATCAAGACCGACCACATCGGATCGAAATTGGTCGTGTAAGCACCAGGGTTCGCGATAGACGCTGGGTTCCCAACAATTCTGGGAATATAGTGATATCGGCCGCTATCAGTATTGCTATCGCCGAAAAATATGGTGTTGGTAAAGTTCTGCGCTGCCGCGGGTCCGGCAACGATTAGCCCTAGACCCAGAACTCCCATTCGACGCAAAGACATGCCCGCCCCAATGCATTAACAACCAAAATGCAACACTATCGGAGGCCTGCTCGAGAGTCTGCGTCTTTTCTGCAACACTCCATTTTTGTCTAAATTGTGATCGACGTCTTATTTGCGTCACGGCTGGCATTCGCCGACACGCTCGCCTTCTATTTCCGTTTTTGTGTCGCTGATCAACTGACCGGCCATCCGCCCCTTGCTGCTGATCGTGGCGGTGTAGTGGGACGGGCTGTCGAAGTTGAAGCTGCCCAGGACATCAAGATCCAGCTGTCCCTTGCACTGCAAATGCCACTTCAGAATTCTTCCGGTCGTTTCGGATTCTGCGGGTTCACACGTCGAATTGACGGTGCCGCTCACGGGGCCAAAGGTTTTGGCAACGTCGCCGGCTTGTTCGGGCGTGAGACAACGCGCCTTCACCCCCGATGGTGTGACCGCGCCGTTCATCAATGTAGTCGATGTCACTTTCCATTGCCCGGGTTCAATCGTTAGGTCGGATGCTTCGGCTGAAACGATCAGCACGGGTAGCGCGCACAACAATGTCATCCCGAACCTGATCATTTGCGTCTCTTTCCAGGGGTTATGCGCAGCGGGGCCCCAGCGTCTTCATCTTGAATTTGATGAATGGTCTTCCAGTTTGCGTGCGAACGCGAACGTCGCAAATAAGGACTGGCGTTCCGTCTGCTGCCTCCAATGCCGGCGTTTATCAGGCCGTTCTTTGAACCTTCAAACCCAACTCTTCAATCATCCGTTCCCGCATGACAAATTTCTGCGCCTTGCCGGTGACCGTAGTTGGGAATTCCGCCACGAAGCGTACATATCGTGGTATCTTGAAATGCGCTACGCGATCCCTGCAAAACGACTTGACGTGCTCTTCGGACATCACCGCCCCCGGCTTCACCCTGATCCAGGCGCAAAGCTCTTCGCCAAACCGCTCGTCGGGCACTCCGAACACCTGCACGTCGGCAACGGCGGGATGCTGATAGAGAATGTTCTCAATCTCCACCGGGTATACGTTTTCTCCTCCACGGATCGCCATGTCTTTGCTGCGCCCCACGACGTTGCCGTATCCTTCTGCGTCTAGCGTGCCAAGATCGCCGGTGTGCATCCAGCCATCCGCGTCGATAGCCTCGCTAGTCCTTTCGGTATCCCCCCAATACCCCAGCATCACCGAATAGCCCCGGGTACAAAATTCTCCGGGCGTGCCCACCGGCACAGTCTCCCCTTCCAGGTCCACGACCTTGACTTCGACGTGCGGATGGATTCGACCGACGCTGCCGACCTTTCGCTCCATCGAGTCGTCGGTAGAGGTCTGCAGACAGACCGGACTTGTTTCAGTCATGCCAAATATGATTGTAAAATCTCGCAAGTGCATATCGGTCAGGCATCGCTTCATCATCTCGACGGGGCAAGGTGCGCCGCCGGCCCAGCCGGTCCGCAACGACCGCAGATCAAAACGCGAAAATTCCGGGTGGTTCAACATGGCCAGAAACATCGTTGGCACGCCACCGATGGTGGTGCAGGCCTCGGCTTCGATCGTTTCAAGCGACGCCAGCGGATCAAACCAGTCCGACGGGAATACCATGACGGCACCGTGGGTAAGGCAGCTCAGCGTGCCGACGACCATGCCACCGCAATGATAGAGCGGAAGCTGAATGCAAAACCGGTCACCTTCGGTGAGGCCCATCGTCCTGCCGACAAAGAAGCCGTTGTTCAGGATGTTGCGATGGCTGAGCGTGGCGCCCTTTGGGGATCCCGTCGTACCGCTGGTGAACTGGATATTGATGGGATCGACATTCCTGAGCTTCGCTCCGAGCGCGGACAGTTCTTCGCGGTGGCGAGCAGTAGCCTTGGCCGGCAACTCATCGAAGCGGATAAAGCCAGGTGCGTCGGCTCCTATGCAGATGAGTATCTTGAGGGATGGCACATTGACCGAGACCAAGTGCCCCGGCCGGCAGGTCGCGATTTCCGGCGCGAGTGCATTGAGCATCTCGATATAGTTGCTGGTCTTAAAGGACGCAGCAGTGATGAGGGCTGCGCATCCGACCTTGTTGAGGGCGTATTCCAGTTCGCTTGGACGGTAGCCGGGATTGATATTTACCAGGATCAAGCCAGCCTTTGCGGTGGCGATCTGCGTGATGACCCACTCCGCATTGTTAGGCGACCAAATTCCGACACGGTCGCCGGGCTGAAGGCCCAATGCGAGCAGACCGGCAGCGACGTCATCAACCCTCTTCCGCAGTTCGCCGTAGGTCCAACGGATTCCTTGATGACGCGCCACCAGCGCCTCGCGTTCGGGCAGGCGTTCCGTGACTTCATCGAAAAATGCACCGATGGTGCTCTCGATCAAAGGTATATCGGTCGACCCGTGAACGTAGCTCTCGGTGATTGGCACAGTACCCCCCAATCGTCTGGTGACCAGACGCGAATGGTGACACACCCGCCAACGATTGCAATCACTGAGGAGGGACATCGTGCGCAAGCGCGCACTGGAGCGGCTGATCCAGTATTCCAAGTCGGCGATCGAACCGATAGGCCGCAGCGTAATCGATCGCCCGGTCCCGGCTGCGCCGAGGCTTCCCGATGCTGGCTCGCCGAGGCTTTAGCGAAGGCGGCAAACCGGGCGACGATAACGGATGGTCTTAATTATTCGGTGGGAATTCGATCTGGTTGTTCTGCTTGCCGGTATTGAACTCGAAGATCTTGCGCAGCACACCGGGCGCCATCGCTGAGATCGGATTGACGTTCATCACCGGCTGAGCCGGCGTACCGACGATCTGGTAGGTCACGCCGATCAGGCCCTCGTTGTTGCCGTTTCCGAGGAAAAGTCCAAGCACCGGAATTTGGCCGAACATGTTGTTGAGCCCATACATCGGAACGAAGGTGCCGCTCATCCGGACCTGGTTGCTGACGCTATCGATACTGCCTTCGATGGTGGCACCGATGGCTGGACCTTTCACAACGCCGTCCCGGACCGTGAGCTGACCACTTTGCCGGGTGAACTCGGCGCGCAGGGCTGAAAACGACACGCTGCCCTGGCTGCCGGGCGCTCCGCCCGCGGCCATACGGTCGAGCGAAGCCTCTCCCTTGATGGCGAAGTCGCGAACGTTGATCAGGCCTTCCTTGGCACCGGCTTCCGGCGACGGCGGCTCCATCGCCAGCGTGAGCTGGCCGCCGACGATCTTGGAATAGAAATCGTTGAAGCGGAAGAACGCACCGGCGTCGTTGGTTTGCAGCACGATCACGTCGCGGCCCTGGCCCTGCCCGCGCGCGCGCAAATCCGCCGTCAGCGGCGTATCGCGCCCAACCTTGCCGGAGATCGCAAACGCCTTGAGGATGCCGTTGCGCCGGGAGAATTTGCCATCGACGCTGCGCAAGGCCTCGCCGTTGAAACCTGCGACCGCGCCGAGCTTGAGATCGACGTCAAAGTCGATGTTCTTGATCTTGCTCTTGGCGTCGGCCTCCTTGCCGGAGATCGCCGATTTGAGGAAGCCGCGACCGTCGAAAACGTCGCCGCGCATCGTGACCTTGACGACGCCGTCGGGGCCACGCTCGGCCCTCAGCGAGGCTTTGTCCCCATCCGACGGCGCGTAGGTCGGGAAGTTCGCATTCAACAGGTCGCCGTTCTGATCGACTTCCAGCGATCCCTTGATCGAGACGCCGCCGCCGTCGACGACAATGTCCTGGAACAGGGTCGACTGCTCCTTCTTGACCAACGTGAAGGCCGCCTTGCCGGACTTGCCGGGTACCTTGACCCAGCCCGGCAGGATGTTGTCGAGCTTCAACGAAGTCAAATCGGCCTCAACGCCGACCTTGCTGTCGCGATCGCCGATCTTGCCGATCAGTTTTACCGGAATGGCGCCGGAGACAGCCGACCCGAGGTCGAGCCCAAGGCGCGCGCGGCCGGCATCGTCGAGCGTCGCCTGCAGCTTGATATCGGCGTCGCCTTCGGCGGGCTTGCGATAATCCAGCGAGGCCTGCTGGCCGTTGATCTTGACGTCACCCTTGACCTGATAGCCGGCGTTGTTGGCAATCACCTTCAGCGTGGTGGCTTCCAGCTTCTGGTTCATCACCAGTTTGTCGGCGGCAAATCCGCCGAGGTCGGCGGTGACGTTGTAGACGGTATCGGCCTTGGTCAGCGAGCCCGTCACCGGCATCGCCAGCGTGATCGGGATCGATCAGGGTGCCGGAAAGGTCGCTGATGCGGTCGGAGGCGAGAATCTCGGCCGCGGCCGGCACCGGACAATCGACCCTGAACTTGACCTTCGACGGCGACGGCTTCGGCGCCATGTCCGGCACCTCGAAGCTGAAATCCGAAATATTGATCTTGCGTCCCCCGGGCGTATCGGCGACGCCCTGCCCGATCGTCACCGTGGCGGTTCGCCCGGTCACCCGCGCCTTCAGATCGGCATCGCGAACCGACGGCATTTCGTTCACCGGGTGCACGGTGACGCCGGAGGCGACGATGTTGACGGACAGGCCGTCATCCGGAATCGGCGGCCCCTTGCGCGACAGGTTGCGCACCGGCGAATTGACGCCGACCTCGATGCGCTGGAGCGTACCGCGCTCGATCCGCTCGATCACCCATTCGCGCACTTCGGGCACGATCAGGATCGGCCAGATTCGTTTCAATGCGGAAGCCGACATCGGCGTTCCCGCAAAGCCGAGTTGAAGGCGTGCTTCTGCGGAATAGTCGATGCTGCCGGTACCGGCGATGCCGATCTCGCCATTGCTGATATCGGCCTGGGTCAGCAGCACACGCTTCTTGTCGGTGTCGAACCGCATTCCGATCGCGATGCGGTTGAAGATCAGCGGTTGGTCGTTGTCGCTGCCGGCCAGCACGATGGTGCCGCCGCTCAGGCCCGCCTGCCAGTCCGTGATATTGCCGTTCGGCGGTTCGAGATGGGCGAGCAGCGTGATCCGGTTCGCGCCGGAAACGATCTTGAACGGCGCAACCAGCACGCGCCGGCCGGAATCCCATTCGACGTTCATCTCGGCCGAATCGATCGCCATCGGATAATCGGGCGTATCGCTATCGATGATGTTGCCGGCGCCGGCGAGGATCTTGCCGCGGAAATAGGTCGGCAGCCCGTCGCGGCCGAGTTCGCCCTTCAGTTCGCCTGACAGCGGCAGGTCGGCGCTGTAGGTGAGGTCCTTGACCCGCATTGCCAGCAGGATGTTGGCGGTCGGCACCTTGTCGGCGCGAAGATCGACCGATCGAACGCCGTTCTGCTGCGGACCGATCAGGACCCGCAGCGACCACGGGCGGGCGCCCTCTTCGCCGAGGCTCAACGCTACCCCGCCGCCGCTCGGACGGCGCATGCTGAGGCTGATGTTTTCGAATGTCCATTTGTTGCCGCGCTGCTGGTCGTCGACCACCAGATTGCCGTTCTTCAAACCGATCTCGTTGAGGTTCTGTCCGTCGAGACCGGTCAGGCTCAGGCTGTCGAGCCAGTCGAGCCCGGCCAGCAATCCGTTCGGCGCGTTATCGTTGGCTGTCGCGCCGGCAGCGGGCGCCGCGCCCGGGCGGGGGAATGTGGGCGCGATGCCGGCGTCGCGCTTCGAGGTGACGCCGGTGGCGAGCGGCTTGGCGGTGTCGCCGGCCGACACCGAGACCTGGCCGTCCGGTGTAATGCGCACCGCGAGTTCGGCATCCACCAGATTGAGGCTCTCGGCGCGGAGCCGTCCCATCAACAACGCGGTGCCGGACAGTCTCACCTCGGCCTTCGGCGCCGTGGCGACGATCGCGTGGTCACGGTCGCGCACCACGATGTCGCGGATTCGCACCGCGATTCGAATCCGGCCGGCACGCTCGATCTGGGTGCCGCCGACCTCGACGGTATTGCCGTTGCCGATATTTTCCTCGATCGCAGCCGCAAGCCACGGCGTCGCCATGTCGAGATTGATGGGACCTGCGCCGAGCCGCCACCACAGCCCGCCGAAACAGACGGCGAAGATGACGGCCAGCACCGCAACGACGACCGCGATGCGCTTGACCCAGCGCCCGCCCGAAACCCACCGATTGATCGCTGTGAAATTATCGCCGATCCGGTGAAAGCCGGAATCGGAACGGGATAGCAGCCGCCGCGCGCGGTGTCCCGCCGCCTCGTCGTGCTCCGCCGGATCCCAGCCGGTCTCATCATCCCATTGCGAGATTTGAGCCTCAGCACGCGGATTCGACCCTTTGGATCCTTGGGGCGAAGTATTCCTAGCCATTGCCTCTCGGTGCCGGCGCTGAGATTGATCGCCGTCAGGGGCGCGCCCGTCGATCGGTATCGAGCGCTCCTGTGCCGGCATCGCTGCCAATCCTCGATTAATACTGTTACTCGTGACTGGGCCCAAGGACTCTTTGGGTTTCCGCTTCACCGAGCGGGCGGGTGGTGCGTCGAATTCCTTGTAACCATACTCCGAGGTCATCAAACTTGCCCAGCAGCCGGAGCGAATCCGACGGCCCGGGACAAGACCCGCAATACCCTAATGATTGAGCCGCGGAAAGCGACGAAAGGAAGGCGTATGTCCAAGAAAACGCGCAAGAAATCCTCCAAGAAATCCCTCCCGCAATCGAGCAAGACATCCGCCGCAAAGCCCGCCGCGACGAAGCCTGTCCGCACTACCGCCAAGGCTACCGCTAAGGCCTCGGCCAAAACGCCCAACGCCAAGGCAAAGACCAAGGCAAAAACCATGGCCCCCAAGGCGGTCGCCAAGAAATCCCCCAAACCCGCCAAAGCGGCCGCAGCCAAAGGCACGCCGGCCGTGGCCAAAGAATCGCATAAGCCCGCCTCGAAATCGTTAAAATCCAACCCATCGGCCGCGCAAAAGCCCGCCAGCCCAAGGCTGGAACCGGCTGCGGCCGCGATGGAAGGCGGCAAGGCTCCCGGCTTCGCGCTGCCCCGCGACGGCGGCGACAGCGTCTCGTTGGCCGATTATGCCGGGCAGAAGCTGGTGCTGTTTTTCTACCCCCGCGCCGACACCCCCGGCTGTACCCGGGAGGCGATCGACTTCACCCGCCTGAAGGGCGACTTCGCGGAAACCAGAACCACCGTGCTCGGCGTCTCGGCCGACACGGTGAAGGCCCAGGAATCGTTCCGAAACAAGCATGAGCTCGCCATTCCCTTGATTTCGGATGAGCGCCACGAGATGCTGGAGGCCTATGGCGCCTGGGGCGAAAAATCCATGTACGGCAGGAGCTTCATGGGCATCATTCGGACCACCGTTCTGATCGGCGCTGACGGCCGAATCGCGAAAATCTGGCGCAACGTCCGTGTCGACGGCCATGCCGACGAGGTCCTCGCCGCCGCCCGCGATCTGACGGCCTAGCGCCTGAGCATTCGAGGTTCCATTTCCCAAATATTAACCATGAAAGGGTCAAATCGGCCCCGCAAATGAGGCCGTGCGGAAATTATCTCCGATCGGCGCTGGAGTGCCGATGTCGTACCGTACCGGTCATCATTCCGACCACCATGATCACAACCGGTTCCCGCTCCGCCGGGCGGTTGCGCAGGCCGCGGTCGCGAACCAAGCCTCGGCAGCGGGTGATGGCTACGCCATCGTCCACGCCGGCAAGCAGGTCCGGTTCGGGCCGGTGGTGTTCTGGATCGTCGTCGGCACGGTTGTCGTGCTCGGCATGTGGTCGGCCGCAACCGCGACCTATTTTGCGTTTCGCGACGACGTCCTGACCCGGCTGATCGCCCGCCAGGCCGAGATGCAGTACGCCTATGAAGACCGCATCGCCGAATTGCGTTCGAAGGTCGATCGCACCACCAGCCGGCAACTGCTGGATCAGGAGCAGTTCGACCAGAAGCTCGATCAGATCATGCGGCGCCAGACCGCGCTGGAATCCCGCGCCACTGCGCTGGGTGCGATGCCGGATACCTCGGCGACCGGCTCGATCCGGCCGCAGGCCCGCACCGGCGCGGCAGATCAGCCCGCCTCCGGCACGCCAAAGCCTTCCCCGATCAGCGACACCGTGATCTTCGTGGCGCCGCCGGACCGCGAAGCCCGCCTCGAATCGCGCGCGCCTGTGATCGCCAAGGTGCAGCCGAACCAGTTCGCCAAGGTCCAGGGCTTCGACAACGTCCTCGTCCGCCTGCAGACCTCGCTCGATTCGGTCGAGCGGCGGCAGATGGCCGCGCTGAGCGCGGTCGAGGACGGCATGGAATCACGCGTTCGCCGGATGCGCGGCGTGTTCACCGATCTCGGCCTCGACATGGCGCAACTGGAAGGCGCGACGCCACGCGCCGCCGTCGGTGGCCCGTTCGTGCCGGTAAAACTGCCGGCCGACGCCGGCCCGTTCGAACGTCAGCTCTACCGGATCAACACCACCCGCGGCCAGGTCGAGCGTCTCAACCGGACGCTGGCGCTGGTGCCGTACCGCAAGCCCGTCATCGGCGAAGTCGAGTTCACTTCCGGCTTCGGCGTCCGCAGCGATCCCTTCCTCGGCCGCCCCGCGATGCATACCGGCCTCGATTTCCGCGCGCAGATGGGCGATCCCGTGCGGGCGACCGCGAACGGCAAGGTCGCATCATCAGGATGGGCCGGCGGCTATGGCCGGATGGTCGAGATCGACCACGGCAACGGGCTCTCGACCCGCTACGGCCATCTGTCCGAAATCAGCGTCAAGGTCGGCGATACCATCAAGATCGGGCAAGTGATCGGCGCGGTCGGTTCGACCGGCCGCTCCACCGGGCCGCATCTGCATTATGAAACCCGGATCGACGGCGACGCGGTCGATCCGCAGAAGTTTTTGCGCGCCGGCGTGCGGCTCAGCGCGGGCTGAAGACCTGCCGCTGAGGGCCAGACACAAAATCGCGAAAACAACCCCATGCAAAGTAGGATGGCGCGCCAAGAAACGGCCCGGCGCGCCCACTCGATCGCATCCTAGCGGGTCATGTCGTGACCGACTTCGCCGGTGATAACGTCGCCGAACAATTCCCAGGCCTCGCCGTTGAACTTCTGCAACTGCATCTGCTCGATCGGGAAGTAATCGTCGGCTGAAGTATTGACCATGATGCCCGGCAGCATCAGATCCGAGTGGAAATTCTTCAGGCTGGCCGCCTGCTTCATGACGTTCTCGCGCGTCAGGTTGTCGCCGCACTGCTTGAGAACCTGCATCATTGCCTCAGCCTGGACATAGCCATAGAGATTGTTGGCGTTGGTCTTGTCTCCATCAGGGTAATACTTGTCCATGAAAACGCGCCAGTTCACCACAGCCGGGTCCTTGTCCCAGGTCGGGTCGGTCGGATCCTTCAGGTAGGCCGTCGAGATGATCCCCTTGGAATATTCCAGACCGGCCGGCTTCAGCACCGACGCCACCGAGGTTGCGGTATTGGCGAGGAAGAATTTCGGCTTCCAGTTGAGTTCACCGACCTTGCGGATCGCCTGCGCCGAGCCCTTGGGGGCCGCCCAGGAGAAGAAGATGTCGGCGCCGGAATCGTGCAGCGCCACGATCTGCGAATCGATCGAGGGATCGCTCACCTCATAGGATTTATCAGCGATGATCATGTTGAGCTTGTCGCCGAGCCCGTCCTTCAGGCCCTTGAACTGATCCTTGCCGGCATCGTCGTTCTGCCAGAACACCGCGATCTTGCTGTTGGGGAAGTTATCCCGAATGTATTTCGCGTAGATCCGCCCCTCGCTCTGGTAATTGGGCTGAAAGCCCATGGTCCAGGGGAAGTTCTTGGGATCGCCGAACTTGGTACCGCCGGAGGCCACGAAAAGCTGCGGCACCTTCTTGGCGTTCATGTATTTCATGATCGCCGAATTCGACGGCGTGCCGAGCGGCTGGAAAATCAGCAGCACCTCGTCGCTCTCGACCAGCTTGCGCGCCTGCTCGATCGCCTTGGGCGGGCTGTAGGCATCGTCGTAGGAGATGAACTCGATCTTGCGGCCGCCGATTCCGCCCTTGTCGTTGACCATCTTGAAGAAGGCTGCTTCGGTCTTGCCAATCACGCCATACGACGACGCCGGGCCGCTATAGGGCATGATGTTGCCGATCTTGATTTCGGTGTCGGTGGCGCCGGCATCGTATTTCTTCTGCGCGCTGGCCGCGGTTGCGACGACGGCGGCGACGGCGAACGCCGTCAGGGCAAACAGGTTTTTTGAGCGAACCAGCATCGTCTTCTCCCGCGTGCTTTATTTTGCCAGAGGCTTTATTTGCCCAAGTGTCGCAAGTAGCACGCCCGCTGGCAAGCACGGGGTTATTCCGCCCAATGAAACGGCATTGTTGCCTGACGTGAATTGTGATTGATCGGGGATCGCGCCGTCACCTCCTTTTGATTGCAAGGCCCGCGGTTGGAACTGAAAACACGAACTGGTCCTCGACATCCAAAGCTCGCCGCCGCGGGATTCCGCGCCGCGCGCTGGCTGGCGGCGAAGACGATGGGCGTCGCGGGCTTTCATCAACTCGGCTCGGCATTTGCCGATGCGCGCCTTGCCGCCGTCCGCGAAAAACTCGCGCGCGGCGAGACGGTCTATCTTGCCGGCCTCGGCGCGCCCGGCACGCATAATTCCGGTGTGGCGCTGGTCGAGGTGACACAGGCGCGGGGACCTCGCCTGATCGTCAACAACGAGGAAGAGCGTTTTTCCGGCAACAAGCACACCACCGAATATCCGCGGGCATCGATCGACGCGATGGTATCAGCCTTGCGCGGCATCGGCCGCGACATCGGCGACATCGACGCCTGGCTGACCAGTTGGGATTATCCGACGCTGGCGGGCACGCTGGCGCGTTCGACCACGGAAGCCGCCGGGTTCGAGAGCCGTCGTCTCGAGCAAATGACGCGGACGCCAAAGCTCCTCGCCCGTCAGCTTGGTCTCTCCGAACGCGTGCCGCTGATTTGTTTGCCGCACCACGACAACCACGCCTGGTTTTCCTGGGCCGCCTCGCCGTTCGCCGACGACGGCGATCCGGTCGCGATTGCGGTGCTCGACGGCACCGGCGACCAGGGATCGATCTCGCTCTATGTCGCCCGGAACGGCGCGATGCGAAAACTCTATTGCAACGACAGCATGTTCGATTCCCTCGGCGCGTTCTACAGCGTGATCTCGTCGACGCAGGGCGGTTGGACCTGGCTGTCCAGCGAAGGCCGCTACATGGGCGCCGCCGCCTGGGGCGACATGAACCGCGCGACCAATCCGTATTATGCGCAGCTCCGGAACGTCCTGCAGTTCGGCGACGCCGGTGAGATCAGGATCAACCGCGCGATGGCCAACTGGTATTGCGATCCCTTTAATCATCCCTACAAGCCGGCACTAACAGCCATCCTCGGTGAACCGCTTCGACCCGACCAGCTCTGGAATCCGGACGCGGTATTGCGCGTCGAGGATATCCACCATCGTCCCGACACAAAGGATCGCCTCGACAAGGCCGCTGCGACGCAACTGGTGTTCGAGGATGCGATGATCCATGTCATCGATCATCTGCTGCGCGTCACCGGAGCGAGCCGGCTGGTGCTCACCGGTGGCGTGGCGCTGAACGCGATCGGCAATATGCGCCTGCTCGAGCACTTTGACGAAGCGTGGTTCGCCAAAACGCAGCAACGCGAGACGCGGCTGCATCTATGGGTGCCGCCGGTGCCCGGCGATCCCGGTGTCACCATCGGCGCTGCCTGGCTGTTCGCGCATCTGGCAGGCAGCCCGCGCGGCGCGCCGATGACGCATGCGTTTCATTGCGGCTTGCCGCCGTCGCCCGACGATATCGCCGGCGCACTCACGGCGGATGACATTGCCTCGCAGCGCATCGGCGACGTGTCGACACCACAAGGCCGCGAGGCCGTCGCCGACCTCATGGCCTACATGGTCGCGCAGGGTGGCGTGATCGCGCTCTATCAAGGTGCGGCCGAAACCGGCCCGCGCGCGCTCGGCCACCGCTCGATCCTCGCCAATCCCTGTGACGCGCAAGTGCGCGAGCGGCTCAACGAGCGCGTGAAATACCGCGAGGCCATACGTCCGCTGGCGCCGATGGCGACGCTGGAAGCGGCACAGCAATATTTCGAACTGCTGCCGGGCGCGTCGGATGCCGACTACAACGCCTACAATTACATGGTGCTGACGGCGCAATCGAAGCCGCAGGCGCGCGAAAAGGTCCCGGCGGTGATTCACGCCGACGGCACCGGCCGCATCCAGATCGTACGCGACGAGGACGATCCCCTCACCTATGCCTACCTGAAGGCGCTCGGCCGCCATATTGGCGTGGAATTGTCCGTCAACACGTCCTTCAATGTCGCCGGCCCCATCGCCCAGACGCCGCAACAGGCGATCGATACGCTGCGCCGCTCGAAAGGCCTCGACGTCGTGCTGCTGGTGGCCGGTGACGGTGCCGTGTTTGCGGCGTGGCATGGCGGTGAGCGCGACAGCGGGCGATTTACCGGCTGGTGCGCGGCATGGAAGTCGAGCCGCGCCAGCTAGGGCGTGTACTCATAAATTGAGGTTGGTGAGCGAACTCGATTCATGTCCGCTATCCGGCGCATTGCAGACTCAAATCGGACATCGCCTCAAGTCCGAAAAGTGTCCATGAGCGGAAATGAAGGTCTCGCGACCCTCGGCGATGCTTTCGATCCGCCGGCAAAACTACTCACCTACCGCAAACCCGCGTTGAGTCGACATTAACCAGGCAAGAGCTTCTCGCGGCGAAGGCCCGACGCTTAATCAGCGTTTAACATTTTTGCTCAACAGATAGTCGATCAGCGCGCCAACATTACGCAAGAATTGCGAGCGGAACTCAGCCTCTCAAGGAGGATTGCATGATGATGCTTGTCATCGGCGCGCTGGCCGCGACCTTGGGTGGCTGTAGCTGCCTTCTACCGCCGCAAGCGAGCATGGAAGCCTGCACGGACAGGAACGGGTTTGCCTGTTTCGACAGGATGGCTGCCAATCAGCCGATTGAACTAGAGCCGGCGTCATTCAAGCCCAATCCCGCGACAATAGACATCAAGTCCACGATTGCGGCGAAGACGGAAAGGCCGTCGTCTGCTCACGCCCGCGATAGAGCCCATCTCGCCGTGAAAACAGCGAAGTCCACCATGATCGCAACGAAAGACGAGCCTCCTAGATCTGCACCCTCAGAAACGCCCGCCGGCACCAGCTTGCCGGGCTCGTCCCATGGAACAGTTCCTTCGGAAAAGCCCGGTGCAACCGTCTCGCCAGACTTGCCTGCGAGAGCCGTTGATGTCCCATCAAAACCACCGAATACAAGCTGGGTCGTAACCGAAACGACCTCACCGGTGGATTACACCCCCTTGATCATAGCGGCGTTCCTTTTGCCGTCCAACGTGAAAGATGCGCCAAACACTCTCGCTATTCGATGCCATGGACTACGCACTGAACTCCTGGTTCGCACGGAGGGAACCTGGCGCGCATCGCCGGCCAGCGAAGTTCAAGTCGCCTATCAAATCAACGACCAACCCGCCGTTAAGCTACCTTGGACGGCGTCGGCAGATGGAAAGACCGCCAGTTACAAAGGCGAAGCAATCGGGCTTTTGCAATCGCTACCAGAGGATGCACTACTGAAAATCAACGTGCTCGATGGGCCGGGTTCCGGCCACGAAGCGACGTTCCAACTCGCCGGATTGGATGCCGCTCTGGAAAAGATTGCAGTAGCCTGTAAATGGCCGCCAGTAGCAAACAAGATGTCATCGGGGAAGCGTTAAACTATACCCGGTCTACCTCCTATAGCGACCGAATAGCGGACATCGCCTTAGGTCCGAAAAGTGCCCAATTGCGGACTCGGTCCGTGTCGTCCCTGCGATCCTCCTTCGGGTCTCCTAGCGTGTGTCCGCCGTCGCCAGGGGCTGCATCACGGTTTCGACGCTGTATTTGCCGATTTTGCGACCCATCTCGGTGCCGACTCGCGTCGAGAAACGGTAGTGGAAGCCTGCCCAGATGCGAGCGTTTGCAACCTCTTCGGTGTATGTTGCCGTATTGGTCCAGCGATGGGTGACGCCAGGTGCGGTTGTGCTCGTCATCGTCACTTCCGGTATTTCCTGAGAGCCGAGCACGGCCTCGATCACCCCCGCCGCGGCGCCGCTTTGGATGCAGTGCGCGCAGGGATATTCCGGGTGCATCGGCGTGCTGTCGATCGGCTGCCAGGTCAGCTCGCGCTCGGTTGCGGGGTTGTCATCGATATCGCCGTTGCGGATCGCAGTGACCGGCCGCCAAAATTCATAATGGTACTTGGCGTCGAACACCGCGATGGAGGCGTCCGTTAGCGCAATTGAATAAAGCGCCATGAAGCGCGCGCTCTCGACCACACTCATCTGCTTGGCCGTGACGAGCTGGCGGGGTATTTGGTGATACGCTGGCGGTCCCACGGCCAACCAGAAGCGCGCGGTTTCCGTCTGCTGTGCCGAGCGCTTGGCGCTGTTCTTGCCACCAAACTCTTTGAGCTCGTTGTAATTGGCCGCCCATTCGTTGCTGGCAAGCAAGATAGGCGGCGTCGGGCGAAACTGCGAAGGGCTCGTTAGCGCAAGGGGCGTCATCCTCGGCCACATCGACCCGACCATCACGGTCGGTGTCGGCACGTAGACGCCGGGCTTGGTCTTTGGGCAATAGTCGTCGGGGGCGTCGGCTCCATCTTTCGACCGCACGGACAAGATCTTTTCCGCGACCGCCTTGCCGAGCGCGAGCGCATTGGCCTTCGCCTCGCCCTCGGGGATTTCAGCGAGCGCGCTCGCTGACGCCGCTTGGATTTGCGCCGCGGCCTCTGGATGGAGGCCGATCAGCACGCCGGCTGCCGCGGACGTTGCAGCCGCTTTTTGGGACGTCGCCTTTGATGCCGCGAGCTGAACCATGTACGGGCGATAGCGCCGGTCGATCGAGTTAACGGCATCGAACATGGCTACATGCATGATCGCTATCTCGCGCAGCCCCGCCGCGCTTGGTGGAACGATCGCAAGAGCGTTAACGTCCCAGTCGGTGATAACATTGGCACCGGCGCTGCCGGCAGAAAGCATGAGAGCGACGGCGAGCGGCACGCTGCGTAGGATTGTCGACATGACTCCCTCCTAATCAATTGCGCCAGGATCGGACCGGGCGCTCAGCCAAAGCTGACGACGATGCTCGGCCGTGTTCGCCGGGCTCGCTATCCAGAAATTGCAGGAAATCGCCGTCCGAGGATGATACCATGGTGCTCCTCGGGGCACCGCGAGTTGTCAAATGATCGAGCCCGGCAAGGTGCCGCTCCTCGAGCGGCTGAAAATCCTGCACAGCCAAGATGCCGAGGAGCTGCATGCCTTCTTCGACACCAAGGGCTTCCGCGTCGAGCTTTCGCGGCACTCGGACGCGCCAATTGATCTCCGCGTCAATTGCGCGCTCTTGCCGGGCGTCTCTGTCGGCTATCTGAAATATGGGCCGGCGGCCGTGGCCTATGCCAAAGCGCCCGGCAGCGACTATCTCGTCACTTTCCCGCTGCAGCGCCGGCTCGAAGCGAGCGTCGCCAACCGATCCATTGTTTGCAAACCACTGTGCGCGGTTGTCCTCTCCTACCCGCCGCGACCGTGCGAGCCGATCCGCTCCGAAGAGGGCTGCAGCCGCATCAACGTGACGATAAACGGCGAGGCAATGAGGCGGCAACTCGCAACACTTCTCGGCCGACCGTCGGTCGAGCCGCTTATTTTCGCGCCCGAACTGGCGTTAAGCCAAGGCTATGGACGCCGGCTCGCTTGGTATCTGAGGCTCGCGATCGCGGACTTCGACTCCGCTGACGCGCTGCCATGGGATACCCGCACCACCACGCAGTTCGAGCAGGTGGTGCTGACCGGACTGCTGCTGTCGCAACCGAGCAACTACAGCGCAGCGCTGGAGCAGACGGCGAAGCCTGCGGCGCCGCGCGACATCAAGCGCGCCATCGATTACCTCGAAGGCCATCTCGACCTGCCGGTGACGGTCGCCGATCTCGTCGTCGCGAGTCAGGTCCCCGGACGTACGCTGTTCCAGCACTTCCACGATTTCAAGGGCACCTCGCCGATGCGCTACCTGCGCGAGGCGCGCTTCGAGCGAGCGCGCCTTGCGCTGCTCGCCGCCGAGCCCGAGGAGAGTATCACGGCGATCGCCATCAATTTGGGCTTCACCCATCTCGGCCGCTTCGCAGTGGAATACCGGCGCCGCTTCGGCGAACGGCCATCGGACGCGCTGCGTCGTAAAGGGCGCATGCCGTAGGCGGCGATCCAACAAACTTTGCATGGGTTGCGTGAGCCGAAGCTCCCAAGCGCAACTCCAACATGCCCATGCCTCCGAAGTCGGATGCCCGCCTTGGGTCATTCGCGCCGTTTTGGCGCTCCGCCAGCCACTTCCGGTCTCCCCCGAGGAACGGACATCGCCAGACCGGCCCGGTTGATCCGGTCGGTCCCAAATCTAGACTTGTGTCGTCTCTTTGTCTCAGGCTGAAATATAGATCGAGGTTTCCGAGAAATCTCCAAAACATGGGAGAGGCATCAGTGATCAACAAGACGCTCGCCCTAGTCCTGGCCTGCATGGCCTGTCTCATATCTAACGCGGCGGATGCCGCCGAAATCAAAATCCTCTGCGCTAGCGGCATGAGAGAAGTCGTTAGCGAGCTTCAACCTCAACTCGCGCGGCTTGTCGGACAGGAGGTGAGCATTAGCTTCGGCGAGGCCGGCGACTTGCGGAAGCGCCTTCAGGGGGGCGAAATCGCTGATGTCTTGATCTTACCGAGAATCGTTCTTGATCAGGTGTTGGCAGACGGCAACATTGTCCCGGGAACAACGATCGACGTGGCGCAAAGCTCGATCGGAATCGGTGTTCGCAAAGACGGACCGAAGCTGGACATCAGTTCGGCAG
>WNFM01074581.1_pt1 | contig 26951 bp, 24 predicted proteins | sample 5400271 | NCBI WGS metagenome assembly WNFM01 (sample SAMN13153352, study PRJNA577476) | soil metagenome | isolation source: 60 cm saprolite on Douglas fir-dominated hillslope | place: USA:California | collected 2013-09-17 | reverse complement strand
CATTCCCCTCGTTCTGAAATCGTCCTGCAGCCGCGTTTTCCGACATTCGAACCTCAGCAAGACGGATCGGGACACAAGCTCGTGCCCGGCCGAGCAGGCCTGAGGAGATGCATGATGGCGAGACGACAATTTCTCACGACTGACTCGATCGAATGCCGGACGTTGCCGGCCGCGGCCCTGAGTTCGACCGGGTCCTGCCAGGCTCTGCTGGTGGATTCGATCAAGCAATTGATCGCCTGGATCAGATCCACCCACCGGATGCACCGCGCCATCCATGAGCTGATGGCGCTCGATGACCGCATGCTCGCCGACATTGGCCTGAGCCGCGGAGGGGTCATGTACACCGCGCGGCACGGCAGTCTGCCCGATACCCTCAACGCAGGAGCATCCCGTGTCGCTTCGTCTCGGTGACACGCGCCCGATTCCGTCCAGGACTCGACCGAGGGGCCGATCTGCTTCCACGAATGGATCGGTAACAGCTGGGCGGTCCTGTTCTCGCACCCGAAGGACTTCACGCCCGTCTGCACCACCAAGCTCGGCGAGGTGGCGCGATTGAAGCCCGAGTTCGCGAGGCGCGGCGTCAACGCGATCGGCCTCAGCGTCGACCCGCTCGTCGACCACAAAGCGTGGGTTGGCGACATCACAGAGACACAAGGCCACGCCCTCGACTTCCCGCTGATCGCCGACGCCGACCGCAAGGTCTTCGACCTCGTCATTGCCCCCTCGCTCACCAACCCTGAGGAGATCAAGAAGCGCTTCCCCAAGGGCTACAAGGCGGTGACCCCGATCCGGGACATGCGGCGCCCCAGCGCCACGTCGCTCGATGCCTGTTGGCTCGCCAATGCGGGCTGACCGGCCAACCAGCCCAGGTGAATTGAGAGGGAGAGAGCAAATCATGACCATTCGGCGGATGATCATTATCACCGCATCGGCGCTGACCTTCTTTGGCGCGGCGCGTGCGGGCGAGCTAAACGAGATTCGACCCCAGAACATCGACCTGGGCGAGGTATCGGGTGTTGCCTACTACACGGTCCAGCGTGACGGCTTCCACGTCGTTGCCACGCTAGCACAGGGTGAAGCTGGAACGCCTGTCCGCTTCCAAGCGGTCCTCGTCCCCGGCCAGAGTGTGGTGCTCTCCACTCCTCGCGTGGTCGGTGTCGCGCCCGTCGCCGTGGAGATCAGGCGCCAGGGGGACAAGGTGTTTGTCGTAGAGGCACCAACGAACTGATATTCGGTACGGATCATCGGTAGCGACCCTCCAGCGAGCTCGATCGACGCAAGCGGACAGGCGATGCGCTTGCCTGGCTGAAACCGTGATCGCGCGGCGACCGATCGGAGAGGTGCCAAGTGTGCCAAATTGGTGCCAAGCTAATCTCGAGCCGGTATTCGGTCTCCCTTGCGGTGAGGTAGCAATCCCGCCAGTCCTTTTAGGCCGTCCACCAGCGTTCAATACACTTCCAGCCATCGAGATCGTAGTTGGAAGCGAGAACCGGACCGCGGGCGATCTTTTCCGAGCGTGCATCGATATAGTTTGGGTACATCGGGACGATCGTGCCGCCCTCGTCGTGAACGATCATCTGCATCTCGCGATACATGTCGCGGCGCTTCTGCGTATCGAGTTCGGCGCGCGCCTCGATCAGCAGCCGGTTGAAGCGCTCATTATCCCAGTGCGTGTCGTTCCAGACAGCGCCTTTTGCATAGACTTGGCTGAACATCCAGTCCTCGGTCGGACGGCCCGCCCAATAGCACATCACGAAAGGTTTTTTCGTCCATACGTTCGACCAATACTGGTCGTCGGGTTCCCGGACGACGTTGATATCGATTCCGGCCTTGGCGGCATGCTCCTTGAAGAGGACAGCCGTATCGAGGGCCCCGTTGAAGGCGGCGTCAGCCGCGTACAGGTCGAGCTTCAACGAGTCGTGGCCCGCTTGCTTCAGGTGAAATTTCGCCTTCTCAGGGTCATAGGGCCGGATCGGGATATCGGATGCGAAATAGCGATTGGCCGGCGTGATCGGACTGTCGTTGCCGACTCTGCCGTGCCCGCGCAGGATCGTGCGCACCATCGCTTCGCGGTCGATGGCGTATTTGAGGGCGAGACGGACATTGTTGTCGCTGAACGGTGCCGTGTCCGTGAACATCGGGATCGTAAAGTGCTGGGTCCCGGTGGTTTCTTCGAGCGCGATGGTCTTATTCCGTTTCAGGAATTCGATGATCTTGAGATCGACACGGTTGATGACGTCGACGGCGCCGGTGACGAGCGCATTCATCCGTGCCGTGGCATCCGCAATCGACAGCAACTCGACATCGTCAAAATGAGCGCGTCCTGCCTTCCAGTAGTTCGCGTTGCGTTTCAGCACCATCTTTATGCCGGGGTCGTGCGAAACCAAGGTATAGCCGCCGGTTCCGTTACAGGACTCCCAGTCGACCTTGCCGTCGCGCGCGGCGCCGATCACCAGGTGATAGTCGGTGCACAAGGTGGGGAAATCCGCACTACCGCTCTGCAGCGTGACGATCACCGTGTCCTTGCCGTCGGCTTTAATGTCGGTGATCGTAGACACGCGATGCAACGACGTCGTCCGCGTCGAGCGTCTTCCCGTTGTGGAAGCTTACCCCCTTGCGCAGTTTGAATGCCCAAATCGTCGCGTCCTTTGACGGTTCGATGCTCTCGGCGAGTTCGGAGACGAGCTGGCCGTCAGGAGCAATCTCGGTGAGGTTGTTGTAGACCGCTCCCCAGAGCCCGAGATTCACGAGGGCGGAGGTGCCCCACGTCGCCGGATCGTTATCGTCCGCCGTATTGCCATGCGTCAGGCCGAGCCTCAGGCGACCGCCCGACTTCGGCGAGACCTGAGCGCCGGCGCCGGCGCCAAGCCCGAGCGCCAGGGCGGTGGCGGCGCCCCCCAAGAGGACTTGGCGACGGTCCAAACCGTGCTTCGGACGTTCGGTCGACATTGCTTCCTCCTCTTTCTCGTTCTGGATCACGTCGGCGCGACCCGTGGCCGCCAACCTTAGCCATCGTCGCCGCATCGTCTAAGACGTCGAGCGGTCCGCCCAAATTGGCATCCTCCCGTCGGATCGGAGCATCGATAGAGTTTAATAGAGACGAGAATGCTTTTCTGTGCATAAACGGAAGCTGAATCGGTAATTTCGGAAACCAAAATGTTCTTCGCCACCCGAAGATTGGACCAACCGATCTCGATCGACTTGCTGGTCGTCGACGGCTTCTCACTGATGTCGCTGGCGGCGACGCTGGAGCCGCTGCGGGCGGCAAACCGGGTTTCCGGCCGCACGCTCTACGAATGGCGGCTACTTTCGCCGAGCGGGCGTCTGGCTATGAGCTCGAGCGATGTCCCCGTTCCGGTCTCGGGCGGGCTCGACGCCGGCACGCGGCGCGACGCGCTCATCGTTGTGGCCGCCTTCGATGCGGAGAGGCATGGAGCAGCTGTGCTAAAGCGTCTGCGGGCCGTCGCCCGCAACAACGTGCCGCTCGGGGGCATCGAGTCCGGGAGCTGGATCCTGGGCCGAGGCGGCCTCCTCGACGGCTACCGCGCGACCGCACATTGGGAGGACGTCGAGGAATTCGCGGCATCTTTTCCGGCGGTCGACGTGGTGGCGGACCGCTATGTCATCGATCGCGATCGCTTCACGGCCGGCGGCGCGTCACCGGCATTGGACATGATGCTGCACATGATCCGCGCTCAGCACGGGATGGCGGTCGCCCTGAAGGTCGCGAGCGTATTCATCTACGACCAAGAGCATCTGGCGACCGACCGGCAGCCGATGGTCTCGGTCGGCCGGCTGGAGTTCGCCGAGCCGAGGCTCACGGCTGCGATCCGTATCATGGAAGCCTCCATCGAGGAGCCGCTGTCGATTGCCGGGATCGCTGCTCGTATCGGCTTGAGCGCACGGTCGATGCAGACCATCTTCATGCGCCACGTCGGTTTGACGCCTCACGCCTACTACCTCGATCTTCGGCTGGATACGACGCGGCGCCTGCTGCTGCAGACGACGTGGAGCGTCGTCGATGTTGCGGCAGCGTGCGGCTTCGCATCGGCATCCGCACTCGCGCGCGCCTTCCGAAGACGCTACCGCTGCACGCCACGCGAGCTCCGGTACGCCGGCCTCGCAACGGGCGTGCCGGGACACCTCGGCGCCTCGGTCGATCGCGGCAGCACACACCGTCGCGCGGCGAGAAATTCTCGCTTGCGCTCGGCACGCGCGCCGCAGAGGCTCGAATAAGGAAACGCCATGCGTCGCATCACCGATCTGCCGGCTCGCGTCCGCGAGCTCGAGAACATCTGGATCCCGCTGCGCGACGGCGTTCGTCTCGCCGCGCGTGCCTGGCTGCCCGAGACCGCCGAGCGGGATCCAGTGCCGGCCGTCCTCGAGTACATCCCCTACCGCAAGCGCGACATGACGGCGCTGCGCGATACCGCCACTCATGGATACATCGCCGGCCATGGCTATGCCTGCGTTCGCCTGGACGCGCGCGGCGTCGGTGATTCCGACGGTGTCTATGGGGACCAATTTGCCGAGCAGTATGTCGATGACGCGCTCGACGCGATCGCCTGGCTCGCGCGGCAGTCCTGGTGCACCGGTGAGGTGGCGATGTTTGGCCTCTCATGGGGCGGCGCGATCGCGCTGCAGATCGCCGCGCGCCGTCCCGCCGCGCTGAAGACGATCGTATGCGCCGCTGGCATCGACGACCGCTACGCGCTGCGCTATCCCGGCGGCTGTCTCTCGACGGCGGCGATCAGCGGGATCGTCGCGCAGATGAGCTACGCGACGCGGCCGCCTGATCCGGAAATCGTCGGTGCGCGCTGGCGCGAGATATGGATGGCGCGCCTCGGCGCGGCGACGCCGACGGCGGAGGCTTGGCTGGCGCATCCGATGCGCAGCAACGGATGGCGAACCGCTTCGATAGCCGATGATTATGCTCTGATCGCCTGCCCCACGCTCTTGTCGGCCGGTTGGGCCGATCCGGCCTTCGCAGCCGCGATGCTGCGCACGCTGGAAGGGCTCGAGGCCCCGCGGCTCGGGATCTTTGGCGCCTGGGCGCACCGGTACCCGCATTTCGGCATTCCGGGCCCGGCGATCGACTATCTTGGCGAAACGCTGCGCTGGCTCGACTACTGGCTTAAGGGGCGCGATACGGGGATCATGCAGGAGCCGAGGCTGCGGGCTTGGCTGTCGAACGGCTTTACCACCGCTCAAGTGCCGGAGGAGCGACCCGGCCACTGGATTGGCGAGGCGGATTGGCCCGCCTCCGGAAGCGAGCAGCGGGACTATTGGTTTGGCCCAGCTGGGCTTGTCGGGCAACCGCAGCCAGAGTTTCGGATCAATTTGCCGTCCTCGCTCCTGATCGGCAGCGCCGCCGGCGAATTCATGCCGCTGTTCAGCTCCGATCGTGGTCCCGAGCTGCCCGGGGACCAGCGCGCGGAAGATGCTTGTTCGCTGGTCTTCGACAGCCCTCCTCTCGATGAGCCCCTGGCACTGTTGGGGACGCCGATCGCGAGGCTTGTGCTCGAGGCCGACAAGGCGGCAGGGCAGGTCGTCGCCCGGCTTTGCGAGGTGGCTCCCGACGGAAGCTCGCGTCGCCTCAGCTGGGGCGTTCGCAACCTGGCGCTCTCGGACGATCTATCGGCGCCGCGAACGGCTGGCGGAGCGGGTCAGAGCATCCCCGTCGACATCCCGTTGTTTGCGCTCGCAGAGACGTTGGCGGCCGGGAATCGCCTTCGCATTGCCTTGTCGACCTCCTATTGGCCGTTGATCTGGCCAGCGGCAGAGTCTCCTCGCCTGACTCTGAGGACGGGAGGCAGTCGGGTGTCGCTGCCGGTGCGCTCGGGTCACGGCGACTACGATGGATTTGGCGAGCCGGTATCGGCCCCCACTCTCCATTGGACCAGCTTGCGGTCGGGCGGCTATCGCCGCGAAGAGAAGACCGACTCGGCGACCGGAGAGCAGATCCATACCTTCACCGACGACATGGGAACGGGTCGTATCGAAGAGATCGGCCTTGAGATCAGCGAAGTGACAACCCGCACCTTCCGCATCCGCCCCGACAATCCGTCAAGCGCGGCGCTTGCAACCGAGATGAAATGCGGCTTCAGCCGTGGCAGCTGGTCGGCGGAGACGATCGTCCGCGGACAGGTCATGCGTGCCGGCCCCAATTTTTTGGCCCGCCACGCGGTCCGAGCGAAGGAGGCTGGTCGCACGGTCTTTTCCCGAAGATGGCGACGGCGGATCCCGGCGTGACGGTGAGTTGCCACCTCCCGGAAAGTCGTCGCGCTGACCAAAAGTCGGCTCAACGGTGTCAAGCTGAAGCGGGCGACTCCCTGTTGAAGTTCGGCTAGCGCCGCCGGTGGTGCGACATACCGGAACATTGGGCGCGCAGACCAAGGGGCTATAAAATCCGGCATCGGCAACAATCGAGAGAGCGTTCATGTCCAGACCGGATGACGGCATGTGGCGAGTTGAGAAGGCGTTGGCTGCCGTCGTGGGCGACCGCGTTGAAACGCTGATGCACCGCCGGAGCAGTCACTTGGGAGGCCTGACACCTCACGAGGTCGCGACGGTCCCGGGCGGGGCCCGGATCGTCCTTGCGGAATTGAACAAGATCATTCTTCAGGCCCAACAGACGGACATCGGATAGAGGCCGAGTCGGCTGCACGCGACTGCCCGCGTGCGGCGCCGTCGGCACGCGTGCATCGACGGGAGGTAAGCAGCTTAGCCGCTTGGCTGCCAATTCGATGCGCGCAAATCCGTCACGAACGATCCCGCCGCCCGCCAGGCGATATCGCGCCGCTTGGCGATGAAGGTCGTGTTCTGGTGGAGGACGCCGTAGCACGGGTCCTCGCGCTCGAGAATCGTCAGCAGACGGCGAAAGGCGGTACGCCGTTCTTCCCGCTCGGTTCCGGTCTGCAGGGCGGTCAGCGTCGTGGCCGCTTCTTCGTTCTGCCATTGTCCCGCCTCCCATGTCTGCCCGCCCGGGCCGTAGGAGGCGAGCGTGGCGACGGGATCATTGAACCAAGCCGAGTTCGAATTGTCGCAGATGCCGCGCCGCGGATCGCGGCCGAGGATCTGGCTCCAATTCTCCTTCATCTCGATCTGCACATTGAGACCGGCGTCCTTCCAGGATTCGACCAGGATCTGCGCCGTCTGCATCTGGTTGGTGTAGTAGTTGTTGAGCAGCTGGTAGGGAATCGGATCGCCCTTGTAGCCGGCCTCCTTCAATAACCGTCTTGCTTCGGCCGGGTCGTAGGCCGGCGGCGTCCAGTCGGCGAGCAGCATCGGTCCGAAGAAGTCGAATTGCAGCCCTTTCGGCACGCGCGTGCGTCCGCTCCACAGCGCGTCGACGATCGCCTGACGGTCGATGGCATGCGTCATCGCCCGTCGGATGCGCGGGTCGCGCAAGGTCGGGTGGTGCTTGTCGAAGACGGTCAGGCGGATGTTCATGATCGGGCCGCCGACCACATGATGGCGCGGGCTCGCCTCGATGCCGGCGATCTGGTCCGGCGGTACATCGCAGGCAAAGTCGAAATCGCCCGCGCGCAAGCCGTTGAGCCGCGAGGCGACTTCCGGGACCTCGACGAAGCGCAGGCGTCGGATCGGCGGGCGGCCGCCCATCCGGCGTGAAGCTAACGATACGATAGGGGCCCGTGCCGATCGGATGCCGCGCCCAATCGAGCCAGGTCGAGGCCTCCGCGAAAGCACGCCGCGAGAAGATTGCGCCGGAATTGCGCGCCAGCCGTCCCTCGATCGTCATGTCAGGCACGCGATTGACGAAGCGCACCGGATGGCGGTCGACGATCTCCATCCGCTCGAAACCCGGATAGGCCGCCTTGGCGATGCCCGGCGCCTCGGGCGGCGGCACCTTGCTGGTGGCACCTGATGTGGTCGAGACATACATGCCGCGCGTGTCGACGCCGCTGCCCGTCCACATCCGCTCCGGACCGAAGCTGAATGCGACATCTTCGGCGGTCATTTCGTTGCCGTTGTGGAACCGCACGCCCTGGCGGAGCTTGAGCTCAAGCGTCCGCGAGTCGATCCTGCGCCAGCTTTCGGCGAGGCCGGGCTTCAGCGAAAGGTCGCCGGTCCAATCATGATCGGTCAGCGTCTCGGCGAAGCTGTAGAAGGCGCGTTGCCCGACATTCGACTGCTCGCGCATCGGCTCCAGCGTGTTCGACGTCGAAATCGTCTGCACGGCGATCGTGACTGTCGGTCGGCCATCGGTCTGGGCGACGGCGAAACGCGGCCGCACCATGGCGGCCGCGGCGACGAGGCCCAGGGCTTTGCGGCGGGACAGCGACATGAGATCGGCTCCGAAGCATGGGGCGAACGCGCGCATCGGGCGCTCTGACGCTGATGACAGCTCGCACGCGGAAGCGTAGTGCCCGGGGATAACGCTCAGGTGACACGGCGGTGACGGTTCGGCGGCAGCGGGCGAGAGCGGGACTGATCAGCGGCGCGACTCGAGCCCGTCGGGCGTCGCGCGATAGCCGGTCAGCATCTTGTCGGCATGCGCCAATCGCCAGGACAGCATTTTCTGCGCATAGTCGCGGACGCGGGCGGCGTAGGCCGGATCGTCGGCCAGGTTATCAAATTGGCCGGGATCGTTCCGCAGATCGAAGAACAAGGACGGCAGCGCGGCGAAGTGGACGTATTTGTAGTGCTCGTCCTGGATGACGGCGAGCGAGCAGTGGTCCATATGCAGGCCGAGCGCCGTCTCGGGCTTGGAGTAGTAGATGTCGCGGAAATCGAACTCGTAATGTGCCTCGGTGCGCCATTGCGCCGGCGCATCCCCGTGCACGAAGGGCATCAGCGAGCGCCCGTCGCATTGACGCGGCACGTCGCCGCCCAGCCAATCGAGGATCGTCGGCATCGTATCGACCGTCTCGGTAAAGCGCTCGACGATCTTGCCGCGCGTCGCGTTGGCCTCCGGCGAGGGGTCGCGGATGACCATCGGGATGCGGTAGCTGGCGTCGAAATAGCCGATCTTGCCCAGGAGATGGTGGTCGCCGAGCTGCTCGCCGTGATCGCAGGTCAGGACGATCAGCGTATCGTCGAGCTGACCGGTCTGCTCCAGAAAGCCGATCACCCGCGTGAGTTGATCGTCGATCTCGGTCATCAGGCCGTAATAGGCGGCGCGCATCACGCGCACCTGCTCCTCCGACATCGCCGAAGCCAATCCCGAGGCGCCCTGGAAGAAATTCCCTTGCGCGATCACCTCGACATAGAAGCGCAGCAGAGGGTGCTGTCGCGCCTCCTCCTCGGCGCTCGCCGCGCGGACAGGGTCCGGCATATCGGCGGGGTTGTACATCCTGTTGTACGGCTCCGGCGCGATGAAGGGTGGGTGCGGACGATAATAGCCCAGGTGCAGAAACCAGCCGCGGTCCACGGCGCCGCCGAGATAGGTCAGCGCCCGTTCGGTGAACCAGGCGGTGTCGCTGAGCTCGGCCGGAACGACGCTGGCCTCGCGCGTCGCACCCGGCGCACCGCGACGCGGCCGCCAGACATCGTCAGTCGTTTTCGGCACGTCAAAGCCCTTGGCGCGCATCCAGGCGAAATACGCCTCCTTATAGGGCTCGAAGGCGCCGACCGAGCGGAACCCGTCCATCATGTCGCCGAGCACGAGAAAGCGCGGATCGTTGGCGCTGGTGAAGCGCGGATCTGGCGTCGTGGTGGTATAGCCGATCAGCGCCGGATCGTAGCCGAGCGCGCGCAGCTCGTGCGCCAGGTTGGTGAAGCGGCGGTCGAGCGGTATCGTGTTCTGCACCGCGCGATGCGTCATCTGATAGAGCCCGGTCAGCAGCGAGGCGCGCGCCGGGCCGCAGGGCGCGGTCGTGGTGAAATGATTGCGGAAGGTCACGCCCTCGCGGCATAGCCGGTCGATCGTCGGCGTCCGCAGCACCGGCGTACCGAGATAGGGCAGCAGGTCGCCACGCCATTGGTCGAGGACGATCAGGAGGACGTTCTTGCGGCGTGGCCGGGGGTCATTCATCGGGTTTGCCCTCTTTGCGGGACAGGTGATCGGCACGCAGCGCGATCGCGAGGTCGGGACGGTCGGTGGTGAAGACGTCGACGCCGAGGGCGAACATCGCGCTCATCGCCGCGATGGCGTTGCACGCCCAACCGCCGATGCCGATGTCGGCCTCGCGGCAGGCGGCGACCTCGCCCGCGTTCAAGACGGCATGGTGCAATCCCCCGCCGATATCGCGCAGCACCGTCGGCGCGAGCAGCCAGACGGCCGAATGCGGGCGCAATAAGGCGAAGGCTTCGGCCACGGTGTCGAGCTGGAAGCTGGTGATGACGGAGCGCGCCGCCATGCCGGCGCAGTCGAGCGCGGCGGCGATGCGGCCGGGCAAGCCCGGATAGGGGAGGCCGTGCTGGTCAGCCTTGATCTCGATGCGCAGGAGAATCGGCGTCGGGCGGAAGATGTCGATCACCTCATCGAGCAGCAGCGGTCGCTGGCCGCCCGTCGCCTTCAGCATGACCTGCGCCAGCTCCGACCAGTCGCGCGAAGCGACCGGACCCGTCGCGTCGGTCGTGCGGTCGAGCGTCGCGTCGTGAATGACGACGAGCCGGCCATCGCGGCTCGGATGGATGTCGAATTCCACCTGTTGCACCGCGAGGCGAGCGGTGTTCTCGAAGGCGATGCGGCTGTTCTCGGGCCACAGCAAGGCACCGCCGCGATGCGAGGCGATAGCGGTCATCGGGTTCTATCTCAGTGTCGGATCGAGGCGATCGCGTAGCCAGTCGCCCAGCATGCTGATCGAGAATGTCGTCATCACGATGACGAAGCTGGGCGCCAGCATGATCCACGGGGCGCGGGTGATGTATTCCCGCCCATAGCCGACCATGTTGCCGAGCGAGGTGAGCGGCGGCTGGACGCCGAGGCCGAGGAAGGAGAGCCCGCTTTCCAGCAGGATGATCTCGGGAAAGCTGAGCGTCATCGAAACGATCAGGGTCGAGGCGATATTCGGCAGCACGTGGCGCCCATAGATGCGCAGCGGCGTGGCGCCGAGCTGTCGCACCGCGGCGGCGTAGCCCTGTTCGTTGGCCGTCAGGGCGAGGCCGCGCGCGATGCGGGCGTAGCGCTCCCAGGCATAGAAGCCCATCAGGGCGATGAACAGCGGCAGGTTGTTGCCGAAGAACGCCAGCACCGACAGAGCGATGATCATGAACGGCATGCCGGCCTGGAAGTCGATCAGGACCAGCACAAGCGACTCGATCTTGCCGCGGAAATGCGCCGCGAGAAATCCGAGAACCGTGCCGAGCGAGGCGGCGATCATCGTGCCGAACAGCGCGATCAGCAGGCTGACGCGCACGGACATGATCAGGCGCGACAGCACGTCGCGGCCGAGCTCGTCGGTGCCCAGCGGGTGGTGCCAGGTTCCGCCCATCAGGAGCGGCGGACCCAGCCGCGCCTTGAGATCGAGCGCGGTGAAGGAGTAGGGCGCGAGGAGATCGGCACCGATCGCGACGACGATGACGACGCCCAGCCAGACGATCGCGAGCAGCACGACCGGCGGCAGCGCGAGCCGCGCGCCGGAGCCGCCGCGCTCGGGGACGGATGTCGCGGGCGCGGGCGTGGAAACGGTGATGCGACTGTCCTGGATCGCCATGCGCCTCGCGCCTCAGCCCACCCGCGCCGACGCGGCGTGGACGCGCGGGTCGAGCCAGCTATAGACCAGATCGACCGTCAGATTGGCCAGCACCATCCAGGCGGCGATCACCATCAGCAAGGTCTGGACGACGGCGAGGTCGCGGTTGGCGACCGAGGAAACCAAGAGGCGCCCGATGCCGGGCCAGGCGAATACGCTTTCCACCACCACGGCGCCGGCGACGAGATTGCCCACCATGAAGCCGATGATGGTGACGGTCGGAATGGCGGCGTTGGGCAAAGCGTGGCGCAGGACCACCAGCCACCAGCCGAGACCCTTGGCCGAGGCGGCACGGATATAGGGCTGGCCGAGCACCTCGAGCATTGCCGAGCGCGTGAAGCGGGCCATGATCGCGGCGCCCGCCGTGCCGAGCGTGACGATCGGCAGCACGGCATGCCAGGCGGTATCGCTGCCGCTGGCGGGCAACCAGCCGAGATCGACGGCGAAGATCAGCACCAGGACCAGCGCCAGCACGAAGCTCGGCATGGTGAAGCCGGCGACCGAGGCCATCATCGTCATCCGGTCGATCCAGGAATTGCGGTGCAAGGCGGCGTAGATGCCGGCGGGAATGCCGATCCCGAGCTTCAGCGCCAGCGCCGGCAGGGTGATCGCCAGCGTCGCCGGCACGCGTTCGAGCACCAAGGCGAGCGCCGGACGTCCGTCGCGCATCGAGCGGCCGAGATCGCCGGTAAGGGCGTGGCCGGCATAGGCGAGGAACTGCTCCCAGATCGGCCGATCGAGCCCCCAGGCGTGGCGAAACGCCTCGATCGCCTCGGGCGGCGCGTCGACCGACATGATGAGCAGCGCCGGATCGCCGGACAGACGCAGGACGACGAAGCCGAAGATGAGCACAAGCAGGATGGTGATCGCCACGCGGATCGCCCGCGAGATGATGAAATTCAGCATGCGCCGGTCGCCGTTCCGCGCGCGGTCATGCGGCCTGCAAGCCGCCTGTCGCCTCGGCGCGGTGGCAGGCGACGAGCCGACCATCCGACATCGCGCGCAGCACCGGAACGACCGCCCGGCACTCGGCGACCGCGAAGGGGCACCGGGGATGGAACGCGCAGCCCGGCGGCACCGCGATCGGGTTGGGCGGGTCGCCGCGCAGGATAATACGCTCGGGACGCCGGCCCCCCGCAACGGCGCGCGCCGGCACCGGGATCGCCGATACCAAGGCCTTGGTATAGGGATGGATGGGATCGCGGATCAGCGAATCCGCCTCGGCTTGCTCGACGATGCGGCCGAGGTACATCACGGCGACGTCGTGGCTGACCTGTCGGACGACCCTGAGATCGTGGCTGATGAAGAGATAGGCGACGCCGAATTTGTCCTGGAGATCGAGCAGCAGATTCACCACCTGCGCCTGGATCGACACGTCGAGGGCGGAAATCGGCTCGTCGCAGACCAGCAGCTTCGGCTCGGTGATCAGCGCCCGGGCCAGAACGACGCGCTGGCGCTGGCCGCCGGAGAGCTCATGCGGATAACGGTCGAAATAGTGCGACGGCAGCCCGACGGCGGCCATGATCGCGCGCGCCCGTTCCGCGGCCTCGCGCGGTCCCGCCAGATTGTGGATGATCAGCGGCTCCAGCACCTGACGGCCGACCGGCAAGCGGCGATCCAAGGCGCCGAGCGGATCCTGGAACACCATCTGCATCTGTCGACGCAGATCGCGCCAGGCCGCCTCGCCCGGCTTGGGCAGCTTCGTGCCGGCGAAGCGCACCTCGCCCGCGGTCGGCGGGATCAGCCCGAGCACCAGCTTGCCCGTCGTCGATTTGCCGCAACCCGACTCGCCGACCAAGCCGAGCGTCCGGCCGGTCTCCATCGCGAAGGAAACGCCGTCGACGGCACGCAGCACGTCGCGCCGATCGAAGAAGCGGCCGGGGCGCTTGACGCGATAGTGTCGCGCCACGTCGCGGACCGCGAGCAGCTTCACGCTCACGCCACGGCTTTCTGCCGCTCCCAGAGCGGCTGGTCGAGCGCCGTGACCCGACTACAGGCGACGCCATGGTCCGCGGCCACTGCCACGCGATCCGGGCGCTCATGATGGCAATGCGGTGCCGCAGCCGGACAGCGCGGCGCGAAGCTGCATCCCGCGGGCAGGTTCCAGGGTTCCGGCACCGTTCCGGGGATCGCGGCCAGACGCTCGCGCGGCCCGATCAAGCTCGGCAAGGCCGACAACAGGCCCTGGGTATAGGGATGGCGCGGGGCGGCGAACAGCGTGTCCGACGGCGCGTCCTCGACGATGCGCCCGGCATACATGACGCAGACGCGGTCGACGTTTTCCGACACCACGCCGAGATCGTGGCTGATCAGCACCATGGCCATGCCGGTATCGCGGCGAATCTCGGCGAGGAGGCGCAGAATTTGCGCCTGGATCGTGGCGTCGAGCGCCGTGGTCGGCTCGTCGGCGATCAGCAGGTCGGGCTGCCCGGCCAGCGCGATCGCGATCATGACGCGCTGATTCATGCCGCCGGAAAGCTGGTGCGGGTAGTCGTCCAGCCGGCGACGCGGATCGGCGATGCCGACTTGGTCGAGCAGCCGCACGGCCTCGCTGCGGGCGGATCGACCGTCCGTTCCGCGATGCAGGCGAACGGCCTCCTCGACCTGCCGGCCGATGCGATGCACCGGATTGAGGCAGCTGGCGGGATCCTGGAAGATCATCGCGATCCGCCGACCGCGGATCGCTTCCAGCCGCGTGCGCGGCGCGTCGACCAGGTTTTCGCCGTTGAGCAGCGCCTGGCCGGTGACCCGCGCGCGCGACGGTAGCAGCCCCAGCGCGGCAAGCCAGGTGACGCTCTTGCCCGAGCCCGACTCGCCGACCAGCCCGATCGCGTCGCCCTTGCCGATGGCGAGATCGATGCCGTCGACGGCACGCGAGACGCGGCCCCCGGTGGCGAAATCGACGCAGAGGCCGCGCAGCTCCAGCAAAGCCGGGTTCATGCCGTCGTCAGCTCATGCGAAAGTTGTTGGCGCGGAAATCCATGGCGAAGGCCGGGGCGGCCTTCCAGGCGATATCCTTGCGCTTGCCGGTAAAGGTCGCGTTCTGGTGCAGCACGGTATAGGCGGGGTCTTCGCGCTCGCAGATCTCCAGCATGCGCTTGAACATCGCCTTGCGCTTGCTCCCGTCGGTCTCGGTCTCCATCGCGATCGACAGTGTGTTCATCTCGTCATTCGCCCACTCGCCGACCTGCTGTTGTTGGCCTTGCGGACCGTGCTGGTTGACGATCGAGGAGATCGGATCGGTGAACGGCGCGCTGTTCGACCAGTCGCGCACGGCGCGCTGGCCATTGCGCTCGAAGATCTGCTGCCAGTTCTCCTTCATCTCGATCTGCACGTTAAGACCGACCTGATGCCACATCTCGACCAGGACCTGCGCGGTGGCGACCTGGTTGGTGTAGTAGTTGTTGAGCAGGCGGTAGGGGATTGGATCGCCCTTGTAGCCGGCGGCCTTGGTCAGCTCCTGCGCCTTCTTCGGATCGTAGGCCGGCACGGTCCAGCCTGCGACGAACATCGGCCCATAGAACTCCCATTGCAGGCCGGCCGGCACGCGCGTGCGATTGGCCCACAGGCTCTCGACGATCGCCTGGCGGTCGATGGCGTGGGTGAAGGCCTGGCGCATGCGCGGATCGACGAGCTGGGGATGGTTCTTGTCGAACACGGTGAGGCGATGGTTGGCGATCAGCCCGCCCTGGACCTCGAACTTGGCGTTCTTCTCGATGCCGGGAATCTGGTCCGGCGGCATATCGCAGATGAAATCGAACTGCCCGGCGAACAGCCCGTTGATGCGCGTCACCACTTCCGGAACGACGACCAGCTTGATGCTCTTCAACGGCGGGCGGCCGCCCCAATAATCATCATGGGCGTCGAGCGTAAGGGTCTGGTCGGGCACGAACTCGCGCACCGCGTAGGGGCCGGTTCCGACCGGCTTGCGCGCCCAGTCGAGCCAGGTCTTGGCTTCCTCGAAGCCGCGGCGCGAGATGATCTCGCTGCCGTAGCGCGCGATGCGGCCCTCCATCGTGACGTCGGGTGTCCGGTTGACGAAGCGGACGGTATAGCGGTCGACGGCTTCGATCCTCTCGAGGGCCGGCCAGCTGCGCTTGGCGATGGCGACGACCTCCGGCGGCAGGGCCTTGCCCTCGACGCTGTCGCGGACCAGCACGTTGGCGAACAGCGTTTTGGTGCTGGTGATGTCGTAGTCCGGGCCGAACATGCGCTCGCGCCCGAAGGTGAAGACGACGTCGTCGGCCATCATCTCGTCGCCGTTATGGAAGCGGACGCCCTTGCGCAGGCTCAGCTCGACAGTCCTCTCGTCGACACGCCTCCAGCGCTCGGCAAGGCCCGGGAGCGGCTCCATCTCGCCCTGCAGATTGCGGGCGATCATGGTCTCGAACAGGAAGGAGAACGTGCGCTCGCCGACATTCGACTGCTCGCGCAGCACCTCGAGCGACGCGCTGTTCGATATCTGCTGCACGGCGATGGTGATGCTGGGCCGGTTGTCGGCCTGGCCGATGGCAAAGCGCGGCAGGCTCAGCGTCCCCGCCAGCGCCCCGGTCGTCACGATGAAACGGCGACGGTCGATGCCCACGATCCCCTCCATGCCGGAAGCGTTCTCGGCGATCAGGCTAGGGGGCGTGGATGACTGATCGGTGACAGGTTGATGACGCGTCGGTGATCGACCGCATGGGCGCACCGATGCCCCGTCACTTTCCCGTCATCGCCGAAATGTCACGGTCCTGTCACCGCATCGTCCCGATTGGTCCCCTAGACAGTCGTGTCCAACCGCCAGGGGTCCGCCATGCCGACCCGCCGCGCTTTCATTGCCGGCGCGCTTGCCGCCCCGGCCATTCTGCCCCGCCTGGTGCGTGCCCAAGCCGATACCAGGCCGGTGCTCCGCATTGCCGTGCAGGCCTTGCCGCCGACGCTCGAGCCGCTCGAGTCGATCTCCAATGTCGGGCTCAGGCTGACCTACAACGTGTTCGACACCCTGCTGCGCCGCGATTTCCTCGCCGAGGCGCACGACGGCGGGCAGCATTTGGTGCCGCACCTCGCCACCGCGCTGACCCAGCGCGATCCGCTGACCTGGGAGGTCGCGCTGCGCCCGGGCGTGCGGCTGCAGGATGGCGGCGAGCTGACGGCCGAGGACGCGCTGTCGACCTTCTCGGCCGAGCGCATGTGGGGCCCGCAGGTGCAGGCCTTCGAGGGACGCGTCAATTTCGGTCACCTTGCCGGCGTCGAGGTGGAGGGCCGCTACACGCTGGTGCTGCGCACGCGCAGGCCCGATGTCGTCATGCCGCATCGTCTCGCCGGCTATGGCGGCTGGATCCATTCGGCGCGCTTCTATGGCGAGGCCGGACTCGAGGGGATGCGCCGTCGCCCGGTCGGCAGCGGGCCCTACCGCTGCGCCGGCTTCGAGCAGGACCGGCGCGCGGTCCTGGAATCGCACGACGATTACTGGATGGGCCGTCCGCCGGCGCGCCAGATCGTCTTCAGCGTGGTGCCCGAGGCGTCGACCCGCCTCGCCGGGCTGCAAGCCGGCGATTTCGACCTGGTGACCAACCTGCTGCCGGAACAGGCCGAGACCTTGGCGCGCGATGTCAGGCTCGAGGGCGTCGACGTGGCGCTCGATTTCGCCCATATCCTCTATTACGACACGCGCCAGCCGGCGTTGCGCGATGCTCGCGTGCGCCGTGCGCTGAATCATGCGGTCGATTATGACATGCTCGGAAGCTCGCTCTGGGGCGACGGCTTCCGCCGCATGGCGGCGCTGCAGATTCCGGCCTTCGGACCACTCTACGATGCCGGCCGAAAGGGCTTCGAGTACGACCCGGAGCGCGCCCGCCGGCTGTTGCGCGAGGCCGGCTATCGCGGCGACGAGCTCATCATCCGCATCGCGCCGGGCTACTATTTGCAGATGCTCCAGGCGGTCCAGATCGTCCAGCAGATGTGGCTCGCGGTCGGCGTCAACAGCAAGATCGAGACGCGCGAGAATCTGTCGCTGCTGACCGAGCCCGGCGCCGACGTGCGGCCGACCTCGGTCTCCTTCCGCTTTCCCGATCCCCTGGGCGGCGGGCTGATGGTGCATCTCTCGCGCGACTATTCCCTGCAGAAGAGCGGCTTCTGGCGGCCGGTGCGGTTCAACGAAATCAGCGATGCCCTCGCCGCGGCGACCGAACCGGCCGAGCGCAAGCGGCTGTGGCTTGCGCTGCTCGACGAGTACGAGGCCGAGGCGCCGGCGCTCATCCTCTATCCGGTGCGCGAATATTTCGCCAAGCGGCGCGCCGTGCGGTGGACGCACTACCCGCTCTATTACATGGATTTCCGCGGCGACAACCTCGGCTTTGCCTGATGCCATTTTTGCCTGATGGGGACGCGCGCATGACCCGAATCCTGGTGCTGTCGGACCTGCATCTCTCGCCGACCCACGGCTTCTTCTGGGATAATTGGGCGGTGGCGCGAGAGGCGGCGAACGCGCTGGCGCCGGCGGCGGTGGTCGTCAGCGGCGATCTCTGCATCAACGGGCCCGACAGCGACGCCGAAATCGCCTTCGCCGCGGCCGCCCTCGCGCGGCTCGCGCCACGCGTGCTGGCGCTGCCGGGCAATCACGATGTCGGCGATGAGCCGCCCGGTCAGGATGCGGAGCAACTCGTCGACGAAGCCCGGTTGTCGCGCTGGAATGCCGCCTTCGGCACGGATCGCTGGTCGCTCGATCTCGGGGCTTGGCGGCTGATCGGCGTCAACGCGCAGCTTCTCGGTTCGGGCTTAGCGATGGAAGCGATCCAGGAGGAGTGGTTCGATGAGGTGCTCGCCGGGGCGGCGGATCGGCACGTCGCGCTCTTCCTCCACAAGCCGCTGTTCATCGACAGTGCCGACGAGGCGGCGCCGACGATCATGAGCCTCAATCTGGCGCCCCGGCAGCGCCTCCTCGCGAAGCTGCGGGCGGCGCGGGTTCGGCTCGTCGTCAACGGTCATCTGCACCAATACCGCGACCGCGCGATCGACGGCATCCGCCACCTCTGGGCGCCGTCGACGGCCTTCATGGCGAGCCATGCGCTCGGCGGCGACAGGCGCCCGGGTATGCTCGCCATCGACTTCGCCGGCGATGAGCCGGTGATCGAGCTGCTTCGACCGGCAGGGATGACGGAGCTGGATCTCGCCACGATCAAGGGAAACGGCCGCTACAAGTTCCTGCGCGAGATGCCGGCCTGCCCGCCGCAAACGGCGTAGGTCGACGATCATCAGCGCACGTGATCCGGCTTACGCGGCTCGGATATTGGCGAGGAAGCTAGGGCATGAGCCCTAATTTTTTATAAACGAGCCATCTGTACATTACCGCTCTGCGCATCACGCGCACCGGCCGCGCAGGCGTTGGCGCGAAATGGCATCTTGGAACGGTTGCCAGCGCTCATCCGTAAGCTCGCGACCTGGTTGACCGATTGCGCGCTGGCCGGTTCGGTTCGCAGGCGGTCTAGTCCGGGAGGAGGGCGCCGGGCCATTTGCCGGTGCGGACCAGGTCGCGCAACGTGGGGCGGATCAAGGCGGCTAGGGCGGTCACCGCCTTGGTGCGGCGCTCGTCCGGCATCTCCATCATCGCCAGCCCCCAGAAGGCGCGGGGACGCAAGGGCCAGGCCTGCAATTCGCCCAGCGGGAGTTCAGAGCGGAAACCGCCTTGGGTGAGCAAGCTGTACCCGAGGCCTTCCTTCAGCAGGGCGCGTATGATCAGGTGGTCGTCCGCCTCCATACGTACGTTCAGGCGGATGCCGCGCCGGGAGAGCCAGCCGTCGAGCAGACGGCGGGAGGCGTTGGGCCGGGCCGGCAGAATGAGTGGGACGTCGGCCAGATCCTGCGTGCGGACGTGGCCGCGGGGCAGGTCCAGCGAGCCGTGGCGACCGACGAGGAACACCTCCTCTCGCGCAAGGGGCGTGAGGACGAAACCGGGTTGTGGCACCGGGTCGTGGAGGCAGGCCAGGTCCACGCGGCCGCGCACCATCCACTCGTGGATGTAGACACTGAACCCGGCGGCGACCTTGAGGAACACGTTGGGGTAGGCAGCTGCGAAGCGCCGGGCCAACTCGGGCATTAACAGGTTGCCGGCGGCCGGGGGGACAGCGAGCGTAACGGTGCCGGAGGCCCCGGCGTCGCCGCGGCGGATATCGTCCCGCGCCTGGTCGAACTGCCGCAGGATGGCCTGGCCGCGTTCCAGTAGCGTCAGCCCGGCGTCGGTCAGGCTGACACCGCGACTGTGCCGGACGAAGAGGGGGTGGCCCAGTTCCTGCTCCAGGGCATGGATCTGCCGACTGACGGCGGGTTGGGAGATGCGCAGGTACTCGGCGCCGCGGCTGTAGCTGCCGAACTCGGCGACCGCCTGGAAGTAGCGCAGAGCCCTGGTATCCATGCGCCGAGCAGACTCCAATGATATGACGATTCCGTTATATCACATATGTTTCTTATGCCTTGGACGCAAAGTCGGCCGGGCCGCTATCGTCCATATCATTGTATCGCGTTCAGCAGGGGATTTGCCGTCGTGAAAATCGGTCTGATGACGCAAATCCAGATGCCGCGGCCCTGGGGCCCGGATGCGGAGCTGAACGCCTACCACGACGCGATCGTGCAGGCCGAGGCGGGAGAGGCGGCCGGGTTCAGCCACTTTTGGATCACCGAGCAGCACTTCTTCTCCGAGATCGGGCATAGCGCCTGCCCGGACATGCTGCTGAGCGCCATCAGCCAGCGCACGTCGCGTATCCGTCTGGGCTTCTCGGTCATTCTGATGACGGTGAACAACCCGTATGCCATTGCCGAGCGCGTCGCGACACTGGACCTGCTCAGCAAGGGTCGGGTGGATTTCGGCATGGGGCGCGGCTCGACGCCCTACATGGTCGAGGCGTTCGGTGTGAGCCGTCCCGAGGAGCGGGAACGGGCGGGCGAGGCGACCAAGGCGGTCATGCAGATGTTCGCCGAGGAAAAGTTCAGCGGCTTCAAGGGCAAGCATTTCGACCTGCCTGCGCGTGATGTGCTGCCGCGGCCGATCCAGCGCCCGCATCCGCCGCTATGGGCCGCCGCGTCGAACCTCAGCAGCTACGAGTGGGTGGGGCGGCAGGGGCTGGGGGTTATCGGGGTGACGCGTAACAGCGTGTCCGAGACGCGGAACGCGATCCGCACCTATCGGGAGGCGATCCGCTCGACCGACCCGAAGGAGTTCGTCGGCGCCTGTGCGAACGAGCAGGTGGCGGGCTTCGCGCTGGCTCATTGCCACACGGACGACCGTGTCGGACGCGACATGGCCTGTGCCGCGGCGCGGTGGTACAACGGGGACAACGATGCCGAGCTGAACAAGGTCCGGTTCGCCACGGCGGGCGGGGTGGAGGGGGTGGTGAGCAAGTTCCGCAACCGCACCAATGACGAGCTGATCGAGGACGGCATGGCGATCGGCGGCAACCCGGATACGGTCAGCCGCGTGGTGGAGAAGTGGGCCGAAGCCGGGCTGGACCAGATGATCTTCGTGTTGCAGGCTGGACGCACCACGCACGACCAGGTGTTGCGCTCCATCGAGTTGATCGGCAAGCACGTCATCCCTCGTTTCGAGAGCAAGAAGGCCGCTGCCGCGGAATAGTGGCGCGGGCCTCCGGGGGGAGACGACCTGGTCGTGGCGACACGCTTGCGCGCGGGACGCTACGCGCCGGGACGACGTGATGTACCGAGGACGCGACCGGGGGTGGTGACATGACGCTTGGTTTATTGATGACGCGGGTTCTGGGGGTGACGCTGCTGCTGTGCACGGCAGCAGTAGCCCAGCCGGCGAAGCTCGATGTCGCGGCGTCGAACACGTGGTGGGGCCAAGTACCCATCATGCTCGCCATCGACAAGGGCTACTTCAAGGAACAGGGGATCGAGACCGAGCTCCAGAACATCGGGGCGTCGGGCGATCGGATCGCGGCGCTGACGGCGGGCTCCGTCGCGTTCAGCAATTTGGGGCGCATCGCCGCGATCGTCGAGATGGCTCGGGGCAATCAGAGCTTCTACTTCTTCGCGAACGTCGATGACTCGCCGGGTAATGAGGGATGCTGGGCGCGCCCGGGGTTCGACAGCTTTAAGGCGCTGCGCGGCAAGAAGGTCGCGGCCAACACCTCGGCTCAGATCACCATGAACGGCCTGCTCGAGAATGCCGGCATGACTGAGCGCGACGTGCAGTTCGTCAACCTGCCGGGGCCGGAAATGGCGGCGGCGCTGGCGAAGGGCGACGTCGACGCGGCGTGCGTGTGGGAGCCGCTGCTGACCAACGTGCGCAACGGCGCGCCGGGCGGGAAACTGCTGGGCCTCGATAGCGATACCCCGAACTTCAAGAAGTTTGGCACCATGGCGTCGCCGGACATCATGATCATCTCGCGCAAGCTGGTGACGGAGCAACCGGAGTTGGCTCGCAAGCTGGCGGTGGCGATCTTCAAGGGCGTCGAGTTCACCAACGCGCATCCGCAGGAAACCGCTGAGACGGTGGCGCACTACTTCCGCAAGCCGCCCGAGGAGGTGTTGGCGGCGATGAAGTCGTTCAAGTATTTCGGCCAGGAGAACTGGCCGGAGCATATGAAGCTGCATTCCGGGCAGATGCAGTACCTGGCCCAGTGGCTTTACGACAACGGCAAGATCCCCTCGCTACCGGACACAGCCAAGTGGGAGAGCACGAGCTTCATCCCCAAACCCTGATATGAGCGATGCCGCGTTGGATGCCCTGGCGCCCCAGATGCGGCGCCGCCTACGCACCAACCACTGGCTGTTGGCGCTGAATTTCGGCGCCGTGCTTTTCGTGCTGCTGCTGTGGTGGGCGGCGACCGGCCTGGGCTGGATTGCTCCCATCTTCCTGCCTTCGCCCGCCGACGTGCTGCATGCCGGGTGGATCACGCTGAGGCGGGGCGAGCTGGTCACCGACGTGCTCGTCTCGGCCCGGCGGGTTTTCCTGGGCTTTGCAATCGCCGCGCTGGTAGCCGTGCCGCTGGGCATCGTCATGGGCGTCTGGCGGCCGGCAAAGGCGATCATGGATCCGTTTGTCTCGTTGCTGAGGCCGCTGCCGTCGATCACCTGGATCCCTTTGTCGATCCTGTGGCTGGGCATCGGTGAGCTGCAAAAGCTCGCCATCGTGTTCATGGGATCGTGGATCTACATCCTGCTGTATACGGTGGAGAGCACGCGGCGGGTGGACCCGTTGCTGCTGCGCGCGGCGCGCAATCTGGGTGCGTCGGATATCGCGGTGATGCGCGAGGTGATCCTGCCCGGCGCGCTGCCCGGCATCATCAGCGGGCTGAAGGTGACGCTGGCGATCTCCTGGTCCTGCGTGCTGACAGCGGAGATGATCGCGGCGCAGAACGGGCTGGGGGCGTTGATCTGGCAGGCCAAGGACTGGGGCAATCTGCCGCTGGTGCTGGTCGGCATGTTATGCATCTCGCTGACCGTGCTCTTGGCGGACTGGCTGGCATTGCGCCTGGAGCGGGTGTTGCTGCCCGTCCATCCTGTCGGCCCGCCATGTGACGAAGTCGTACGACGCCGGGGACGCGGGCAGCGTCGTCGCGATCCGCGACCTGTCGATGGAGGTCGAGGAGGGCGAGTTCGTCGGACTGCTGGGCGCTTCCGGCTGCGGCAAGTCGACCATGCTGTCGTTGTTCGCCGGGTTCTTGCAGCCGACCGCCGGCCAAGTGATGCTGCGCGGCGCGCCGATCACCGGGATCGAGCCGCGATGCGGCGTGGTGTTCCAGTCTTACGCGCTGTTCCCGTGGAAGACCGTGCGCGGCAACGTCGAGTTCGGGCTGAAGATGAAGGGCGTCGGGCGCGCCGAGCGCCTGGCCCGGGCGCAAAGCTTCATCGACCTGGTGAAGCTGACCGGTTTCGAGAAGCGCTACCCCACGGAGCTGTCTGGCGGCATGCAGCAGCGCGTGACGCTGGCCCGCATCCTGGCTGCCGACCCGGAAGTGCTGCTGATGGACGAGCCGTTCGCGGCACTCGACGCCATGACGCGGCAGATCATGCAGGAGGAGCTGCTGCGCATTCACGCGACCAGCGGCAAGACCACCGTGTTCGTCACCCACTCGATCGATGAGGCGCTGATCCTGTCTGACCGCATCGTGGTGATGTCGGCGCGGCCGGGTCGCATCAAGGCGGTGGTGCCGAACCCGCTGCCCCGGCCGCGGCATGTCTCGACGCAGCTCTCGCCCGACTACATGGCCCTGAAGTCCCAGGTGTGGCAGCTGGTCGAGGCCGAGCTGATGAACCACGACGAGACCAACCGTCTCGCTCAATCATCGTCCGCCTAAGAAGGTTCGACATGTCCAAGCATGATTTCGCCCCCGCCGAGTTTGCCGACCGTCTTGCGCGCCTCCGCACTGCTATTGGCGAGGCCGGGTTGGACTGGCTGCTGGTGCTGCACCCGGTCTCGATTCGCTGGCTGATCGGTCAGGACACCAAGAGCTACACGGTGTTCCAGTGCCTGCCGGTCAGTGCCAAGCCGGGCAAGCTGATCATGTTCACGCGCGGCACGGAACGCAGCGAGTTCGCGGCCGACACGATGGCGGAGGAGCTGCGCACGTATGGTGGCGGCGAGCCCGAGGACCCGATGCCCACTTTTGCCCGCTTCCTCGCGGAGCTGGGTGTTCCCAAGGGGCGCGTCGGCATGGAGGTCCCGGGCGGCTACCTGCAGCCCGGTCACTATGTGCAGGTGAAGGCCATGCTCGGCGACGCCCTGGTGCAGGAGCCGTGCGGCCTGCTGATGGCGTTGCGCGCGGTGAAGTCTCCGGCCGAGATCGCCTATATCCGCGCGGCCAGCGACATCGCCGCGCTGGCTTTGCGGAAGCTGATCGGCGCCGTGGCCGAGGGGGTGTCGGAGTTGGAGTTGGCGGCTGTCGCATATCATACGCTGCTCAGCAACGGCAGCGGGTTGCCGGCGAGCACCATGAACCTGATGACCGGGGAGCGGAGCGCTTTCGCGCTCGGCGGTCCCACGGAACGCAAGATGCGTCGGGGCGATACCGGGCTCGTGGAGATGGGGGCGGCGCGACGGCGCTACACCTCCACCCTGGGACGGCAATGGAGCCTGGGGAAGCCTTCCGCCCGACTGGTGGCGCTGCACGACGTGATCCTGCGTGCATCGGATGCGTGTCTGGCAGAGATGCGGGCAGGCGTGCCGGCCATCGTTCCGCACGAGGCGGCGAAGCGCGTGATCGCGGAGGCAGGGCTGGATCAGTATCGCGCGCACACCACGGGCTACGGGATGGCTCCGGGTTTCCCGCCATCCTGGGGTGAGAACCCAAACATGTTCGGCGGCACCAAGGACGTGCTGCGGGCCGGCATGGTGGTGTCGGTGGAGCCGGCGGTGTTCCTCCCCGAGGAAGGGGTGGGCGTGCGGCTCATCGACAACGTGCTGGTCACCGAGACCGGCGTCGAAATCCTCTCGCGGACGCCGCGGGACCTGGTTGTGGTGGACTAACGGCGCCGGGCAGCCCGGGGGCTTGCGGGCCATGTTCGGCATCATTGCGGGGCCGCTCGCGGATGCCACGCCATTGCCGGTCAGCTACCAGGGTGCGAGCCCGGCCCTGACCCTGCCGTCGCTGGACGGTACGCATCGGGCCGATGTTGTGGTGGTTGGTGCCGGGTTCACCGGGCTTTCGGCAGCGCTGCATCTGGTGCAGGCGGGTTGTTCCGCTGTCGTGCTGGAGCGGCGGGCAGTCGGTTGGGGCGGTTCCGGTCGGGCGTTCGGCCAGGTTGTGCCCTATCTTAAGCACGGCGAGGCCGAGGTGCTGGCCGCGTTCGGGCCGGATTGGGGGGAGCGGTTGATCGCGGGTGTGGCGGCCGGGCCGGACTTGGTGTTCCGGCTGATCGCCGAGCATGGCATTGCCTGCGAGCAGACCCGCAGCGGCGTAGTCGTCGCCGCTCACGCCCGCAAGGCCGAGCCCGATCTGGAGCGACGGGCCCGGTTCTGGGCGGACCGCGGCGCGGATGTGACCATGCTGCACGGCGAGGCGATGGCGGCGGAGACGGGGACGCGCTTCTACCGGGCCGGGTTGCTCGACCGGCGTGGCGGTTGCGTGAACCCTCTGGCCTATGCGCAGGGCCTAGCCCAGGCGGCGTTGTCGCTGCGGCAGGACGGGGGTGGGTGGCAGGTCCGAACACCGGGGGGCGAGGGGCTGGCGCCGCAGGTGGTGCTGGCGACTGACGCCTATACCGACGATCTGTGGCCGGGGCTGCGGCACTCCATCGTGCCGCTGCGGGCCTATCAGCTCGTGAGTGAGCCACTTTCCGACAATCTGCGCCACAGCGTGCTGCGGGGCGGGCGGGCACTGACCGACACGCGGCGCCTTTATTCCGGCATCCGCCTGCGGGCGGACGGGCGGCTGCATGTCAGCGTGGACGGGCCGGCGTTGCGCAACGACGGGACGCCGGATGCGGCGTTCGCGACGCGGCGCGTTCAGGCGCTGTTCCCGCATCTGCCGCCGCCCGTCTGGGAAAGCTCGGTGGTGGGGTGGGTTGGGATGACGGCGGACCAATATCCACATCTGCATCGCTTGGCACCGGGATTGGTCGCTGCTGTCGGTCTGAGCGGCCGGGGCATCGCCTTCGGTACGCTGCTCGGCCGTGAGGCTAGCCTGCGGGTGCTGGAGCGGCCCGAGAGCGAGTGGATGATGCCCGACACGCCGTTACGCCCGCTGGCGCTGAAGCCGGTGGCGGGGCCGCTGTTGGCCGGATTGCTGGCCTGCTACCGTACCTTGGACGCGCTGGAGTTGCGGCGCCCTCGTTGAAGGTCAGGCTGCTACTTGCTGCCGATGCAGCAGCTAAAGCAACGATCCATCGTCTGCGGGCTGTCTCTCCATGATGTTCGGCGAGGATTCCATGTGTGAGGACATTCACAGAACCGGTCATCTCATTCGGTTAGTCAAGGAGCGCAATTGAGAGGTGCCGAGACAATGTTCACACCCCCTTTCTTTATTCCCGTTCACCACTGGGATCGGCGTGAGGGAAAATCGCGGCGCCTCGCCTGACAGCTAGCCCACGGTGCCGGTCTGGTGCAGCCGACCGGGCCCGCGCGCGGCCGGCTGGCCAGTGCTTCCGAAATGGCCGACGGGTGCGAAGTGCAACGTCGCATCCGGTGGGGTTAGAGCTGAAGCGGTGCCGCTCTCCGCGCCAACGACGGCTTATGGCACGGAGCTGCCAATAAGAGCAGGCAGAGCTGCGTCCGCTCTGCCCAGGTAGTTCAGACGTCAACCTGCTCAGCGATGGCCAGAGCACCGTCGACTTCAATGCCGAGATATCTCACGGTGC
>WNFM01360170.1_pt1 | contig 26960 bp, 32 predicted proteins | sample 5400271 | NCBI WGS metagenome assembly WNFM01 (sample SAMN13153352, study PRJNA577476) | soil metagenome | isolation source: 60 cm saprolite on Douglas fir-dominated hillslope | place: USA:California | collected 2013-09-17 | reverse complement strand
ACGCAACCTGCAATTCCTTAGCCTTGCCTGTTGGCACGTACTCAAACCGCAAACCTCGCTTACCAATATCGACCTTCTCGAGAAGCTCGAATTCCACCAAATGTTTTAGACGTTCGGTTAGAACGTTGCGCGCGATACCAAGACGCAGCCTAAAGTCCTCGAACTGTCGGATGCCCCCGAGCGCATCGCGCAAAATCAAGAATGACCAGGCGTCTCTCACCATCACAAAGGTCCGCGCTATCGAGCAATCGAGGTTCGCAAACGTTGGTTCGCGCATAAGGTTTTCCTTGCCGAATGGTTGCTATTGACAACTAATTGCTGTTAGAAACTAGTATACGATTTTGGATTTAGTGCAACGTGAGGTTCGCACGCGAACTCACAAAACATCGAAAGGTGGGCAAATGAGCAATCTGTTGGAGACTGTCATCGAGGCGCACGGCGGCATCGATCGCTGGAACGAGATTCAGGAGATCACTGCAAAAATCATCAGCAGCGGCGCGCTGTTCATCCTGAAAGGCCAAGCTGACGCAGCCGATACCTCCGAGGCCTACGTGCGAGCCCACTCGCCGTACACCGAGCGACGCCCCTTCAAGAAAGTGGGGCAATACAGTGTGTTTGAGCCTCAAAAGGTGGCGATAAAGACCGATGACGGTGCGGTTGTTGCAGAGAGAGAGCGTCCGCGAGCTGCCTTTGCTGGCCACGCTCTGCACACGCCTTGGGATGATTTGCACCTTACTTATTTTCGGGGCTACGCGATCTGGGAATATTTGACCACGCCGTTCCTCTTTAAGATGCCGGGTTTTCAATCTGAAGAAATCGATAAATGGGAAGAAGAAGGGGAGACTTGGCGGAGGCTGAAAGTGACCTTTCCAGCTTCGATACCAAGCCACTGCACGGAACAAATTTTCTATTTTGACCAAGACGCAATGCTCCGGCGTCATGATTACAACACATATGATATCGGCGGGTCGGAGGCCGCAAATTACGCATCAGACTACATGTCTTTCGATGGTATCAAGTTGCCAACGAAACGGCGCGTGTATCGCCGGGACTCCAACAATATGCCCGCCAAAGATACCGTGTTCGTTTCCATCGACATCGAAAATCCTCGAGCTATTTAGAAGAGCTTCGCGGAGGCGACCTCTCCATTTGAACCGATCTTTCTCGAACGATTTCCAATGAAGGACGCCGAGCCGCTCAAAATCGTCGGCTGCGCAGACATAAATGTTTCTGTCTTCGCCGTAATGGACGGCCTACTTTCCTCCGCCACCGATCCGACTAGGCCCGTCAGCCACGGCACGCTCTATTCGTTTATGCGGCGCCAACGAGAACGCGAGGTAGATTCCTGTTTGTGACCAACCGCGACTTGCGCGGAACCTGGAAAACGCTCGCCGGGGTCAGGTGCTGTGGGCTCCGGTCGCGCTTGCTGCCGCCTACGAAGAAGCCAGCATCAAAAATAACGTCTTTGGCAATGCTGCTCCCCCAATGAAGCGCAGCCTGAGGGTCGCAATAGCATTCGATTTGGGCTGCAATCCTGAACTGAACGAGGGAGTGGTCAAGCATGGACCTCGACTCCAAATCGAGGGATCCGCGTTTTCGCAGCCGAGCATCTGCTGTCGATCTGGTGCATCTGCGATACACAGTGGCGGCCGCGTGACCGGCGTATCCTTATCCAATGATCGATGCGTTATGACGCCGTTGTACAACACGACGACGGAACGCCCACGGGATCACGGAGTACGAGCTTCATTATCCGTGGCATCCTTGGGCCGGATGCCTGATCCATATTCATGAGGTGGTTGAGAAGGCTGGCAGAGAGGTTTTCCGTTGCAGCCTCTCTGGTCGGGCATCTGCGCGATGGCTGGAGATTCCGGCCTGGATGTTTGATCGGGCGGCTCGCGCGACATGGTGTGTTGGCGCCACGCCCTATGTTGACATTGCGGTGCTCACCGCCTTGGCAACGCTGCTGCAGGATGTGACGTCGGTTTCTGGCGCACCATCGCAATTCGGGTGCGTCTGCCATAGCGGCTCCCTGTCCTTGGTGCCCCGCACAAGCATCGCTTGCTCCTCGGGCAGGAGCACGGGCCGGACCATCCCATTAACGGACGTCGTCTCCGAATGGGTGATCGACAAAGGCTTGGTCCAGGATATGGAAACTCATTTGGCCCGGGTAATTGGCGATCGATAATGGATGGAGGATGCAACGAGGCTGGGAATTCAGTTTTTTGCCACGGCGCAAGGACGACGGAACCTAAAAAGCTCCGTGCCAGCGCAGACCCTTCTTTCTTTTAGTCTTCTACTTCTACGGCGAACTCGCTGCTTTTGCGACCCGAGAAGCGAACGATTCGAGCTCGCGTTCCCGCAAAGCGAACATCCAATAGCGCACTGAAACCTCGATAGTTCCAATGCGGGCTAGGCCGTTGGATGCCAACATAGCGCTTGCGGCCTTCTCGGGTACAAAGCCTATATACTGACCGCCTTGCAACGCAGAGATGACGGCCATGCTGGACGTCAGTTTGAGCCGGGGATGGACGATTCGGTTTATGTTTACCCGATGTCCATCCAGCGCTGCGACAAGCGTGGGAGTTAGATCGCCCTGTTCCCAAAGTATCGGACCGTGCTCAATCAATTTGGCCCAAGCAAGACTGTCAGGGATTCCTTGCGCCTTTTCCGGGCGCCCACACAAAATAATGCGATCGACGAACACGCCGATCTGCCGGAATTGAGGATGGCTAGGAATGACATTGGTAATGCCAAAGTCGGCCGTACCACGCATGACCCAAGACGTGACCTCATCAACAGTTCCACGCACGAGGTCAACCTGAATGCCGTCATCCTTGGCGCCAATCTGCGCGAAAAGCTCAGGCATCCAGAAATCGTAGGCATTCGGCGTGCACGCAATGATAGGGCATTGATTTGTGGCGCGCCGGCTTTCTACGCGCCGAATCGTGAGTTCGACATCGCGCAGGATACGTTCGGCCTCGTTCAACAGGACCTGGCCGGCATCGGTAAGAATTAGTCGCCGTCCCGACCGATCGAACAGCAAGACATTATGCTTTTCCTCGAGCTTCTTGATGGATACGCTAACCGCCGATTGGGTCAGGCCTAGCCGCTCGGCCGCATTGGTAAAGCTGCCATAATGCGCGGCTTCGAGAAATATCCTCATCTGTTCGAAGGTCATGATGCGTTCTCATTCCCGACCTGATTTTTCGCTACCCTACGCCGCCGTCGAGTTAACAAAAAAACGTCAACCGATCGCTTCCGCTGCGCAGCGGAGCCTATTTCGAGACAACTCTCCGCTGTCATTGGCGTGAAATCAGTCAAGGTTGCCGCCGCAAATGAATTCGGTTCATCCTCAACTTCAGGAACGGCCACTTTGGCTTGCCTTCATTGATAAACCTCATTGGGCATTCAATGGAGATATGCATCTCCAGTTTTTGAGCTATCTATAGGCAAAAACTGATCATTTAATAATCTCCTCGCGCCTATTTTGTGCAAATCGAGCGTCTGTTCCTCCTGCGGTCCTTGTTGGCGCGGTGCTTGCTATTCCTTCCGGGTGGCAAACCGATCATCGATACGGACCGAAAATGCATAACATCGCGTTCGAACCTTTTTCCAAGCCAACTTCGGATCGTTACCGGACTCTTCATTGCGTAAGCAACGCTCGCGAGGTCCTGTGATGGAATTCGGAATTTGGCTTCCCGTTTATGGCGGCTGGCTACGCTCCCTGGATCAGCCGACAGGACCGGATGTCGCAGCATGTCTCGCGATTGCGCAGCAGGCGGAAGCGCTCGGTTTTGATTTTCTGTATGCGTCAGAAAATCTTCTCAATTGCATACATGGCCCCCGTGAAAGCGTCGCCGACGCTTGGAGCATCCTGGCAGCGATTGCGGCTGTCACCAGCAAAGTCGGGCTGTGCGGCGCAGTAAAGCCCGGCTTCCGCTCCCCCTTTCTGGTTGCACGCATGCTCGACACCTTGTCGAAGATCGCAGAGCGCAGGCTCGGCATGAATATCGTTTGCGGTTGGTGGAAAGAGGAATTTGACCTCTCCGGGGTGGATTGGCTTGACCATGATGGCCGTTACGATCGGGCCACTGAATTTCTGCGTTCGCTCTACGGACTATTCCAACCGCCCACAGAGATCCGGGATGAGAGTGCAGTCGACACATTATTCGACAGCTACGATAGCGGGATCGACCATGCTCCCAGTTATGGCCTGGATGAGAGCGCGCTCCCGGAAGTCTGGATAGCGGGTCATTCCGATCGCGCGATGCAAATGGCAGCGGAATGGGGACACTGCCTCTTCGTCAATGGTATGCGCGACGAAGCACTCAAGCGTCATATCGAGACTGTTCGCCATATCCGTCGCTGCCAATGCCTATGTGATCGCGACGGAGTCGTCGGAACAAGCACGGCAACGATGGAAGTCCGTCATTGACCGTCGAAATTCACAGACGATCGACTTCTTTAGAAAAGTAATCGGTCGATCCGGTGCCGCAGCTTGGGCTTCACTGGGTGAAGAGCAGATGGTCGACTCCAACGCCGGGTTCGAACTCGGACTGATCGGCTCTTTTGAAGAGGTAAGCGCTCGCATTCCCAAGCTTCAGGCCATCGGCGTGGACAAGATCGTTTGCCAGTTTGATGACCCAATGCGCGACGCCGGGCCTTTCATGAAGCGCGTCATTCGTCCGCTTCGAGAGCGTCGACCAATTGAAGTCGCCGACTGACGCAAATCCATCGAAGATGGCAACGGCTGCGAGACCAACATGACCGCTACAATAGCGAACGACCTGGCCCGAAACTTCAAGGAAGTATTCAGTAGATTGGCCTCGGGAGTATGCGTCGTGACATTTTGGCGAGCTGGCCGTCTTCATGGGTTTACGGCAACCTCGGTCACGTCGGTGTCAATGAGGCCGATGCGGGGCTTGTTCTGTCTTTCTGAAACAAGTGAGAGTTATTCTTATCTCGCCCGCGGCTTGGCCATCGGTATCTCGATTCTGAACGCGGAGCAGCGCGCTCTCTCAGATCGGTTTGCCAGCAAGGTCGCCCTCGGCGCCTATGACGACATTAGAGTAGCAGAGGGAGCCGAGGACGCTCCGGTTCTCGACGGTGCGCTCGGACATGTCACAGGCATCGTTGCCGAGCTCATCCCATCGGGTGATCATGCCATCGTGCTTTGCGACGTTACTTCAGCCCTCGCTGAAAACGATGGAGATCCGCTGCTCTACTGCGGTCGCGCTTATCACAGTCTACATCACGCCTCTTAAAGCTCTAGGTGCCGTCCCGGCTGGGACTTTTCTCAAGGAGGGTTCGCAATGGATAAATCGATCTTTACTGAAATGCCCACTCTCACGCCGGCGCTTGGCTTTGCGTCGATGATTGGATTGGGCCTGTTTTCGCTGGCGCTATCCTACGGCGTCAAAACCCTCCTCGTTCGAAACACGCACGATTTCATTATCGCAGATCGTCGCGTCGGCTTTGGCTTCGGCGTGGGCTCCGTCATCGCAGTGTGGACCTGGGCAATGGCGGTCATGATGAGTTCGGCCATGACCTACAAATGGGGTCTCTCCGGTCTCTTCTGGTTTGTCGTGCCTAACGGCTTCGCTGTCATGGCGATGATCCCGTTCGCCCGCGTTCTTCGGAAGAACATGCCGGAGGGCTACACGATCTCGGAATTCATCCAGTATAGATTTCAGCAGTCGAAGGTCGCGACCGGTATCGTCACAATCACGATGATTTTCGGTATCATTCTCGAGATCTTGATTAATTTAAAGGGTACGTCAGTTGTCATTTCGACCGTCTTCGGAATCGATTGGAGAACTGCGACCATCGTAGGTATTACCTGTGTCTTGGCGTACTCGTATTTTGGAGGGCTCTGGACTAGCGTCATGACGGGCACTCTCAACACCCTGATGGTGACTGTGCCCGCGGCAATCGTAGTTGCAGCGGTCTACGACAAGATCCCCGGCGGCGTTCGGGCTGTTTTTGACTCGGTTGGAAAGGCCGGAGCGCAGAACCTATCGGTCCTGAGACCTGATGCAGCCGCTGGCTTCGGAATCACGCTCGCGTTCGGCCTACTCGCAGCCACAGTGTCCGACCAGACCTTTTGGCAGAAGGTTTGGGCGATCAAGAGCCGGGACGTTGGCCGTACGTTCTTGTGGGCGGGTGCGCTGTTCTATCCGATTCCAATTTGCTTGGGCATGCTTGGCCTGGTGGGAATAGCCGCCGGCCTGGCGCCTTCGGACATCGGTGGCGATATCGCCGCGGTAGGCCCCTATATTGTTTCGCACATCGGATTATCGTTGACGCTCGTCATCCTTTACGTGCTGGTGATTTTGGCTGCCTGCTATTCGACCATCGACGGCGCAAGTTCGGCGCTCTCTTCGATCGTAGCAGTTGATATCGTCCGTCGATATTTTCCTGGAACGTCCGAAGGACGGCTGTTTGCCGTCACGAAATTGTCGGTCCTGTTGGGAGGTATCGTCGCAACAGCGATCGTTCTCTCAGGAATCGACTTTACGACGCTTGTCTTGACGACTTACGCGCTAAAGACGGCGATCCTGCTCCCCTTGGTGCTCGCGATCCTCTGGCCGAAAACCAATACCATCGGGTTCGTCGGCGGGATCGTCTGCGCCATCTTGATCGGCATGCCGATCTACGAAATGGCCGGCGAGCTCATCGGCACGCTTTCGATCGTGGCGATTGGAGGGTCTATCGTTTTCATTACCGGCATCACGGGGGCCGAACGCTTCGACGTATCCGATTTGCGGCGTATATCGGATGAAGTGAAACCCGCTGTCGGCGCGGAATAGTAGCTCGAAGGTGCCGGCCATCCCAACGGTGGTCGGCCGACTTCCGGCGACAACTCGAAATAAGGAGAAGTCTTATGTATCTACTCATCATCATTCTCGGAATTGGAGCGGCGTTACTCTTCCTCACTGGTTTTGGCCGTGGTCTTCGCAACGCGATTATCGAATACCGCAACAATGCGCTTGAGCCTTCCGACGTTCCGGACTTCAATTACGTCGGAGTGGCTGCGATCTCCGTTATTGCGTCCGGTGTTGTCATTGCCCTCGCCGGCGTCAACCCGATGTTCATTTATGCTGGCCCGCTTCTGGCTGTATGCACTGCTACCGGGATTGGAATAGCGTTTTTCGTCGAAAAGCCGAATGTCTAACGGAGCGACTGTCTGGCTCGAAAATCCGCCAATGAGATTTGGCGTGGGGTGCGTGCCCATAAAGGACGGTTGCGTGCTGATGGCTTCGACACCGAATCACCGACCATCGTGCGCCATGAGCCGGCGCAAGTCGATGATAGTAGACCCGCATCGTTGGCAGCACTGACAGCCGTCTAACCAGAAAGGCAAAACAATGATGAGCCCGAGCAAGAAGAAGACGCATCTCCTTGGATTCATACAGCATGGCGTCAATAGCCACGCCACTGGCATGTGGCGGCATCCGAAAGATAAAGTTGGTTGGGATTTTTCGCGCCCTGAATACTGGCAACACATGGCCCGAACCATGGAGCGCGGGTTTTTCGACGCGATGTTCATCGCGGATGAACTTGCGCCATATAACACGCATGAAAATTCTTCGGATGCGATCGTGAAGTGGGCAGTTCAATGTCCCACGCACGAGCCGTCGACCATAGTTCCAATTATCACAACGGCCACCAGGCACTTGGGTGTCGGGGTAACTTTATCAACGGCATTCGAGCATCCATATTCAATGTGTCGCCGGTTATCGAGCCTCGACCATTTATCAAACGGCCGGGTCGCCTGGAATATCGTTTCTTCGTATTCAAAAAGCGAGTGGGATGCCTACGGGCACGCCATGACGGATAGAAGCGGACGGTACGAACGCTTAGAGGAGTACATGGAGGTCTGCTATAAGCTTTGGGACTCGTGGCAACCAGGCGCGATTGTTGCCGACAAGAAAAGTGGTATTTATGCGGATCCCGCAAAAATTCGGGTCGTTAATCACGAAGGAAAATTTTACAGAAGTCTTGGGCGCCATTTTTGCGCGCCATCGCCGCAAGGTCGGCCGGTCCTTTGGCAAGCTGGGTCTTCAGGCCAGGGGCGTGATTTCGCTGCAAAGCATGCCGAGGCAATTTTTGCAGTTCATCCGAATATCGACCGGATGAAGCAATATGCCACTGATCTCAATGATCGCCTTGAAAACAAATTCAATCGTGCACCGCGCTCGGTTAAGCTGATTTACGGTTTGCAGACTGTCGTTGCGGAAACGCGTTCGGAGGCGGAAGAGAAATACGAGAGGATCAAGTCCTGCATCCCACCGGAAGGGGCTTTGGCTTGGATGTCCGGGCATTTCGGACTCGACTTCTCCACTTATCCGCCGGACGCCATCGTTCAAAACATTGAAGTGCCAGGAATACAGGGACTTTTTGAGTCGATTATCTATGCCAAGGGCGGCGCGCCCGTCACAGTGAAAGAGGCCGCAATGATCTATGCCCAGGGAATGGGAATGCCAGTTGCCGTTGGTACTCCCCAGGATATCGCTGATCAGATGGAGCATTACATGGACGATGGTGGTGCCGATGGCTTTATGTTGGCGGCGACTTATACACCCGGATGCTTCGAGGAGTTTGCCGATCTCGTCGTGCCGGAATTACAACGTCGCGAACGATTGAGAACGAGATATACCGGCAAGACGCTTCGAGAGAACTTGCTGGAGGAATGAGGTCGGCTATGAAGTTAGCACAAGTGATTAGGATCAGAACTTATTAGCGAAAGAATGCTGAAAGCCGCGGCCCGCAATCGCGTAGCTACGGCGCTGGGTCTCGCGGTCGCGCCGTCGCGCCGTCGCATTGCAGACGATGTGATCGAGCGAGTCTAGCCGGACGCAACCATCTCAAATTGCTGTTCCAGGCCGCAGCGTAGGAGGATTCCCGAAAGCCCGGATCCGTTTGAACACATCGTCCCGAACGCAGTGAATATCTTCTAAGTTGTTGATTTTTATGGCTGCGACAGGTTCTTCCGCCACGTTTTGTTCACGATCGTTTGACCCAATTCGTTGCGATTTCGTTGCGGCGTTCTCAGGGAGAGCGGTAGTAGCCGCTGGCCGCGTCGCCCGCTTGCGATACGATCGACATGGGGACCAGGATATTTCCGACAGCCAGGCCAGCCCACCAGCATTCGTAGCCCTTGATCAAGAAGACGGTGTTTCCCTCGGTGTTGTTTCCAGCGACATGCCGCCACGTTTGAAGGTCGAGGCGTGACGGGGACGGCTGGGGTTCAGGATCGGTGTGCCACTCGCCCACAAACGTCTTCGTCTGTGCGCTATCGCGCCAGTTTTTTAGGGCGAATTCCTGATGACCCGGATCGCAGTGATCAAAAAGCGTGGCTGTGCGCCTGTCGCGGGCCATGGGTCCCGAACAGCTCGCGACCTGTATGTGCGGTCCTCTGTAGGATCCGACCAAGATCCCGCCGGCCTCACGACTGTTTTCAGGTCGTCGCGAAAATGAGGAAATTGTCTGAGCTACCTGGTCGGCGACGGTCACTAGCCGCAAATCCTTGCGAAAGATCATCACGGCTGACGTCGGCATGCGGGACATGCGTCGGAGGGCGTGAGGTTCATGTCCTGTCGGGTGCGCCAATTTCACATCAGAGCGCGAGCTGCCGTAGCAGCTTGATCGGCGTCAGGTTCGGATTGATCGCGAGCGGCAGTCGCCTGAGCGATCCGATCCTTGATCGGCGGATAGTCACGATGACGAGGCCGCTAGCAATCCTCTCGGGACGCGAGACAAGCCTGTAGACGTGATGCTTTGCGGAGCCCGCGCGGTCGTGGGACAACCCTCCGCCGCCGGGTGATGGCTCCGATAGAAGCTTTACGGTGCTTTGCAGTCCGTCGCCAATGGCATTGGGCCGATGCCGGTGCGGGACGCGAGGGTCCGATACCTCCATTCAACCTGCAGTCCACGGCGACGGCGTCATATTGGAGAGCGAACTCCTCGCTGGCATTTGCGCGGACCTCAGCCGAGTGACAGCGCGGCAAGTCCTTGCAGTGCGGCTTCGGCGTACCTGTTGTCGGAGCTCTTCTCTGCGAACCGCACCGATGACGTAGGCGCCGGACACGCGTGCGAGTTGGCAGGCGAAATGGCCGACGCCGCCGGACGCACCGTTGATCAACACCTTCTTCCCGACGAGCAGGCCACCTTTCTCCAGCGCCTTGAGCGCGGTCAGTCCGGCGACGGGCAACGTCGACGCCTGCTGAATGGAGACGGACGCGGGTATCTCGGCGATAGAGCGGGTCCCAATGGCGATAATCTCAGCCCACGCACCCTCTTCCACGAACCCGACGACACGCGCGCTCACTGCCGGTCCGCTCCCGTCCGCGGCCGCGCGCTCGACGACGCCCGCGAAATCCCACCCGGGCCGCCAGCCATCAGCCGGTTGGGTGATGGCGCGTCGCACTTCGCCGAGATTCAGAGAAAACGCCTCGACTCTGACCAGCGCCTCGGAGGCACCCGGCGTCGGATCATCGACCTCTGCCAGGACGAAAGTCTCGCTTCCGCTCGATCGTGTGACGACTGCTCTCATGTCTCGTACCTCGTAACTTGGTGAGCCGCTCCGTCGATATCGGACGACTCAAGCATTGCGCGCGTCCGCGTCAGCCCAGTCAGCTCCCATGCGCTAGGAAGGTCATAAACACAGCGAATCAAGCCATGTGAACTTCCGGAGATCGCTCCCGTGAGCCGATAGCGGCGCATCGTCATGAGACGCCATTGCAATTAGGCGCATATGCGCCTATCTGCGTCCAGATGCGATTTTGATAAGCGGAGGCGATATGGTCGTGCGCACGAACGTCGAATTTGAAGTCGAACGCGGTGACCGCCTTCAGGGCTGGTTGTTCATTCCGCCTGGCGTCAGTGGCCCGCGTCCTGCGATTTCGATGGCGCATGGCTACGCTGGCGTGAAGGAGCAGGGAATCGAGCCCTTCGCCCGCGCCTTCGCCGAGGCGGGTTTCGTCGTCCTCCTTCACGACCATCGCAACTTCGGCGCCAGCGACGGCGCGATCCGTCATGACGTCGATCCGTGGCTGCAGATTGCCGACTGGCGCCGGGCGATCTCCTTTCTCGAGAGCCGTCCGGAAGTCGATCCGATAAGGATCGGCGTATGGGGAACGAGCTATGCGGGCGGCCACGTCCTCGTGCTCGGCGCCACCGACCGGCGCATCAAGGCTGTGGTCGCGCAGGTTCCGACGATCAGCGGCTTCGAGCAGGGACTGCGCCGCATTCCTCCCGACGCCGTGGCGACGATCGAAAACGCCTTCTCGGACGACGACCGCGCCCAGGCGCGCGGTGAGTCGCCACGCCGCCAACAGATCGTCAGCGGCGATCCGACCATTCCCGCCTCCTATCGGTCCAAGGACGCGATCGACTTCTATTTGCAGGAGATCCCACCCGGGATCTGGGAAAACAGCGTCACGGTCCGCTCGACACGAGCGGCGCGCATGTACGAGCCGGGGACATGGGTCGCGCGCGTCTCGCCGACGCCGCTCCTCATGATCGTGGCACTCAACGACGTGATCACCGTCACCGACCTCGCGCTTTCTGCGTATGAACGCGCGCTCCATCCAAAGCGACTTGTCACCATCGCCGGCGGCCATTTCGACCCGTATCTCGGCCAGTTTCCCGTCTCGAGCGCCGCCGCTGTCTCCTGGTTCGAAGAACATCTGAAGTAAAGGAGAGGCAGGATGGCCCACCTCACACACTCCATCGAAGATGCGGTCGCGACGATCGTTTTGACCAACCCTCCGCAGAATCGCCTCTCTTCCCAAATGCTCGATGAACTGGACGCGGCTCTGAACGACATCGAAAGCAGCCAGGCGCGGGCCTTGCTCCTTCGAGCCGAAGGTGCCGATTTCAGCTTCGGCGGAGATATCGTGCCCTGGCCCGAGATGACCGAGCGCGAGCTGCGCACGCTGTTCGAGCGCTACATGAACAGCTTCAACCGGTTCGAGCGGCTGCCGATCCCAACCGTGGCTGCGGTCCAAGGTCTCTGCTTCGGCGGCGGGCTCGAGTTGGCGGTGAGGGCGGATGTCATTATCGCCGGCGAGACGGCACGTTTCGGCCACACCGAGCAGTCGATCGCGATCGTCACGGTGTTGGGAGGAATCTACCGCGTCGCCGAGCGCGCGGGTCGCTCCAAAGCCATGGAATGGGCGCTGACCTCGGCCCCGATTCCTGCCGACGTCATGGCGCAGCACGGCGTAATCAATCGGGTGGTGAAAGACGACCTGCTTCTTGAGGAGGCGAACGCGTTTGTCGCGAAGGTCGCCGCCGGACCAACGCGCGCGCACGCGGCGCATAAGGCGTTGCTCCGCATATGGGCGACAGGCGGAACCGCGGTAGCAGACGAGGCCATGTTCGATATCGCCCTTCCGCTGTTCCAGACCGAGGACGTGAAGCTCGCATTGCCCGCGTCCGTCGAGTTGTTCAAGGCCGGCAAGCCGCGCGCGAATTTCCCCTTCAAGGGACGCTAAAGCCGCGGGCAACGGCACTCTCAGCGCGGCCTCGGCCGCCTTCTCACTCCAACAAGAACGCCGCAAGCCGGCGCGAACGACAAGGGAGAAATACATCATGGTGACGCCAACCAGGGCAGCTTTACCGACCAAAATCTATGGTGAAGGGCGGCCAGTCGCGCTTCTCGTTCACGGGTTTCTCGACGCCGGACAAATCTGGTCTGCGGTCGCAGACAACCTCAGCGGCGCAGGCATAACAACCGCCACCATCGATCTGCCCGGCATGGGGGGATCGGACGCAGAGCCCGATTCGATCAGTCTCGACGCCTACGCACGTGACGTCGCTTCGGTTGTCGACTCGATCGGCGGGGAGCTCGTGATAGTCGCGCAGAGCATGGGCGCGCAGGTGGCTGAGCTCGTCGCTCGTCTTCGCCCCGCCGCCGTCAAGGGACTGGTCCTTCTGACGCCCGTGCCGCTGGCGGGCGTCGGCGCCCCCGATGAGGTCGTCGCGCCCTTCCGCTCCTCCGGCGGGCAAGCGGACATTCAGCGCCAGCAGCGCACTGCACTATCACACAATCTTTCGGACGACCGGCTGGATATGCTCGTCAAGCTGGGCCTTCTGGTCCGCCCCGATGTCGTCGCTCGTCTGGTCGACGTCTGGAATGGCGGCCACGAGGCGGGCCGATCCAAGAGCGATTTTCCCGGCCCCGTCCTCGTGATCCGCGGGGCTTCGGATCCGTTCGTCACCGAAGACATAGCGTCTGTCGTGACCGACCACTTCGAGCATGGCGTGCTGGAAACAGTGGCCGAGGCCGGCCATTGGGCGCATGTCGAGCAGCCCGTCGAAATAGCACGGCTCGTGGCGTCCATGGTCCGGGGCGTCGGCCTCGCCGGAGGCGAAGCTCATGCCTCGGCCGCCGATTGGCGCTCGGCCTTCGCCAAGAAGACGCAATCGGCCTTCGGGCAAGCCTTTGCAGCCGATGTCGTGATCGAGGCGGTGACACTCATTAAGCCCGTCCAGGGCCGCGAGAACGTGCAGCGCGTGATGGAAGCGGCGAGCAAGATCTACAGCTCGCTGACATTCACCGATCAGACGTCGGCCGGGAACAAGCAGTACATCGAATGGACAGCCGAGGCCCATGAAGGGGTGAAGTTCGCCGGGATCACGATCCTGACGCGTGACGACGAAGGGGCAGTCGCCCACGTCGCCATCCACCACCGGCCGATGGAGGCTGCGATCTTCTTCTCCAGGAAGATGGGGCAGACGCTCAAGCCCGTGCTGGGCCCCGGCTATTTCCTCGAAGAGGAAGACACTCAGGGAGAAGCCGCGTGATCATCAATGCCGACGATCTGGATGTCGAACACACCTACAAGCTCCTCATCGCGACGATCGTGCCTCGCGCGATCGGCTGGGTCAGCACCTTGTCGCGCGATGGCGTAGCCAATCTCGCTCCCTTCTCTTTCTTCACCGTGGTCGGTCGCAAGCCGCCTGTGCTTTCGCTGACCATGCAGCACCGCTCGGACGGCGTCACGCTCAAGGACAGCTTCGTCAACATCCGCGACACGGGTGAGTTCGTCACCAACCTCGTCACGCTTTCGCTCGCCGGGGCGATGCACAAGACCGCGATGGAGTTTCCGTCCGAAGAGGATGAGTTCGAGAAGGCAGGGCTCGAAAAAGCTCCGAGCGAGGTCGTCAGAGTGCCGCGAGTGGCGCTCGCGCCGATCTCGATGGAGTGCAAGCTCGAGCGCTACTTCACGGTCGGCGACTATGAGGACCATGTCGTCTGGGGCCGCGTGGTGCGCTTCCACATCCGCGATGACGTCTACCTCGAAGGCGGACGCATCGACACCGCCGCGCTGGCGCCTGTCGGTCGGCTCGCAGCGGAATATTCGCTCGTCAACAACGTGTTCACCACGCCGCTTGATCCGGAAACCATCGACGCCTGGTCGAACCGCCGGATGGAGCGGCTCGACGGCAAGCCGTCCGATTTTTCGGCGGTCGCCCAGAAGAATTGGTCCGCATCCGGGAGTGTGCTCAGTGATTGAGAGTACCAAAACCGACATCGATGTGCCGTCGCGCTGCAACTGTGCGCGGCTGAGACGCGCGGCGCGCAGCGTGACGCGCTTCTATGATCAGTGCCTCGCTCCGGCAGGGATCGGCGCCAATCAGTTCACGATACTTGGGTATCTCAAGCATCGCGGTCCCCTGCGTATGGCCGTCCTCGGCGAGTTGCTGGCGATGGACCGCACCACGATCGGCCACAATCTGAGGCCGCTCGAGCGCGAGGGCTTTCTCTCGATTGCCGTCGACTCCGACGACCGGCGCGCGCGACTGGTCACCATCACCCAAGCCGGCATCGCGAAGATCGCCGAAGCCCGAGCGCACTGGGATGCTGCGCAGGACAGCTTCGAGTCGACCTTCGGGCCAGAGGAGTCGGCCCGTCTTCGTCTCACCCTCGATCGGGTCGCAGACCAACGACTGTCGACATGAACCATGCGCGGCGAGCGCACCCTCGCCACCAACAAGAAACCCAATAGGAGAGGAACGATGCGCGCCTACCAGGTCGTGGAATTCAACGCCCCCATCGTCTGCAACGAAATCGCCGACCCGACGCCGACCGGATCGCAAGTCGTGGTGGACGTCATCACCTGCGGTCTCTGTCACTCGGATGCCCACTTCCATGAGGGGCATGTCAGTCTCGGGGGCGCCGGCAACATGCTCGTCGCCATGCTCGGCATCAACCTTCCCACATCGCTGGGCCACGAGATTTTTGGGCGGATTGCCGCGTTCGGTCCGGACTCAGGTTACACGCAGGCCGATGTCGGCAACCCGGTCGTGGTCTATCCGTGGATCGGCTGTGGTGAATGTCCTGCCTGTCTCGCCGAACGCGACAACGAATGTCCGACGCCGCAATCCCTGGGGATGCAGCGCCCGGGCGGACATGCCGAGAAGCTGTTGGTGCGCGACCGCAAATATCTCGTTCCAGCCGAGGGCCTCAGCGAAGACTACGCAGGGATCTTCGCCTGCTGCGGCCTGACCGCCTACGCGGCGCTCGCGAAGCTTCCCCGCCGGGACGGCTGGATCGGGATCATCGGGGCCGGCGGTGTCGGCACGATGGCGCTGTCCATCGAAAAAGGCCTCAACGAAAGCAAGGTCGCAATCTTCGATATTGACGACGCGAAGCTGGCCACCGCGACCAACAACTTCGGGGCGGACAAGGCGGTGAACAGCCGCGTCGAGGGCGTCGGCGAGCAGCTTCTTGCAGAGACCGGCGGCTTTATCGGCATCGTCGACTTCGTCGGCTCCCAGCAAACGGTCGAGCTGGCGCTTTCCCTGCTCCGCAACGGTGGCGCCTACGTCGGCGTCGGTCTGTTCGGTGGTCTGGTCCAACTGCCCGTTGCCGCGCTCGCCTCGAGGCAGATCAGGATCCAGGGCTCGTACTGCGGTTCGCCCGCCGAGTTGCGCGAGCTCGTGGACCATGCGCGGGCCGGGCGCCTCAAACCGATCCCGACCGCCGTCGCGCCGATCGAATTGCTGAACCAGGGTCTCGCCGAACTGCGGGCGGGCAAGATCGATGGAAGGCTGATCCACCGCCACATGCGGTCGATCACAGCATGATCAACGGGGTCCGGTGCGTAGCGCGCCGGGTCCAGCTCACATCCGAAATCTGGGAGACGTAGCGTGGCGAATTTGTTCGATCCTCTGCAACTGGGCGCCATCAGGGTCCCCAATCGAATCCTGATGGCGCCGCTGACCCGCGGACGCGCCACTCGGGCGCATGTGCCGACGCCGCTGATGGCTGACTATTATCGACAGCGCGCCACTGCCGGACTCATCATTAGCGAGGCGACAGGCATCAGTCGCGAGGGGATGGGATGGCCCTATGGCCCGGGTCTGTGGGAGGACGAGCAAGTCGAAGGGTGGAAGCCCGTCACCCAGGCGGTGCATGACGCCGGCGGCCGCATCATCGCCCAGCTTTGGCACATGGGCCGGGTCGTCCATCCAAGCTATCTGGACGGTGCGAGCCCGGTGTCCGCGTCGGCGACTACCGCGCCGGGGCAAGCGCATACCTATGACGGCAAGCAGGACTATGCCGTCGCGCGACCGCTGGCCGTCGCCGAAATGCCACGCCTGCTCGATGATTATCGCCATGCCACCGCTAACGCTTTGCGCGCGGGTTTCGACGGCGTGCAGCTCCACGCCGCCAATGGCTATCTGATCGACCAGTTCCTGCGCGACAGCAGCAATCTCCGCACAGACGATTATGGTGGCCCCATTGAGAACCGCATCCGGCTGCTCGGCGAGGTCACGCAAGCGACCGTCGAGGTCGCCGGGCCCGGTCGCACCAGCGTTCGGCTTTCGCCCAACGGCGAAACCCAAGGCGTCAATGACAGCCACCCTGAGCCTCTCTTCACGGCCGCCGCCAAGCTCCTCTCGGATATCGGCATCGGCTTTCTGGAACTGCGGGAGCCACAGGGGGAGAGCACCTTTCGGGCGACCGAAGCGCCGCTGATAGCGCCCGCTATCCGCAAGGTCTTCACCGGCCCCCTGGTGCTCAATTCCGACTTCACCGGCGAAAGCGCACTTCGCGCTGTGGAACGCGGCGATGCCGATGCAATCGCCTTCGGCCGTCCCTTCATCGCCAACCCGGATTTGCCCCGGCGAATTGCGCAAGGGCACGCCCTGCGCGAACCCGTCACGGAAGCGTATTACAGCCAGGGACCGAAGGGATATTCCGACTATCCTGAAGTCGAATTGGCTTGAGACAGTCGCACTACGCTCTGCCCAGGACGATGGGCGCACGTTAGAGCTTGGCCTCGACTCCAAGAACATGAGATCTCGGGCTGAGAAAATGTTGATCCTTCTGTGCCGCGTTTCACTGGAAAGATCGAGAATCTTGGAGAGATGCTCGGGCTTGATGCGGAATGCGCTATGCGCATCGTAGAACAAGTCGGAAACGACGGCGAACGGATATGAAGGCGGCGTTGCGGGTCCCTGCAGCGCCGCCTTTTTTGTGAGGTGAGGCTCGCCTCAATCCTACAGAAGGATACGCAATCGGGGTATCCGAACATACTGGAGATACACCCCTGCACCAGGCTTCACCTCATCAAATGAGGTGGAAGATGCGTGATATCAGAGCTGAGCTTTCACAGAATGTCCTGAGCCGCTTCTACATCACCGGCGAATGGGTTCAGAGCCACTCGGATCAGCGGATTGCGGTGATCAATCCCGCGACGGAGGAGGTGCTCTTCGAGGTCCCTCTCGCAGACCAGATTGACGTGGATCGGGCGATCGCGGCGGCCCGCGTGGCGTTCGACACCGGTCCATGGTCGCGGATGACTGGGCCGGAGCGCTCCGAGATCATGGCGCGCTTCGTCGATCTGCTGGCGAAGCGCGCAGAGTTGCTCGGCCGCTTGTGGACCGCGCAGGTCGGGGCGCCGATTTCCTTCGCGAGCAACCTCATCCAGACCGGGCTCGCACGATACAAATACTATTCCGAACTCGCCGCAAGCTTCTCCTTCGAAGATCGGCGGACGACTGCGCGTGGCCACGCGCGCGTTCGACGTGAACCCGTCGGCGTCGCCGCGCTCATTTCACCGTGGAACGCGACGTTCCCCATCATGGCCCACAAGCTGGGAGCCGCTCTCGCCGCCGGCTGTACCTGTATCCTGAAGTCGCCGGTCGAGAGCCCGATCGAGGGCCTCATCGTGGCCGAATGCGCTGCGGAGGCGGGAATCCCGCCCGGCGTCGTCAACGTCATCACGGCCGATCGCGATGTGAGTGCCTACCTTGTCGCCTCGCCCTTGGTCGACAAGATCAGCTTCACCGGAAGCGTGTCGGCCGGCCGCCAGATCGGCGTGACGGCAGCCGATCGAATGGCACGGGCCACCCTCGAGCTCGGGGGGAAATCTGCCGCCATCCTTCTGGAGGACGCTGACCTCTCGACCGTGATGCCGGCGCTGGCGCCGTTCACGATGCCATTCGCCGGCCAGGTCTGTTTTGCGCAGACGCGCATCCTGGCCCCGGCGTCCCGACTGGATGAGATCGTCCAAACCTATGCCGGTATCGTCGGAAGCCTTCGGATGGGAGATCCGTGGTACCGCCAGACCCAGGTCGGGCCGGTCCTCAATGCGCGTCAGTTCGATCGCATCCTGAGCTACATCGCGCAGGGGTTTCAGCAGGGCGGCCGCGCGGTGACCGGAGGCACGCGCAGCGCACGCTTCGACCGCGGCTTCTTCATTGATCCCACCGTCTTCGTCGACGTGACGCCCGACATGACGATCGCAAAGGAGGAGATCTTCGGACCGGTCGTCACGGTTCAAAGCTATGAGAACGAAGATGACGCCATTCGCATCGCCAACGACACGGACCTGGGACTGAGCGGCAGCGTATATAGCCGGGATGTCGAGCACGCTTACGAGATCGCGTGCCAAAGAGGTACAAGACCGGCTTCTATCTGGATGAATTGTCGATCCCGCTGCGCAAGCTCGTCGGGGCCGGCTACACGCCCGTCTTTGCCAATCCCGAGGGCAATGCCGCGACGTTCGATCCCGTCTCCAACGACAAAGCCTTCTTCGGCAATGACGACAACGCGCGCGCGGCAGCGGTCAGGTTTCTGGAGGGCCATCCCGGTATCAGAGCGCCGAGGACTCTCGCGGCTGTGCTGAGGGAAGGTACGTCCGACTATGTCGGCACCTTCATTCCGGGCGGCCACGCGCCGATGCAGGATCTCATCCAGAACAAGACGCTGGGCGACATCCTGAAGACCTTCCACGCCAATGCGCGGCCGACCGGCGTCATCTGCCACGGTCCCACCGCCCTGCTGTCTACCGTTTCCGATCCTGTGGCCTATCGGGAGGCGATGGTTGCCTGCGACATCTTCAAGGCGAGCAAGATCGCCGAAGGCTGGCCCTATGCCGGCTACCGCCTGACGGTGTTTGCGACCGGCGAAGAGCGGATCATCGAAGGACAGGGCCAGCAACTCGGTGGTTCGGTTCTCTTCTACGCGGCCGATGCGCTCGCGCAGGCGGGCGCGCACGTCGATCGCATTGCGGCATTCCAGCCGAACGTCATTGAGGATCGCGAACTCGTCAGCGGCCAGCAGCCCTTCTCGTCGGATGCGTTCGGGGAGGCTTTCGTCGGGAAGCTGCTGGCGTCCGCCAGCCGCTGAGGCGAGCCCAAGCCGGCGGCTGCTGCCGCCGGCTTGGGCCCATTTTTCTTGGGTCACGGGTGACGGATGAATCCAGTGGTCCGCCACCACCATCCGTTCAGGAGCAAGGTTGAGTTCGCGGGGCACTTGAAGATCTGCGGCCGTAACGCGGACGGTCATGGTCTATGGCCGTAATCGCGGTATATACGACATTTGAGACGTTGACGAAGCCAACTAGGGTCGGGCTCCACAAACCACATTGGAGCTTTCAATGACCCCGAGTTCGAAGGGCACTGCGCTGGTCACCGGCGCTTCCTCTGGCATTGGTGCGATCTACGCCGATCGCCTGGCACGCAGGGGCTATGACCTGATCCTCGTGGCCCGCAATCAGGCCCGTCTCAATGAACTGGCCAAGCGCCTCACCGACCAGACCGGTCGCTCGATCGAGGTCGTCGCGGCGGATCTCGGCAACAAGGCGGATCTCGCCCGCGTCGCGAACGTGCTGAAGACCGACGCCAGCATCACCACCCTTGTCAACAATGCCGGCATCGGCGCGACTGGCCCGCTGCTGACATCCGACGCCGAGAAGATGGAGGAGATGATCACGCTGAACGTCAGTGCGCTGACGCGCCTGACCTATGCCGCGGCGCCACGTTTCGTCGAGCGCGGCAGGGGCACGATCGACCAAGGCCTTCGTGCTCGCCTTCAGCCTGTCGCTGCACAAGGAGCTGGCCGAGAAGAACGTGCGCATTCATTGCGTTGTGCCAGGTGCGACGGCGACGGACTTCTGGGGCATTGCCGGCGTGCCGGTCGAGCACCTGCCGAGCGAGATCGTGATGCCCGCCGAGGAGATGGTGGACGCGGCGCTTGTCGGCTTCGACCTGGGCGAGCTCGTCACCATCCCTTCGCTTCCGGATGTGGGCGATTGGGAGGCCTACGAGGCGGCACGTCAGAAGCTCATGCCGAACCTGTCGGGCAAGGTTGCGGCGGCGCGGTATCGCGCGTCGGTCGGTGAGTAGCCCTCTATTCGGAATCTGATGCCACGCCTGGGTCGAGCGCCACAGAGATGCTCGCCCATTTTTTCATGGAGACACGCACAATGTCTAATCTGCTCAACCGCATCATCGAAGCCCATGGAGGGCTCGAGCGATGGAATCAGTTCAATACCGTAAAGGCCACGATCGTCACGGGTGGCGCCTTGTGGGCGATGAAGGGACTTCATCAGGATCCAGATCCCCGCGAAATGACGGTGTGGCTCCGTGAGGAAAGGGCGTCGGTCATCCCGTTCGGTGCGCCGAACCAGTTGACGGCCTTTACACCCGGCCGCATCGCGATCGAGACGACGGAAGGCGCCATCGTCGCCGAGCGTCTGGATCCTCGCGCCGCGTTCGCGGGGCACGAGAAGACCACGGCCTGGGATCCGCTCCATCGCGCCTACTTCAACGGGTATGCGCTCTGGACCTATCTGACCACGCCCTTCCTGCTCACCCTGCCCGGAGTCGTGGTCGAGGAGCTGGATCCGTGGAACGAGGCGGGCGAGAGCTGGCACAGGCTCCGCGCGCGTTTTCCGGCGGAGATCGCGACACACAGCGAAGTGCAGGACTTCTTCTTCGGCACCGATCTGCTGCTGCGCCGGCATGACTATTTTGTCGATGTCGCCGGTGGATTTGCGGCGGCCCAGCGCGTCTACGACTACGCCCAGGCCGATGGCATCTGGCTTCCGACGAAGCGACGTGCGTTCACGCGGGATGCCGAGGACCGGGTGATCGAGGACCCGCTGATGGTGTCGATCGACCTGAGCAACATCCGCTTCGCATAAGCATCCTGGCGGCCGGGTCGCGGGTGCATCGCGCCGGCGAATGACTCCTGCGCCGGCGGTTCTTGGGTACGAGTGGAGGAACAATGAGCGATTTGCTTTCCGAGGTCCTGGCCGCTCATGGCGGTCTTGCGAACCGGCGCAGCTTCGAGAAGGTCGAAGCGACGATCGTCTCCGGCGGCGCGCTGTTCATGATGAAGGGCATGCCGCAGGAGCCTGATCCCCGGCGCATGACAGCTTGGCTCCGGGAGCAGCGCGCCTCCATCTATCCGTTCGGTGCGCCCGACCGGCGGACCGCGTTCACGTCGGATCACATTGCGATCGAAAGGCTGGACGGCACCGTCGTCGCCGAGCGGCCGCACCCACGGACGTCCTTTGTCGGTCACGACCGGACCACGCCATGGAAGCCGCTCGACCGCGCCTATTTTAATGGCTACGCGCTGTGGGGTTATCTGACCATGCCGTTCTGCTTAGCCTGGCCGGGTGTTGAGGTGCGCGAGGTGGAGCCCTGGCGGGAGGGCGACGAGGTATGGCGGGTTCTGCGGGCGCATTTTCCCGCTCATCTTGCGACCCACAGCGCGGTTGAGGACTTCTATTTCGGCAGCGACGATTTGCTCTTGCGGCGCCACGACTACGATGTCGAAATCATTGGCGGATCGCCTGCCGCCCAACTTGTCTACGACTACATCGAGGCGGACGGCTTCCGCATGCCCAGCAGAAGACGCGCGCATCCGCGCGGTGAAGACCGCCGCCCGGTAACGGACGTGATTGGCGTGTCGATTGATATCACTAACCTGCACTATTTGTAGCGGGTAGAACTCGTAACGGTCGTTCTGCCTGTGCCAAGGGGCACGGGATGCCAAGGACCGGGTGATCGAGAGTCCGCTGATGGTGTCGATCGACCTGAGCAACATCCGGTTTTCCTTACGGGGTGGTGGCTTGCATCCCGTCAGCCACAGGGACCGCGTTGCGAGAGCCGGGCCTCGCGGTCGGCAGTGTCCGAAGCGCTGCTCACGCCTTGCGCTATTCCGGTGACGGACATTGCTGCACGCGATTTTGCAGTCGCTCTATGAGCCAACGCGCCGCCGGACCGGGCGGGGCGTCATGGCGGTGCAGGGCGAACATCAATATCTGATTGCCGTTTGGCCAGGCGCTGCTGTCGACATCGAGCGCGACGAGCCGCCCTGCTTCAAGGTCGGCGCCGATCATGTGCGCAGGCATGCTTCCCCAGCCGAGGCCGGCCTTGAGGAATTCATGCTTGGCTCCAAGGTCTGCCAGCCGCCAGGTTTTCGGCGAGATGACGCCGAACTGTTTGCCCTGCGAGAGGTCGGAACGATCCGTCAGGACGAGCTGGATATGCTCCGCAAGTTGTTCGCGGGAAACCGGCGCCGGCGCCGTAGCGAGCGGATGGCGTGGTGATACGACCAGCGCCAGATGAATGGACAAGAGCCGCTCCCGGCTGAGTTCCGCTGGCATGAGGGGGAGAGTCCCCGAAACCACGAACGAACAACGCCGGTCGAGTACGGGTTGAATGACGGCGCCGAGACTCTCGACATAGACGCGAAGCGCCGTATCGGGAAACGACCTTTCAAAATCGATCACGGCCGAGGTGAATATCTCGATCGGGAACATCACGTCGATCGCTATCGAAATCTCCGGTTCCAACCCACTCGCCAGCTCGGCCGCCCGAGCCTTGAAGCGGTCGGCCTGGTGAAGCACTGCCCGGGCTTCGAGAACGAGGGCCGCACCGGCCTCCGTCGGGACCGGGTAGCGCCCGACACGCACGAACAGACCGACGTCAAGCTGGGCTTCAAGCCCCGAGATCGTCTGGCTGACGACTGACTGTGCCCGTCCGAGCTGGCGGGCCGCTGCGGAGAAGCTCCCTTCATCGACCGCGGCGACGAGGGTTCGCATCTGATCGAGGGGAATGCCGTCCATCATGTATCTCTCAGGAAGATAGATTGTAACTAATTATATAGGCTATCACGATGCTTCGGCGTTTCCTAGGTCTTACGTGCGCGCCAGCATCGTGGCGCTGGTTCCGGCGTCACCAGCATCCGGCGCGTCGTGCGCTCGAAGATCACAGCGCCCAACCGCGCCTCGAGCTTGCTGACGCTCGGCACACGGCCAACTTCTTCATGGGGGGTGGCGCGGCCCTGCCGGCGGACAGCATGGGGACGCCCTGGAGCGGCAACTACGTCTTCTCCACCGGGAACCTCATCCTCGATTTCCTGCACAACTTCTTCCTCGAGAACGGCGCGCGGATCCACAAGCTGCGGGTCTATGAGACCGTCAGCGATCCGGTGTCGCGGGAGATCTGCGGCTATCTTCTGGTGCGCGGCGGTGTTCACGCCCATGCCTATGCGCTGGCGCTGAAGCATCTCACGGGTGTCGACCTCACCAAGATGCTCCCGGTGCCGAACATCCCCACCGAGAAGTTTCCGGAGGCCAGGCGCTATCTCGAGTCGGGCTCTCATCGTCGCCTCTACAAGTTCAGCCCGAACGACTATGCGGAGATCGCCGCGATCTGGGGCGGCGGTGAACAGGCGCTGCCGGGCGAACCGGCCGGGCCGCTGGAAATCGTCGACGGGCATCCCGATGGCGGCAAGATTCCAAACCTCGCGGGCATCTCGGAGGCGTTCACTCCGGACTACCAGCCGGAGGAGATCTTCGAGATCGCCAGCAAGCTCTACAAGGCTTTCAAGGGGTAGGTCCCCTCGCGGCCGGACGGGAGGGGCAGACGCGTGGCGCCGCTTCCTCCCGGGCAACGCATGAGGCTGGGCGCGCGCGGCGAGAGCCGCGCGCCAGACGTTTCGGCCGGCGGCTAGGTGATCGCCGGCATGTGTCGCACCGTGCGCGGCTCGCTGTCGCTGGCCATGCCGGTGTGGCAGTACAAGTTCAGCCCGAACGACTAGCCGCCGCTCCAATCGAAGACGGCACCGCCCGCCCAGGCGCCGGCCGCTCCGCCGATCGCATGACCTGCCGACAGCAGCCCCATCGAGAGACCGAGCACCCTGATCCCAAGGCGGCTGGCGAGATAGCTCGCGGTGACCGGAACGGTGGAATAGTCGAAGAGCCCGAAGACGATCGCGAAGATGATCAGCAAGGGATAGTTGTCGCCGACGAACAGCAGCAGGACGAAAGCGCCCGCGCGAGCGATGTAGATGAACGCCAGGAGCAATGGCCGATGCACGCGGTCCGACAGCCATCCGGCGGTGATCATTCCGGCGAGGTTCAAGGCGGAGAGCACGCCATAGGCGGTGGCGCTCGGAAAGCCGGGCCGAACCCGCATAGCGACGCATAGGGCATGAGGTGGGTCTCGATGACGCCGCTCGTCGTGAAGCCGCAGATTGTGTAGCTCCAGAATATGGCGTGGAAGACCGGATTGCGGAGTAGCGTGCCGAGGTCGCTGCGAAGGCCTTTGCTGCCATCGGCCTTGCCATGAAGTTCGTCGCCGCCTGTCGAGCTCGGGATGCGGGAGCTCAGCGCTCGCCACGTCACGGGGATGAGCAGGAAGCAGGCCGCCCCAAGCAGCAGGAAGGCCATGCGCCATTCGCCACTCTGCATGAAGAACGCAAGGACAGGCATGAGCAGCAGTTGCCCGGCGGTCGATCCGGCGGTGCCAATTCCGACGGCCAGTCCGCGGTTCTGCTCGACTCTCTGTGCAATCGCGGCCGCCACCACATGCTGGGCGATCGTGCCGAATCCTATGGCGCCGATCCCGGCGAAGCCCACGGGAAGCAGCCATGATGCCATCCCCGGTCTTGCGGCGGCCACCAGCACGACACCGAGGCCGATCGCGGCCAGCCCGAAAATAAGGAGCGGTCGAGAGCCGCGACGATCAACCAACCCTCCGGCGAAGGGCGCTACGACCGCCATGACCAGCAGAGCCACGGCAGCGATCCCGGAGATGAATCCGCGAGACCAGCAGAATTCGGACTGCCACACCGGCATGGCCAGCGACAGCGAGCCGCGCACGGTGAATGCCAAAGCGAGCGTCATGAACCCCAGAACGACGATGCCCCAGGCGCCTGCGCTGCTTTTCGGGTCTGTGGTGGTCTGGTTGGTCATGGCCGGCGATCAGATGGTTTCGATCGCGCGCGCCAGCTCGGCAAAGACCGTCTCGACGCGCTTGAAGTAGGTGAATTTTCCGACCCGCAGCGGGCGCAGGAAGCCCGCCTGAGTCAGGACCTTCAGATGGACGGACGCCGTCGCCGGGGACACGCCGAGCTTTTCGGCGATGTAGAGGCCACAGACCCCTTCCTTCTCGTCGATGGGATGCTTCGGGCCGAAGTGACGCGACGGCTCCTTCAGCCACTCCAGGATCTGGAGCCGCTTTGCGTTCGAGAGGGCATTGGCCATTGCGCCGACATCGGTCATAGTTCGACGATTAGCAGATCAACGAATCGTTCTCAATGGCAAGCGGAGTCAAAGCGTGAGGAACGCCAACATTGCCCTTGCTCCCCTGTGTCCTAAATATGCTACCTAAGGCAAATTAGGACAAGTGAGGTGCTGACGTGCATAGGATCGGTTTCGTCGTATTTCCGCGGTTCCAGCTCATGGGATTTGCGGCTGTGACCGCCTTCGAGATGGCCAATCTCGAGCTTGGCGAGTCTGCCTATGAGATCGACCTGCTCTCCGAGACGGGTGGCGAGGTGAAGTCGTCGGCTGGCTTCCGCGTTCTCACAAGCGCTTTCGACGATACCGTCTACGATACGGTGATGTTCGGCGCTGGAACGGCGATTGAACCGATGACGCCCGGATTGATGGAGTTCGCGCGGCGGTCTCTGCAGACATCGCGGCGGGTGGCGGCGCCCTGTACCGGCGCTTTCATCCTTGCTGAAGCCGGTCTGCTCGATGGACGTCGCGCGACGACACATTGGCTCTTCGCCCGCCAGCTCCAGGCGCGATTCCCGGCGGTGAAAGTCGAGGAGGACCGCATCTTCATCGTCGATGGCAGCCTGTGGACGTCGGCCGGCATGACGGCCAGCATCGACCTGGCGCTCGCCATGATCGAGAAGGACCATGGTGCGGACGTTGCGCGCTCCATCGCGCGCAAGCTCGTCGTCTATCACCGACGCGCTGGCGGCCAGTCGCAATTCTCCGCGCTGCTCGAAATGGAGCCGAAGTCGGACCGCATCCAAAAATCGGTCGAGTACGCCAAGGCCAACCTGCGCGGCTTGCTATCAGTGGAGGAGTTGGCGGACGCGGCAGGGCTGAGCGAGCGCCAGTTCAGCCGGGCGTTCAGGGCCGAGACGGGACAGTCTCCAGCCAAGGCGGTGGAGCATCTTCGCGTGGAGGCCGCACGGTTGATGATGGAGGAAGGGCGGCACTCCATGGATGTGATCGCGGAGGAGACGGGTTTCACCGATCGCGAGCGTATGCGCCGGGCCTTTCTTCGGACACTCGGACAGCCGCCACAAACAATTCGCCGAAATGCGCGTGAGAGCGCAGCGGCATAGTGAACCAGTCTCAAGAAGGGCAGACCGTGAGCAATTTCGAAAGCCGTAT